>UMEI01003456.1_pt1 | contig 14628 bp, 14 predicted proteins | sample 1964711 | NCBI WGS metagenome assembly UMEI01 (sample SAMEA4836016, study PRJEB28245) | human gut metagenome | biome: gut microbiome; material: fecal sample | place: Denmark | collected 2008 | reverse complement strand
AGTGTACCCTTCTTTTTTTCTTATACTTTCCCTCCTCGCCCCTCGACAATGTAATGAAGTTACACAATGGAAAACAAGGATTACACAAGAATTTACACAAGAAAAAAGTGCAGCATATGCCACACTTTTCCTCTTTCTTATTCCATTTCTTTCCGTAATATCTGATACATGTCCTTTTTCTGCTTTGGGCTCATGTTTTCAATAAGTACATCTGCAGGAATATCTTTTTCGCCTGACGGGAAAGCAACCGAAATCATCGAGTAAAAATACACCCATTCTGTTTTTTCCAGACCGTAAGCTTGTGCCGCTTCCGGAGTCTTAATACAGCTATGGATAATATCGGCAATATCCTCTTTCGAATTCTTTTCTTCGAATTCCTTAAGTGTCTCCGAATCCGTTTTTAAGCAAAACGCATGATCATTAATTACACAACAGATACCACAGCATCCATACGCATTTTCTGCGAACTTAATCCCTCCCGTATTCATTTCACGCAAGATATCGCCTTTTGTAATAAGCCCTTCTTCTCCGTTCGTAAATCTCTCTCTCAAGGGAGCGTACGTAAAATTTTTTCTGAGATACTGAGTCAACCACGAATCTACGGCATATGGATTTGTGAGTCTCTCCCACATATCTTCATCAAAATCAGCGAGCATCTCGAAAATCGCTTTTCCTGCATTTTTTCCCTCTACTGTATCAAACCGATCTGTCATTCCCTGTACTGCACTCAAAATTCCATCTGTCACCATTGTTTTTCTCCTTTCAAATCTGTCAGTTGTTTACATCTTTAATATGGAACAAAAAAAGACACAGCCAAAGCCGTGCCTTTTTTCTCTTCTTAATTCATGTACAGGACATTTCCGAAATACACTTTTGCATTTCCTACATTCCGCATGAAGTAGTCCAATGTGTAAAAGGATCCATTCCAGTACACGGCATCCCCATACGGATCTTCCGTCAGCTGCTTGATTTTGTAGCCGTTGTCGATGAAATCGTCAATGGTCATATCCTGCATCATGTCTTTGAGTGTCTGCAGTCTTGGTGCAAAATACTTTCTTGCAATATCCTGCGTAAGAACCACATATGGAAATTCGCCTTCATTCAGCTCTTCGGTGCCGGTTTCTGCTCCGTACGCTGCGAATTTTTTCATCAAATCTTCGACCAGTTCTTTCGACTCTTTTTCTGGCATATTCTCTACGTAATCAAACTGATGTCCTGTCAGATTGTACAATTCTTCTTCTGATACATCCATAGATGCGTTCTCATCCGTATTAACTACATACAAATATCCTCTTGCCATAATTTTCCTCTCTTTCTTCCTGCAATTTCCGCAGGATACAAAACAGAGGTTCCCCGCGCACAGGAACCTCAACGATTAGTTCCCGGTGTGCCGGGCTGATATGTTAATCGAAAAATTTAAGAATAAGAGACTGGATATTTTTCAATCTCTTACATATTCTCCAAGTAAATTTCCGATTCATTGGTTATTCGATTTCTTCGTGTATCATAAGAGAATATCCATCCCATAATTCTACATCAATAACCTTTGACAATTCTTTATACAATTCGGGATGATTTATCTCAATATTTTGAATAGCTGCTATAACTGGTTCGTTTCTATCACCCTTAATTGCAATTTTATTTATTGCATTTACCTTACTTGCCTTCATATTGTTTACCTTTCTTCCCAGTAAATCATCGTCTCATTTACTTTAATACTGATTCATAATATCCAATTTCCAAATCATCTAATCCATGTTCTTCAGCAGATTCAACGTCTTTCAGTATATTAAAAATCATATCTATTGTCATATCTAATGTATATGATTCCCAATATTCTTCTTTTGTTAAATCATTATCTTCTGAACCGAGAAAATAAAATGCATTATCACCAATTCTACAGCAAATGCCAATACATCCTGCATATTCTTCTTCGATTGAAACAGTTCCAGATTCAAAACCTTTCTTAATCATTTCTCTTGTAATCATAATTATATCCTCCATTCTCTTATCTTGAATCAGAGGTTCCCTGCGCACAGGAACCTCAAACCTTTAGTTCCCGGTGCGCCGGGCTGATATGTTAATCGAAAAATTCAAGAGTTTCTACTCTTGGACCGTCTGCATCGAGGCACAACCAGAAACATCCATTATCTCTGGCCAGCTTCATACACTGAACCAGATCAGCAGGGCAATTGTCCCATATTTCTTTATTGTCTGGATTGCATGCAACAAACCATCCGTATCCCTGTTTCTCATATACAGAAGGCATCGGATCTTCTTCATTGTCATCAGCAGCCTGATCCAGAAGATCTTTGGTATCTGCAGATACATGACGAGAACTTATGGTAAGCATCTTGTCAATTTCCAGCTTCTGCAAATTTTTTGGCTTAATAATAATCTCATCGCCAACAATTTCAACTTTGGATAAGTCGAGGTTAAATGCCGGAGCAACAACAAAACCATTGGTCTGATTGCTGCCACAGTAGACGTTGCCATTCAAGTGGATACACCACGCGCTACTGTCGTCGACAGTATCGAGCCACGCGCAGTAGGCAGCCCAGAACGAACGGGCGTTTTCCGCTGCTGCCTTCAATGCCTGCCAGTAGTTGCCCGAGCCAGGATGACCCAATTCCGTAAAACCAACTTTTTCTTCGGAGATAAGGTACAGACCCTTGCCATAAGAAGCAGATGTATCCTCTACATCTTCAATGGCATCGTACAGTGCTTGCATCTTGTTGTCATAGGCACTGATATCCTGTCCATCAATGGAATCAGCATAGTAATTACCATTGCCAAATTTCTCCATTTTAAAGCCCGGCCATTTTCCATGGGTTACCCCATGGGACTGAATCACAAGGGTTTTACCTTTATTGATCAGCTCACAGGCTGTCCATTTATAACCAGCAAATTGGTATGTTTTTCCGAGTTCAACGGCAGAATTTTCTTTTCCATCTGTATCAGGAACTTCATCTGAATCTGGCTGGATCATCTTTTCACAGATTCTCTCGATTTTCCAGATTTCGTTTGCAGTGATGTAATCATCCGCATTGCAGCAGATTTGGTCGATGGTCGTGCAATCATCTTCCCAGATAATTTCAACAACCCATTCATTGTCGTTGAGATGCTTCTCAAATTTGATCAGGTAACTGTCTCCTTCGTAGTCCTTGAATATGCCTTCCCCGAACCACATCTGGAAGGTATCGTCATCCAGCCAGTTTGTGTTACAAGGCATGATTTTTCCACGGAAATAAATTCCGAGTTTAAATCCTGCATGACAGAATCCGGTTTCATCTGACAGGTGATCAGAAATCTCCTCATCGTCCACCATTCCATCCGGAATCCGAATTTCTTTTGGAATACTATCTAAGATCTCCTGATCTCCGTCTGTGTCCCATTTGATGTCATAAGCATACAGGGCAGGCAGATCTTCCATTTTGGAACTCTCAGAAGGTTTGCTTTCCTGAACCATTACATCCAGTCCACGACGCTGTAACTCTGCGATCAGCTCCTCATTGGAGGCTTCCCTTACGCCGATTTCATCAGCAGTCAGATCCTCCACCTCGTTGTCCGTGATGTAATATCGGCCATCATAGTCACCGGAGTAGCAGATCTGTCCATTAAGGATGATGCCTGCTTCCTTGCACTTGTCGGCAACCTCCTGCAGAGCCGGTTCAATATCTCCAAATACTTCATGGACGCTGATTCCTGCTTCCTCCGGCGTTGTTCCATCGTCTTCGTAAACCGGAACTTTCTCCACGCTGTCATAAATTCCTGCAGCCACAAAAATCTGTGCAACCTCTCCTGCACGAGTCTTGTCGTTAATGATGATTTCTCCCTCGTTCATAATAGTCATAAGTTTTTCTCCTTTCGATTGTGTTTTATTTACACTTACAATATGAGATGAAAAAAAAGACACAGCCGGAGCCATGTCTTAAGCGTAATAATTCTGGAAGGGACTTTCCATTACTTAATACCGACTTTTCTTCCCCATATCTGCCATCTTTCAAAGTCGTGGAAGTCATGTTCTTTATTTTTCATGTCATAGTAATACTTATACAATTCGGTATCCTTTTGAGTCTCCAGTGTTTCTTCCACTGCATCGACCATGTTTTTGAAGCCTTTTTCTCCAAAACAACGCTTATTGTCGTTTGGTCGCAAAACAATATGTTCGCAGAGTCTTTGCAGAATGTAATCATGTTCGTGTATTTTCTGAAGAAAATACTCTTTTGTATATTTTTTCTGCCTCAACTTCCACACACCGTCTGATGCTTTGTGTAACGCTGTGGGAAAATCCATGCCCTGGCTCATATATCTTTGCTGTAATCTTTTTTCCAATTCTCTTTCATTTTCAATTTTTGTCATTTCTCTTTTTCTCCTTTCAAAAATGTTTTGTCTACATTCTCAATATAAAATAAAAAAAGACACAGCCGAAGCCATGTCTTTGAATTAAATTCGCAATAGAATTGTCTTTTTATAAATTTGTTGCGTTTCCGTCTGCATCATATTCAATTGGTTCAATATGAACCGCATATCCAATTTTATCAATTTTGTCGAAAATTTCCATTGTTCCCCCAGCTGCAAATTCGAATGAATATCGTTTGTCATCAGATTCAAGAAGTTTAGCTAAATGACATACCAACTCATTTAATTTTCTTGCATTTTCTCTCTGCTTCTCAATTTTCGCCGTCGATTTCTGCTTATCAGTCGTGATTTTTCTTTGGTTGGCGTTACAAATGTCTTTAATGATAATCTCATCACCAACAACCTCAACCTTGGATAAGTCGAGATTGAAAGCGGGAGCGACCACATAGTCACTGTTCTGACTGTAGTCGTAGACGTTGCCACTCGAGCCGACACACCACGCGTAGTCGCTACCGTAGACAGTACCAAGCCACGCATAGTTGTTGGGACACCCGAACGAACTGGCGTTTCCCGCTGCTTTTTTCAAAGCCTGCCAGTAATCGTCAGAACCCGGTTCACACCATTCCGTATACCCAGCTTTTTCCTTGGAAACCAAATACAAACCTTTGCCGTAAGATGCAGATTTATCTTCAACATCTTTGATGGCATTGTACAATGCAGACATTTTTTCATCATAATCGCTGCTATCCTGACCATCAATACTTCTTCCGTAATAGTTTCCATTACCGAATTTCGGTATTACAAACCCCGGCCACATACCATGGGTTATGCCGTGTGATTGGATCACAGCAACATGACGGTCATTATTCACCTCACACGCTGTCCAGCTATACCCAGCAAATTTATAGGTCTTACCAGGTTTAAGAGTTGCATAAGTTTTTTCACTGTTTGTTTTTTTCATAGTAATGTTCTCCCTTCATGAATGAATTTTGTTTACAACAGTAATATGAGATAAAAAAAAGACACAGCCGAAGCCGTGCCTTTAAGCGATCAGTTTGGAGAAATAGCGATATTACTGGGTTAATTGCTTTTCATACAATTCAACAAGGTACTCATAAAAGCCCTCGCCCTGCCAGTCATTAAACCATTTCTTCATTTTGTTATACGTTTTGAAGAATGTGATAGCGAAATCTCCATCCGTGTTAATTTCGCTTGAGACCTCGTAATACTCTCCAGTATCGCGATCTGCATTCTTCCCATGGAGCACAACTTTACCAAAAGATGCATCCGCAAGTTCGACCCAAAAGTCTGCACTCTGCATTGCCTGTTCCAATTTGTCCACGCACTGCGTCTGGCAATCCTTGATACCTTCATTTCCGGACGGGAAACCTACAGAGACTTCGTCTGACTTCTGTCTTATATCACAAAAAACTAAGCTGGAAGCTGCCGCGTCTTCGCGTGCAGATCAGTTAGCAGTATCCACTTCTGATCCAGAAGCATCCTCCGACAAAATCCGCCCGGCAATCATCTTTTCTGCGAAATGAATCCACTCCTCATGTGTTTCTGCTCCGCAGGCTTCCTTCCAACCCTCTAATTTATTTTCCGTAAGGGAAAAGTAAATGACGGGATCAAAGTCCTCAAATGGTGTAAGGCTGCCGTATTCAATGTTTGGAATTTCGCCCGGATCGTAAGTCTCTCCGCAGTCAGTACATTCCACAAAATCTCCATAGCCTTCCTCATAGGATCCATGTTCGTAATACAGATGCTTAGAACCGCAGGCTGGACACCGGCATGGATGTTTCTTCTGTATACTTTCCCACCAACATCGACGACATGATCCGCATCCGCTGTTTTTAATATGTCGTCTGATAATTCTGATTCATTCATATTAAAATGCATGACCGGCAATTTGTCATAATTGACATTTTTTTTTGCGTCTCCATTTATATATAATTTTGTCCCCCCATTTGTTTCCTTTATTATGTATTCCCCTGATGGCAGTTCTGCTTTCAATAAAACCTTAACTTTTCCTTTGGAAAAATCTGTATTAGAAACTTGTTCATCCGCCCCATATTTTTGATAGTGTATAACAGTTGTAGTAATTCCTGCAGTCAATATAATCAGAATAACCATTACCGAGATTATTTGTTTTTTTTGGAACATCCATAATTTCTCTACTATGCCTTTTATTCCTTCACTTTTTATTTCTGCTATTTTATCTTTTGTCCATACAGATATAATATAAAGTTTACCAGCAATCCACCTTTTACAGATATACAATATATTTTTTGCTGTTTTCTTAATATTCGGCATAACCTTCCCTCCTGACCGGAAAATTTTTCTGTAACAAAGTTAAAAGTGTATCCAGCGTACGCATTGATGTCACTGAAAGCTTTAGACAGCTATCCAGCTTTTCATATTCCCGAAGTAAGGACCGTGCACCGATATTATATGATGTCCCTAATGATTGTCGTTTACCTCGGCATGGGATTGATGTACTTAGAGTCCTCTACCATAAGTATGCAATAGTGTTTTTACAACCAAAAAAAAAGACTTGCAGATTATAACTAATCTACAAGTCTTCAAAAATTGTTGGCCGGACATTAACCTACTTTTTTCTGTGCAAAAAGAATACCAACAATTTCACCCGAGCTGTTTTTAATTAAACTTGCTTTAAAAGACGAACCATCAGAAATATACTCCAAGGAGCCTTTTTTCGTGATATTGTCCGTACTATTGTTGTATTTAATATTTCCGCTGTCTTCAGTAGCGAAATCATCGTCGTAGATATAATTTCCATCTTTTAATGTTATAGCTGATTTTACCAGCGCATTATAATTAACAAAGAAATTTTTACCTTTGCCTGCTGCCTCCAGGCTATCCCATTTGTCGTCGCCTTTAATTGCTACACCCTGCATGGTTTCTGGAACGTTAACGGTTTCACCAATTCCTAAGAATTGTTTTACATTTGTAGGACTAACAATATTGTTACTATCGGCAATAACTGTATGCGTACTACTCCCTTCTGAAAGGGTATGTACAAGAATAATTACTTCTTCGCCATTAAAGTTTTCAAGTGCACTTTTTACAGCCCGTCCTTTTACGATTTTCTTATTATAATCAGAAAATCGTGAATCATTAATTGACTTAGATGTTGTCTCCAAGTTATCAACACCTGAGTTTATTAAGGATTTCCCTACAAGGAAAGCCACCAACACTAAAGCAATAATTGCACAAAACATAATGAGTTTAGTACCAATCTTGCTTCCATCTACTGCTTCGTCTCCCATAATCTGGTTAAACCGGGATCGTTAGGTTTTTGAAAAAAAATGTCAAAGACCCGGTCTACCTCCTTTCTTTTCTATTTTTTGTGGGTATCCTAAATTCTTACTCTTACGCATGGACTTCTGATACCAAGTCTCATATTTCTTCCTCCTCTTGAAATTAAACTTTTCACCTGTAAAGAGGGAGCGATATGGTAAATTACCTCTTCATTCCCATCTATCAGGAATATGAAATACTGTTTTTGCAGCCTTATTTTTCACAATCCGGAGAGAACGGATCCTCTGTTACATCTTCGTGTTCAGTTAATTTCTGTGGTCCATCGTATTCGATGGAAGTCCCACCCTGTCCGGAAATGTCGCTTTCCTGCGTCTGCGAAGAATCCTTCTTTTTCTTTGAAGGACTGTCTTTTACATTGGAAAAATCCAAAATATCGTCCGCCCACGGATTTTCGGAAAGATAAGAAGAGTAACTCTCACTTCCACCTGAGCCATAAGCAAGCAGGATATTCTTTTTGGTACCATTCACGGTCATAGACACACGAACCGTAGAACCTGTGGCTATCCCGATAGGCATTCCCTGTTTAACAGAATCTCCAGCCTGCAGGAAACTTTTTACACCGATGTATGTGACAGAGATAGTCTGTCCCGAGTTGATTGTTACCGAACTCTTTTTGCCGGACGCAACCGTACCCGAGAAGGCGGCATAAATTTTGTCCTTCTTTTCTGTAGCAAATGAAACAGACTCTTCATCTGCCTTTTGAATCTTGGACATATCATTTGTAATTCCAGTCATAGAGGAACCAACATTGCCGATATCTTCCTTGTTTTTCATGATTTTTCTAAGGGTATCCAGCTTTGCCAGTTTTTCTTTTGTGCCAGAAGTATTGATATATTCCGCATCCATGCTTCCTATTGATGTCTGATCTGAGTAATAGGTATAGCTGTCGTATTCCGAGAATTTATCAATGACGGAAGATGCACTATCACAGGAATCAAAACTGTTTATCATATCCTTGTAGGCATTCTTCTCTTCATCCGCTTCCTTCTCGGTAAGTTTTAAGTTCACACCCTTCTCTTTCAGCATCGCTGCCAGTTCGTTGTAGTTTTCTTCGCGCACCAGCCGATCGGTAAGAGCATTCGTCTTATCCTGCAACGCGGTTTTATTAATCCTTCCAATTCCCATTACCTCCCGCAGATCGTTTTCTGTTGCTGCGTGAATAGCATTTGGAGATGCTGTTGTTACCGCTGTAAGAAGCAGAATTCCCTGAATTAACCTGGTAATTTTTTTGTTTTTCATGAAAAAAATCGCTCCTTCCGTTGTAGTAAAAGTCCCTCTCACTCATCTAACAAGAATATGAAATGCCATTTTTGCAGCCTTATTATTTGGGAACGGATAACTTGTTTTAGGACAAAAAAAAGAGTGTATTTTGTTCAAATACACTCTTTGTGATTAGGTAAAACCATAAGATTTTCATGAAATGCCATTGTCTTATTGTTGTTACGCTATTTGTATGCTGCGCTTTTCTTCTTTTTCGATCCAGTTTCTTCTTATATCAAGAGCAATCGTAAGAACAACGAATGCTGCTCCAACTGCAATTACAGCAGAATGCGGAAGATATTCATATAATACAGAACTTCCGTTAACCGCAATATGCACCGTAATGGATATAAGTAGATTGTAGTCGGATTTGATGTATACATACGCAAGCACCAGTCCCATCAGAAATGCGTAGGTGCTCTGGATCGGGTTCATATGCATCACACCAAACATTGCAGCGGACAAAATCATCCCAAACTTCCAGTTTTTACGGTATGCGACACCGCATATTCCGTAGCGGAATATCAGTTCTTCTGCGATAGGGGCAAGAATAGCAGACGAAAGAACAGAAAGAAGAATCCCGCCATTCATCGCCATCTCAATCAGGGAATCGTATTTTGACGTTACCGCAGACTGCGGAAGTATGGTAATGATCGTGGAGACATTAAAGTTTAGTAAAAGTCCGAGGGAAATCATATTGAGCATGCATAAAACAGACGGTTTTCTTAAAAATATTTCCCTTTTAACGATTGCACGGCATATCAACGGAATAATAATGATGATATCTGCGATAACCAGCATAGGCAGGCATATCTCACAAATTAATTTCACATACTCCGTGGAAATTGCACCAGATGTCTCAAGTGTGTTGCACAAGGCATTCATCCATTCTTTGTCTGCATAGATTTTGTAAACGATAAAACCAACTGTAGCAAGGCATTGTGCAATCAGAAAGTATAGAACAAATCCTGCACTTTTTAATAATTTTCTCATATTTTCTCCTATCTCGAAAATAGCCCTATATTTAGCTTTTGAAACCAAATATAAGGGCTATTTCGATGTTATATTGTATTTTTAAAGTTCTCCAACTTTTTCTGTCATGGAACTCATCTGCGTGATTCCGGTGTACATCAGAGGGAATACAAGCATTCCGTAGATAGCAAGCAGCATAGGTCTTAATGCGAGCTGTCCCATAGCCGCACGCTTCCGGTCAATACTGTCACGGATGTAAGCGGATCTCTCATTCATGATGTGGCTTCGGTCTGCTTCCAGATCTGCAAAAGCTTCTTGAATAGAAAGGTCTTCCACTGTTTCTTTCAGCTTTGCGATAAACTGTTTGAAGTTTTCCGACTGTGAATGTCTCTGTACACGGTCAAGTTCGGCAACCGGATCGGAAGCGTATCCATAATAACACCGCGCAAGCATGGATTTATGGATATCTGCGATCTGCACCAGATGTCCTAAAGTCTCTCTGGTATCAAAGTTCATGGATGCCAGTACCATCATAACAACCTGAAGCTGAAGGAATTCTTCTTCCTCTTCCTCTTTTGCTAGTTCGATTCTCTTTTTTAAGCCTCTTTTGGGCACCATGTAGGCAATCGCAGCTGCTCCATATGCAATCAGAATATAATACCAGTGGAATCCGGCATTTCTGATATTTTGATATTTAGCTTCTAGTCTGTTTCTCTGATCTTCCAGTTCCATCGTGGTAAGTTTTGGCATATAGGATAACAGGAAATCATTGATTTCTGTGGTCACTGTTTCATCAGACTGGTCTTCCCATTCTCCGGCGGCCCTGGTGTTGTAATATGCTTTATCCATGCGGAGTACATCTTCCTTTGAGATGATCTCATTGCCGTCTTCATCTTCGTAGTCAATGCTTCCAGTAATATCAAAGGATTTTGTGTAGCTCCAGAGGTATTTTTTTTGGATAAACGGGGCTGTGATGACCGCAATGATCAGAACACACCATACAATGATTGCATATACCAATCTTTGAGCGTGAAAATCAAGTGTTGTGCGCTTTGAAAATGCCTTGATTAAGTCTGCGCGGATTAATCTCCGTTTCTTCCCTGTTGGTTCTGTTCTTTTCGCAATTTTTAAGAACCAGCTCTTCTTCATAAACCACTTTACGATGTCTGGACGATCATCGGTATCCATAAATGCACGGATGTGCGCATGTGCAACTGTCCAGTATGCATAGATAGAATACGCAATGACACCATTCTGGATTAAAACACCGGCAATTGAGTTGTACAATATAGCAACAGACGGCATCATATAAGATAAAAGATACCGCAGAACAAGGGTCATTAAAATGCCCGCCATGGAAAGCCATTCAACCTTACCATAGCGCATTGCTTCGTAGTCATACTGCTCGATTTTCTGGTTGATGTCAGAATTCATAACAAGCAGTGACTGGTCGAATGTGGATGTGTCACCTGTAAATTCATCACCGGTATCATTGATGTTGTAGCAGATCATAGCAAATGTCTGTACTTCTTTAAATGGAACCTTCTCATAGTAGTTTTCAAGTGCTTGCTGTCCGTTTGTGCTTGACACAACACTCTTGATATCGGAGAAAATCCCAGCAACACGATTCCCATAAGTGGCATTTTCCAATGAAACAAGGACATCCCTTGATTTTCGATACTCCAGACGGACGGATGCAATACCGGCTTTCAATTCACGATACACACGCAGGACGGATGCCTGAATACTCTTTTCTACCTGCGACTGATAAATAACATACGCTGCTGCAACAAAAAGCCCAATGGAAACTGGATTGTCGAACAAAATACATCCTGCAATAAACGCGATTACAACATACAGTGCAAGTTTTGCTGTAAATTTTGCCGCACCTACACGGATCTCTTCTAAGCGGTACACCGACATCTGTTTCAAACGCTTTGTCAGCTTTTCGATATGTCCCTTGAAAATCCGGCTATCAGACATAATCTGGTACATGTTATTCCAGTATTTCTGTTTTCTTTTCCTCTGTAAAGCTGCATCTGCGGACGAAACGTGATGTTTCTTAGAATATACAGAATATCCAATGATCACCACAATCATTAAAAAGATTCCTCCAACCAGTATCCAGCTAGTTGTATCCATGCCTGAAACAAATGATTTAATTTTTTCCAAATTCATTCACCTCCATCTTATGCAAGAGCAAAATCAGAAAGTGAATTGTTAAGAAAATGCTTCGCTTCCTCTGGTGTATTAATCATTGCATCAATCTGCTGGTTGATCTCAAGTTTATCCCCGGTATAACTGCCAACGCCTTGATATCCATTAATGGATTCACCACTCCAATAATAACTCATGAACTCTTTAAAACCAGTTTTATCGGCTACAGGCATTGCTTCATACAAACGGTTATACATGTATGGGGAAAATGCTTCTCCAATTTCATAAGTGTCGGTATCTTTGTTATAACGGAGAATATCATGGGTAGAAAAGGAAATACGGTCTGTCTGTCGGTTGTAATATTCCTTATCCAGATCATATTTGGATTTTACAGGATCCTCTGGATTATATTCTGGATAAGGAATACCCTCATCGAATTGGCGAATTTCTGTAATTCTCTTAATAAATCGTTTTCCGTCTTCGAACCCAAGATGAATATTTATCTTTAAAGCATCCGTAACCTGTCTTTCTGCGGTTGTCATGTTTGAGAATCCCCCGGCATTAACGAGGGAGTTACGCAGAGTAAGGACAAGGTCTTTTGCTGTATTCGCATGGTGGGAGAAAATGGTCATCAGGGAACCGGTCATGGCCAGCTGGATCATACGTGCAGCTACCGGATCGGTTGCAACCTCACCGATAACTGTAACAGTTGAATCGGCTTTTTTGTACGCATCCTGGAATTCTTCCATTGAGGTATACTGTGTTTCCTGTACGGAATAGATTTCACGGTTTGGATATGTCTCACGCAGATAAAGCTCCGGAGCCGTTTCCAGTACACGGATATTCCAGTCAGCAGGAAGATATCCCATGATTGCTTTCATGAGGGTTGTTTTACCGGAACCCTGCCGGCCGGTAACAGCGATAGTAACCTGACCGATCATCAGGTATTCGATCAGCTTTGCGCAGATTTCTCCACCAGTAACCCCTTTTTTGATAATCAGTTCTTCCGGAGACTTGATATCCAGTGAGAACTTACGGACGAATACACCCCAGGATTCACCGGCATTTGGCCGGATTGCAAGGATACGCGACTTATCATGCATGGTATTTATCATATATCCTTTTTTTGCAGTCAGCGGTCCCGGGTTACCCCAGCGGATCATAAGCTGGGTGACGCGCCGAATTTCTTCCAGTGATCCAAAATCGAGGAACTGCAGATGGATGTAATTGGATCTGAAATATACCCAGAGGGAATTTGTGGCTGTAGAAACGGAATCCGGGTTTGATTCGTTATCCTGTCTTGCGCTCCCCATCAAGGAACCGGATACACCGATGTTATATCCATTGATGTCCATTTCTCCGAGGGTATCAAGGATTCCCCATCCGGTGTAACGCTCATATACAAGCGTGGAGAAAATATCCACCGCTTCATCATCACTCAGTGTGATTTTTTCCTGATGATATGTAGACTCGAATTCTGCCGGAGTGATGTAATATGCCTCTGCGTCCTTTCTTGCAATACCAACTGGATGCTTCGGCTTATATAATTTATATTTTTCCATCCAGTGGGTAAATGCATTCACGCCATATTCCTGCTGATACTTGTACATCATGATCTCAAACATGATATTATCCGTAGGCTCGCTCTCTCCGTTCATCCCGATGAATTCATATACCTTCTCTATGGGAAGGTTTCCTAAAATCCATTTGCGAATCAAGTCTTTTACAACGAGCTTTGATTCCCGCACCCCGTTTGGTGCCATCTTAAGATGATTTTTAAGGGCAACCTTACGGAGTCTTCTTTTTTCCATCTCTGCATCCGACATATCTGCGGAAATGTTGTCATCCTTGCTCTGCTCTACAATATAAAGCTTTACACCTTCAAGAACTTCTTCGAATGTATGGTACTGTTCGTCCTCTACTTCAATGTTGCTTGCTTTTTTATGCATCAGCCCTGCATATCCGCCAGCTGCGGAGGCTGCAATAATAGCTGCTGCAATCAGATAATCTGTCATAGCATACGTCCTCCTCTATTCCTCAAACTTCGCCGATGCCTGTTTTCCGGCAATCCGTTGCTTACTGATTTCCGACTGGATATGAATGATCTGCCTTGCGATACTGTTGATATCTGTATCCAGCATGATCGTCTGGGAAGTCCTCTTTCCCATCTGGTCAATCAGAAGTTCCAGTTTTCCGCGGTTTTCGCAGTATGGAATGTACTTGTTTACATGGACAGTATGCCATCTGGAAACAACGTTCTTTTTCGTGATGCCGACTGCGGCGGCTGCGGCTTCCTTGCTACAGACTTCTGGATCGAAGTTATTAAGTACGGTGATAACCGGCTTATTCCGAATCATCTTTGCAAAAACAGGTTTTGCTTCCACGAATTTCTTCATGTTTTTAATGGACGACGTCAGGACAAGAAGCACGCAGTCGGACATTTCGAGAACTTTCTTTGTTCTTTCGTCTTCCATATCTGTATCAACATCACAGACGATATAATTGTGGGAAGCTGTGGTCATCAGAAATTCGTGT
>UMEI01019437.1_pt1 | contig 14755 bp, 19 predicted proteins | sample 1964711 | NCBI WGS metagenome assembly UMEI01 (sample SAMEA4836016, study PRJEB28245) | human gut metagenome | biome: gut microbiome; material: fecal sample | place: Denmark | collected 2008 | reverse complement strand
CTCTATCCATAATTTTTATAGTCTTAACTGCATAATCATCCAAAGAGCTTCTATGTGGCTTAACCAGTACAAATTCATCATCTTCTATCATATCATCAACAAATTGATTCAATAGTTCCTGAGTCGAATGATTGCTTTCTGGTGTTATTAAACACAGTGTCTTTTCATCTAAAAAATCAATATTTCCCTTATAGAAAAGCACAAATGGTGGACAATTGATTTTCCTTAATCCTGAAGGATATTCCTCATCAAATATACTGATATACTGACAATCTAACTGTTCCTTCATTTTACATAATGCTTCTCCATCAAACTTTTCCTTATTTGAAAGTGCATTATATATTCTATTGAAATCACCTTCATACTTCAATGCAAAATATAATACTAAATCTCTTATATTCATTTTTCTATTTTCCTTTCATCATAAAAATTAATGGGATTAGCTTCATGCTAATCCCTAACCATTATCTCTTTCAAAAATATAGACAGCAATAGCTGTCAGTATAGCAAAAACCATTTTACCCATTGCATTATCCTCCTAATAACTGAACTTAAATCTAATGCTTTTTGTATCTTTCATATAAGAATAATACAATTCTGCAAAGTTTTGTTTGAAACTCTTGGTATCAAATCTTCGACCAAGAATCTCCTTATAAATTGCCTTCTCTCCATTCATTCCATGAAGTTCTTCTAAATTATACATCTGCATGTACTTCTTGATTTCACTTTCATGTTCCTTAATTTCTTTATCAATTTTTTCCTTTGCAATCTCTAATTGTTTAAGACTGCGAATAACGTTTTGAATATAAAGTTCACTCATTGCTTATTACCTCCTTCAATTTTATATTCATAGATATAATATATAATTGAAGAATATTATAATTACATTTGTAATTATACAGCGTTTTTTATATCGTTCTTGATATATAATCATTTAAATTATCCCATGAAATTCTATAATTCTTTCCAACTTTAATAGCAATCAATTGTTTCTTCTTTATAAGCTTTCTAACTGTTTGTGTAGATACATTTAATATAAAAGCTATTTCATCAACTGTTAATAATTGCTCATTTATCATGAGAATCGTACTCCTTCCCATTTAAGTATATTAAAGTTCTCTCTTAAAAAGTGTAAAAGATTATTATAGAATGTTTTTTCATTAGATAGTTTTTTTCCTGTAAACCCATTAACTGAATTAACTGCAAAATGAATATGGACATTTCCATCCTCTTTCACATGAATACTTGATACATTTCTAAATCCCATTTGTCTTAAGTAATATCCTACTTCCTCACTTAATAAATACACCCATTTTGTCTTGTCTTTAATATGATAATAATTCTTCTTATATATTGATAAAACAAAATGATGTAGCTGTTTCCCTTCAACCTTGCCATATCGTCTTTTATCCATTTCAAATGAATTGACTATCGTTTGTAACGATAAAGAATTTACTCCATTACACATAAAATCCTTATTTAGCATATAATCCTTTACACTACTAGGTGTTCCTTCTATCATGTAATTAATAACATCATTGACAGCCATTTTATCACGATAGGGCTTATTCATCACAATTATAATAGACATTCTAAATCCCCCAATCTTTTCAAAAATCGTCTTGATCGTTCATCATTTTTTTCACTAGCAATATCATCAAGGTCCATTATGCATTCGATAATATCTTTTGTGTTATCTAATTTTATACCATTATTGTTTATACAGCATCTTTGAGCAATAACACATCTCAATATATAATCAGTCATGCTCATATTATTTTCTAATGCATCACTCATTATTTTCTGTTTCTCTTCTTTACTGACTCTTAATTCAATTCTTTCTTTTTTCATCATATTACATCTCCTTCACATCTTATCTCTAGTATGCATTTTTGTCCGTACATATATCAATATATACAGATATATTCACATACTATTATCTTGATGTTAATAATGATATATTTTTATATTTACTGATTTTTAAATATAAAAAAGAAAAAATAAAAGGAGTTGAAAAACAACCCCTAACATATTATTTTACTTTCAATTTTAATGATGATTTAATAAATACAGCTTCAGTAATTGTTATTAGTTTATTATTATCATCTATAATATACGAAAAAGCTAGTGAACGTATATAAAACGACCTTACAATATCATTGTTATGAATAACTGGATATAATCTAGGATTTTCTTTTAAAACATTTATTTTTTCTTTAATCTTTGATATGAAAACTTCAAAGAACGATATCTTTTTTTTACTTGAATAATACTTTTCTTCAAATTTACTATATCACAAAGAAGTTTATATGATATATACCCATAAATCAATAATATTATAACTACACATACATATATTTCCATTTTTCCTCCTAATATAATAAATAATTATTAATATTAATTATTTCAACTATAATAAATATTAATATCGCAAAAATTATTAAAACATTTTTATATTTTGTTATTATCATTTCAACGTATTTCTCTTTTTCAAAAAAAAGTAATATTGAATATATTCCACATGATATAATTATAGGTATAGCTAACAAATTGTAATGTAAAGACATCATAATTTTTCCTTGCAAAAATAAAATAGTTGCTCTAGTTAACCCACAACCAGGACATGGTATCCCAAAAATAGAAAAAAAGGGACATATCCTTATTTCCAAAAAATGAAAAAATAAAGCTAAGCCCAATAACGAAAAAATTTCAGTAAAAAAATTTTTTTTCATCTAGTTAAATAATCATAGAAATTTTTGCAAGATTATGTTGTCTAGTCTTTTTAATAATTGTAAACCAATCGATTATTGTCATAATTCCACAACATCCTAAAGTCAATAATTTTAAAATACCCATACCTGTATCGCCCAACATGAATCTATCAACCCCAAAAGCACCTAAAAATAATGAGAATAATAGCATAGTTGTAGGATCTTTTAAATCAGTAGCTTGTAACGATAAAAATGTTGTGTCATCAGTTTTTTCCAATTTTTGTCTAATGATTGGAATTGCACTTGGCTCAAAATATTTAGCGTTAGTTGTAAGATATAAATCTATTTTTTGCTTATCCATAATAGTTCTCCCCTCTCTTATTATGAGTATACCCCCCCCCCATGTATTTTTGTCAAGTTTTTTAACTTATATTTATAAAATCAAAAATATTCATAGAAACATCTTTCTAAAGTTCATTTGCTTAAAACTCAATAATAAAATGACCTATAAAAATTTATTATTATATTCTCCACATTTTAACTATTGCGATAAAAATTTAAAATATCTAAAAAATTGATCTTGAAAGCTAACATATTACTTTTCAAAAATAATCCTATAATCTCTAAACTATTATTCTCTAATTTTTGAATACTAATTTCTCTATTAAATAAATTTTTGCTATTTCCTTTTTATAACTCGTTAGCAAATCGTTAGCACAATACAAAAAAAATAAAAAAAACACTGATAAAATCAGTGTCATTTACTATTTGGTGGAGGCGGCGGGAATCGAACCCGCGTCCAAAAGCCGTCCCATATGAAACTTCTACAGCTTATCTTGTCGAATGAATTTAACTAAGCTACAATCCACAAGCAGTCTTTCACTTAGCGATTCTGTACATTTTCGTGATATAAATCCAGACGCTTTATACCCTTAACCTATAAGATATGTTACCAGTTCTATAGCCATAGGTATGCTATAGGCTGATATTCGCTAAAGTCTAACGTCGACTAGCAAGCGAAAGATAATTGTTGTCTGTTTCCAGATATTTTTTGTTTGCAATTAACGTATGCCCACGGCTGCAATTTCATTCAAACTGACCCCTGTCGAATCCAAGACGCCCCCATTAATAAGCATTTTTCAATGCTCTTTCCATATCTCTTTTTGCATCTTTAGCTTTTAAATCTTGACGTTTATCATACAACTTCTTTCCTCGAGCTAAAGCAATTTCTGCCTTAAGCTTAGAGGTGTTAAAATATAATTTTGTCGGAACAACTGTTAACCCATTTTCTTTCACTTCTTTTTGTAATTTCTTAATCTGCTTTTTATGAAGTAACAATTTTCTATTACGAAGTGGTTCATGGTTAAAGATATTCCCTTGTTCATAAGGAGCGATATGCATATTTTCAATAAATGCTTCATCATTTTTAAAACGAATAAAAGCATCTTTTAAATTCACATGACCTTTACGCACAGATTTAATTTCTGTCCCTTTTAACTCTATTCCCGCTTCATAAGTTTCTAAAATAAAGTAATCATGAAAAGCTTTTTTATTTTGAGTCACAATCTTCATGCATATCGCCTCCTTTTATCTTCGTCTTCTTGTTCTTCTATGATTAGACTTATTTATTTTACCCTTTTTTGTACGTTTTGTCTTTACTTTTCTATCATTAATTTTAACTATTTTTGTTTTTTTCTTTCTTGATTCCATTCCCACAACTTCAAAATCAATTGTACGCTCTTTTTTATCACAGGCAACAACTTTAACTTTGACCTTATCAGAAATTTTAAAAGTTTTACCCGTTCTTTCTCCTATCAAAGTCATCTGTTCCTCATTATAATGATAATAATCATCTGTTAAATCAGTAATATGTACTAAACCATCTATTGTGTTAGGTAATTCAACAAAGAATCCAAATGAAGTAATAGAAGAAATCATTCCCTCAAATTCTTCCCCAATATGCTTAGACATATACTCTGCCATTTTCATATCATTCACTTCACGTTCAATGTCAACAGCTTCTTTTTCTCTAAAAGAAGACTGTTCTGCCAATTCAGGAATCACTTCTTCAAAATGAGCAGTCTTTTGATAATTATGTTGAAACAAGAAAGTACGCATCAAACGATGTCCTAACAAATCTGGATAACGTCTAATAGGTGAAGTAAAATGTGTATAATATTCATCTGCCAAACCAAAATGTCCTAAACACTGTGCATCATATCTTGCTTTTTGCATACATCTTAATAACAATGTCGAAACAATAACATGTTCATCCGTTCCCTTAGAAGCATTAATAATCATATTCAATTCTTTAGGAAAAACATGTTCCAGAGAACCTTTAATAGTATAGCCCAAAGGTTTGACAATAGATACAAACTGTTGCAGTTTCTTAACTTTTGGCTGTTCATGCACACGATAAATAAAAGGTAAATCCATCCATTTAAAATGTTGTGCTACTGTTTCATTAGCTTTCAGCATAAATTCTTCAATAATCTTATCAGAAGCACCACGTTTTCTCAAAACAACATCAGTAGGCTCCCCTGTTTTATCCACTATAACTTTTGCTTCATCAACATCAAAATCGATAGCTCCACGTTCATCACGCACTTTTCTTAGCAAAGTTGCCAGCTCCTGCATTAAAAAGAATAAAGGAATTGCTGGTGCATATTCTTTTTGTAAATCCTGATTACCATCTAATATCTTATTCACATTATTATATGTCATACGATAAGAAGAATGAATAACAGATGGAACAATTTCATGATTAACAACTTCTCCATGCTTATCTATTTCCATAATACAACTGATTGTATAACGGTCAGTATTTGGATTCAGTGAACAAATACCATTAGATAGTTTATGTGGTAACATAGGAATAACACGGTCAACTAAATAAATAGATGTTCCTCTTTTAATAGCTTCCTTATCTAAAGGCGAACCCTCTGTCACATAATAAGACACATCAGCAATATGGACACCTAATTGATAATGACCATTATCCAATTTTTTTAACGAAATCGCATCATCCAAATCTTTAGCGTCGTCACCATCAATAGTCACAATCAATTCATTTCTTAAATCTACACGATTTTCTATATCACTTGGATCAATTTCATCTGATATATTTTCAATTTGTTCGTAAACTTCCTTAGGAAATTCAATATCTACATCATGAGCATGAACGATAGATAAAATATCAACACCCGGATCATTACGATGCCCTATAATTTTAACAATATCCCCTTTAATCTGAGGTTTAAAAGCTTTTATCTCTACAACAACCTTATGCCCTGGCATAGCTCCATGTGCATGAGCCATATCCACAATAATTGGTTTATCAAATTTAGGATCATCTGTTTTGATAATATATTCTTTACGCCCTCTTTTGACTTCCCCAACATATCTTATTTGTCCACGTCGAAGAACACGAACAACACGCCCTTCTTCACGATTTCCATGTGATTTGACTTTTTCAATCAAAACAACATCATGATTTAAAGCATCTTTCATATTCGTATCATGAATATAAAATTCACGTTCTTCATCTACTTTTACAAACCCAAAACCACGTTTATTTAATTCTAAAACACCTTTATAATATTGAAGTTGATTAATCAAATAATAATCATTAATACGACTTCTGATAATCAGTCCTTCATTTTCCATCTCATTTATTAATTTAATAAACGAAACATAATCTTGAGTATCGGTCATATGAAAGTATTCTGCTAATTCTTGAATCTTTCTTCTTGTATAACTACGATCAGCCAATAAATTCAATATTTCTTCCTTCATCTTAATCACCTCACTTTTAGTTTATCCAATTAATAAAAAGAGGACACATCAAAGTGCCCTAATGATTAACCCATTCTAATTAAGATTGCAAGAACAAAAAATGCAATTGCAAGTCCAACAGTAATACGTGTTAAAACCAAATCAGCTCCTCTTTCTTTTTGATGAGCAAACAGGTTAGAACTTTGACCAGTCAAAGCATTCACAACACCATCAGATTTTCCACTTTGTAATAGGCATACAACAATAAGAGCAATTGAAACTAAAACTAGTAAAATATTTAAAACCATTGTCGTACCTCCTTTTCTTTATACATTAGCAAAACAATACTATCATATTCACTATAAAAATACAACACTTTTTCTTCAACACAAGAAAATATATTTCTTTAAATATTTTACTTTTCTATCTACTTATATTGTATAACTTTTGAAATAAAAATAATATTATTTTACATATTTTTCAACTTTTTGTATGATAATAACGGAGGTGATTTCATGTCAAAGAAAAAACTCATCACTTTATTTTTTTCAACTTTATATCTCAGTGCTTTTACTTTTGGTGGTGGTTATGTCATTGTTACACTCATGCGAAAAAAATTTGTTAGTGAATATCATTGGATTGATGAAGATGAGATGTTGGATTTAATTGCTATTGCACAATCATCACCGGGTGCTATTGCAGTGAATGGAGCCATTGTTGTAGGCTATAAATTAGCTGGTATTGCAGGAATCATCGTTTCAGTGATCGCAACAATCATTCCTCCATTTGTTGTCATTTCATTCATATCTTTTTGTTATGAAATATTCCGTACAAATATCATCATAGCTTTAATGCTTGAAGGAATGCAAGCTGGTGTAGGTGCCGTTATTGTGGCAGTTGTCTTTGAAATGGCAGCAGGAATTTTCCACGAAAAAAATATTTTTTCTCTATTCATCATGATTTCTTCATTTATTCTCACTTATTTTTTGAATATCAACGTTATCTATATTATCTTTATTTGTATTATGATTGGGCTTATCAAAACTTTTCTATGGAAAGGACGTGTAAAATCATGATACTCCTACAATTATTTTTAAGCTTTCTACAAATTGGTGCATTTAGCTTTGGTGGTGGCTATGCTGCAATGCCACTCATTCAAAATCAAGTGGTGGAATTACACCATTGGCTCACTATTCCAGAATTCACTGACCTCATCACTATTTCCCAAATGACACCTGGTCCTATTGCAATTAACTCTGCTACCTTTGTAGGAATAAAAATTGCTGGACTACCCGGAGCTATTATAGCGACTTTAGGATGTATTCTTCCTTCTTGTCTTATTGTCACTATTATCGCATGGCTTTATCTTAAATTTCGTCAAATGGAATCTTTACAATCCATTTTAAATGTTTTAAGACCTGCAGTTATTGCATTAATTGCTAGTGCTGGTTTAACAATTATTATGACTGCTTTTTTTGGAGAATTAGGTATCGCAGTAGAAACCCTCAAAATCCAAATGGTTGTTATTTTTGTTATTTGTCTATTCCTGTTAATGAAATGGAAAATGAATCCTATCTTTGTCATGGTATTAGCCGGTCTTTTGAATGTACTCCAATATTTTTTAATTCAACCCTTATTATAAAAATAGGAAATGTTAAAATTTTCTCTAAGAAATATCTTAACACTTCCTATATTTTTTAAATACTTTCCACAACAAGGGGGCTCCTATTAAATAAAAAAAGAAATTCCCCACAGCATGAAACGTATCAAATAATAATCCAGCACTATAATAAACAATAAATAATGGCAATCCCCCAATAACAAATTGTTCCAATGATACAATCAAACCAAAAACATAACCCATCACTAAAGAAAAAACAGCCATAACCAAAAGTGATGGTTTTTTATTTCTTCTTCTATAAAAATCACCCATACATTGTGTCAACAGACAAATCACAATCCATGCTAAAATTTGAAAAAAAGTCCAAATTCCCATACCTAAATACATATTAGATACAAGTGTTGTCACCAATGTCAGTTTAATTCCAAAAGCTAATCCAAAAAGTAAAACTGAAATAATAATAATTGAAGTCACTGGTTTAATATTAGGTAAAGCCTGTAAAGCAATGCGAGAAGCAATATTAACTGCCGCTAAAATGCCAATTAAACTGATTTCTTGAATCTTACCCATTTGTTGAATAGATCCACTCAACTTGATCACCATCTTTTAAAATATAAGCACCTGCACCTAAACTTGGATAAGCTCCATTGACTTTATACTTCCAGCCTGATTGTCCACCATAATCAAACTCCATTAGACCATTAATTCCTTTGACATAAACAGCTTGTCCTATTCCTGAAATCTTAACAGTCATCTCATAATTATCGGCTAATATTTTTAACGCATCATAAGCACTCATTCCTTCTTCAAATTCAACATAATCTTGTGCCATCACACCATCAACACCTGTAATTATCACATTGATTGATGCCACTTCTTCAATTTGTGATTCTTCTTCAACTTCTTCCAAAGTTTCTTGTGGTTGTTGTTTAGGTTCTGATGTTTTTTGATTTGATGCATCTTCATCTATTTTTTTTGTTGTTTGAGATTCTGTTTTTTGCTCTGTTTTCTTTTCCTTCTTTTGAGAAGTTTGCTTTTTTTCTTTTTCTTGTGATGATTCATCTTGCTGAGATGTTTCTTTAGATACATCTACTTGCTGACTAACTTCACTTTCTGTTTCTTTATTTTCAACAACTTCTTTTGCTTCTTGATTTGGGACAAAGCAGGTATGATAAATACCTGCTCCCCCAATAAATATAAAACATAATACAATAAAAATAAGTGTATATTTCTTTGTTTTATTCAAAATACTTTCTTCCTTTCAATAAAAGTATTCCACTTCCCATAAATAATAAACCATATTCAAATAACCATGACTGATCATCTGTTTGTACAACATCTTTTTGTTTTGTTGTTTCTGTTACAACTTCTTTTTGAGGTTGTTTTTGAGATTGAGAAGATGATGTTTCTGTCTTTTCTACTTCTTGTTCAACTTCTACTTCCGGTTTAACTTCTATTTCTGGTTGTTTTTCTGTATCTATAACTTCATCTAAAGCCAAATAATCCTGTTTTGCTTTTTGATAAACAGATTCATTATAATAATACCCTATTGTTTGAATCCCTTGAACGGTTGCATAATCATTCACTTCTCCCGGTGTTGAATACCAAAAACTTCCATCAGTATTTTGATATTTTAATAATACGTCATATGGATTATACCCATTTTGATTATATGTACCTGCTTTAACTCCTTTGGCATCATATGTTAATAAACCTATCATAACACTTGCTTGTGTGTTCACATTAACACCACTAAAACTATCTTTATATCCTGCTTGTCCATCTCGCATAGATTGCAAATACACAATAGCACGTTGAATAGTGGGTTGATATTTGTCTTTATCAACCAAAGACAAACTTTCAATAACCCATGAAGTAATATCTAAACTAGGACCATAGCTTGACCCAAAAGCCCCATTATCATCAATGAGAGATGTTAAATAATCTGCTGCCAGTGATAATTTAGGTGAATCAACAACATATAATGCAAAAACTCCATAAACTTGAAAATTTGCATATGTTGAATTATTCTTTTTATCAAAAGCTCCGTTTGATTGAACACAATTTTCTAGCATTTCTACATAATTAACACCATTATAATTTTTTGGATTATCTCCATGTAATGATAAAGCAATTACAGATTGTGCTATTTCAGACGCATAGTCAGTAGAAATTAAATGATCAATAGAATAATCACTAGAATCCAATCCAATGGCTTCATAAGCATATAATTCACTAAAACTATTGAAACTTGTTTTTTGTGAATAATAACCTTTTGCTGATGTATAACTTTCGTCATACGATAATGCTGCTGTTGGTAAAACTTGACTAGCAATCAACATCAACATCATTAATAAACTTGTAAAAATTTTCTTCATTTTGTCCTCCATTTCTCCTAGACAAAAATAGGGACTTTAACCCTAAAATTGATACTAGAACGACTTTATACTCCGTAAAGTGTATTCCAAGATGTTGGCATGTATTCCGGCTCAAGTTCAACGTCTTAGCACCTTCCCAGTTTCCCAGTGGTATTACGCTTTAACTCCCTTTCACGGCTGCGGGACAGCTCAGGATTTTCACCTGCTTCCATTTTCATGAAATACTTCTATTTCCAACCAACAAATTCATAAACTTTTACATCCACATTATATACCATTATTTCCAAATAATAAAGAAAAAAGAGCCTTTTAAAAAGCCCTTATTCCTACAATCATTTTTCCTAAATATACTCCAACAATACATCCTGCAATACTGATGAAAACATAAACGATTGCCATAAAAATCATGCCATTTTCTAATAATGTTAAAGTTTCTAATGAAAATGTTGAAAAAGTTGTAAATCCTCCACATAACCCTGTTTTTAAAAAGAGATGGATTTGTGAAGGCAAATATTGTTTTTCAAATAAGCCAACAACTACTCCTATGATAAAAGCTCCCAGCAAGTTTGTGATTAATGTTAAAACTGGAAAAGAACTTTTGATAGGCAATAAACTTAAAGTATATCTAAAGATGGATCCTATGGCTCCACCTAGTCCTACCCACAAGAACTTATCCATTGTCACTCTCCATTGCGACAACACTAAACTTTTGATCTTTTTCAATCAAAGTTACAGTCGTCGTATATTGTAAAGCATTGAGTATTGGATTCACTTCATTAAAAGTGATTTGAACTTTCACATCATAATAACTATAATCTTCTAAACCTGATAAAGCTTTATAAGAAGGGACATTAGACAAAATATCATAACGAATAACTTCTGGAGGGTTGATATATTGTTGGTTATCTTTATAATACTCCTGTTTGGCATAAGCTGTAAAATCGTCTTTTTTATCAGCATAGAAGTAATCAATTCCACCTATCTTTCCTTCTTCTTTATTAGATAGTGTATAATAATCACTTACAAAATAGGCTGCGACTAATTGTCTTTCTGTTTTTTTATCACCACGATTAATAGCTGTTACTAACTGATTATAAATATCACTCATAAGGCTTGTTTCATTTTGTGATTCTACATATTCTATAGTTATCGTTTTTTGTGGAATAGCTTTTTCTTCATGATTTAAAACAAAAACCATTGAAAATACAATACCTATCACAATAATTAATATAACAGCATATCTTTTTTTAGCTTTTCGAATAATCTTTTGATATGGTTTTGTATCTTTAATAGATGGTAAATACTCACTTTTAATAAAAATATTTAAAATTGTTAAAAATGGTTTATACTTACGATCAATCATATTGGTTGCTTCTACAAATAATTCAAACAATAACATTAAAGCTACAAATAAAATAGTTGCACCTACTTTATCAAATAAATAAAGATACGAACATAACGAAAACAAAACTGTCACAGTGTATAAAATCAAAACACTCTTAGTTTGACCTAATTCCAAAGAGAACATTAATTTATGATGAAGATGGTTACGATCTGCTTCACTAAAACTTTTATGATGAACTTTACGACGAATAATCGCAATAAAAGTATCCATGATTGGTACCATTAAAACAACTATAGGAGCACCTAAAGTAAAGAATGAAGAACTTTTATAACCAAATCCAAGTAATGAAATAACTGCAATCATAAAACCAATAAATAAAGCTCCACAATCTCCTAAGAAAATAGAAGCAGGATGAAAATTATAAACAAGAAAACCACCAATAGCTCCTGCCAGAAGCAAAGATAGCGATGATATATCCGTACGTCCATATGTTAATGAGGTTAATGAAATTGTCACTAAAACAATAATAGAAATACCTGCACATAATCCATCTAATCCATCTATCAGATTAATCGCATTACTGATTCCTACAATCCATAAAATAGTGACTAAAATAGCCAAGACATAGGAAATAGAGTCTGGCAAAAAAGGTAATGTAAAACCTTTTAAAACAATATCTCCATAAATAATTACAACCAATGCCGCAATGACCTGACCCAACATTTTTAATTTAGGTGATAAGTCATGAATATCATCGTAGAAACCTGTTAAAAAAATGATAAAGCCACCAATCAATATCGCATTAATTTGAATATCTGTTTTCAAAAAAATCATTGTCCCAATTAAAAAACTAGCATAAATCGCGTAACCACCAGTTCTGGCAATGATTCCTTTATGAATGGTTCTTTTATTCGTATGAGCAATAATCCCAAGTTTTTTTGAAACTTTTCCTACTATAGGAACAAGAATTAAACTAAATATGAAAGTTACCACAAATGATAAACATATTTCCAAACTCATGATTTTTCGCTCCTTTCTTACATTCTCTATCTTTTGTTATATCATAAATCCATGATTTTGCGAAGTCCTACTCCATATATTTTTCATAAGAGGCTTGAATTTTAAATGTCTTTCTATCTTTTTCTTAAAGTCTATTGCTAAAGATGTTATAATGATTTTATAAGGAGGAAAATGAATATGCACAAATTAGGTATTTCTGTATACCCTGATAAAACACCAATGAATGAGGTATACGCATACATGGAAAAAGCTGCAAAATTAGGTTACAGTAGAATTTTTACATGTTTTTTATCAATTCCAGATGAAGAAAGAGAAAGTTATTTGGTTGAATTTAAAGAATTCATGAAAAAAGCTCATGAATTAGGATTTGAAGTTGCTGCTGATACAAATCCACAAGTTTTTGACTTAATTGGAGCAACACCTGGTAATTTAAAACCATTTGCTGATTTAGGATTAGATATTATCAGAATGGATGGTAACTTTGGGACACAAGGTGATATTCAATTAACACGTAATCCATACAATATTAAAATTGAATTTAATGCCAGTATGGATATGGGTGTAGAGTTATTAATCAACAATGGTGGTAATAAAGATCAAATCACTATGTGTCATAACTTCTTCCCAGAACGTTATACTGGTTTAGATTTTGACTTATTTATGGAATATAATCGTTATTGGAAAGAATTAAATTTGCACACTGCTGCCTTTGTTTCTAGTAACAATGAACATACAATCGGGCCATGGCAAGTTTTCTGTGGTTTACCAACTGTTGAAATTATGCGTGGTTTACCAATTGATTTACAAGCACGTTATATGTTAGCGACTGGAGATGTTGATGATATTTTAATTGGAAACTATCCAGCAACTGATGAAGAATTAGAAGCTCTAGCTAAAGTCAATTTACAAGCTATTGAAATTAGAGTGGATGAAGCTGAAGGTATTAGTCAAAACGAAAAAGAAATCATGTATGATTTTGCCCCTCATTGGGATCGTTATGATCATTCATCATTTATGTTAAGATCTTCATCACCTCGTGTTTGGTTCAAAGCTAAAAAGAGTGTACAAGATGGAAACATGGGAAAAGATACTCAAATGAATGTAGAATCACAATCTATTCCATATAGAGATCCTGGTAAAAAAGTTTTCACTCGTGGAGATGTATTAATTGTTAATGATAATTTAGCACACTATCGTGGTGAACTTGAAATTGTTTTAACTGAAATTCCTAATGATGGTGAACGTAACTTAGTCGCTACTGTAAAACCTGAAGAATTAATGTTGTTAGATTTCATTAAACCGGGACATCATTTCAAAATCTTAAAATAAAAAACAAAGGATTGAAAATTTCGTTTTCAATCCTTTTTTATACCTATTTTCTTGATTCAACTGGTGCAATCAAAACCTTTCCTGTGCCACGATAAACATTGACAAGGCCTTCACCAGATGCTGCTGATCCTGCTAATGTTTTTCCAGAACGTTCTACTTTGAACTCAAGAGTTCCACTCCATGCAATAGCCATATTTCCATCAATTTTTAAAACATCATCTTTTAAAGTCACTTCAATAAGTTCTTCTTGTGGGCATTCTGATTCTAAACATACAATACCAGAACCTTCTATTCCAAGATTAAATAACCCTTCATTTCCCATTGTCGCTGATGATAAATTAGAACGCATCACAGCTTTATGCTTTAATTTTGCATCACAAGCTAAAAATAAACCATCATCTAATACAACAGATTGATTCCATTCATCAAGATCAAGCAATAAAATATGTTTATATGTAGGTTCTAATACTAGAACTCCATCTCCTGTATATTCTGGTTTAATTGCTGATTCACCAGTCACTTTTCCTCTTACCGCTTTAGATAACAAATCACCTACACCCTTTAATCCTGTTGTTGC
>UMEI01002944.1_pt1 | contig 14977 bp, 10 predicted proteins | sample 1964711 | NCBI WGS metagenome assembly UMEI01 (sample SAMEA4836016, study PRJEB28245) | human gut metagenome | biome: gut microbiome; material: fecal sample | place: Denmark | collected 2008 | reverse complement strand
CGAGGGTATGGGCCCCGGCAGCCACGGGTCCACCTTTGGCGGCAACCCGGTGGTCTGCGCCGGTGCCAATGTGGTGGTGGATCGGATGGATCAGAGCTTCCTGGCCAATGTCAGTGAGCGGGCCGTCCAGCTGCGTGCCGGTCTGGCCAAGCTGCCCATGGTCAAGAACCTTTCCGGCATTGGCCTGATGGTGGGCATCGAGTTCTTTGGCGGCATCCAGGCCGCGGATGTGCTGGCCGCCTGCCGCGAAAAGGGCCTGCTGGTGCTCACGGCCAAGAGCCGCCTGCGCCTGCTGCCTCCGCTGACCCTGACCGCCCACGATGTGGAAAAGGCTCTGGGCATCCTGAACGAGGTGCTGACCGAGATGGAGCAGAAGGCTCCAAAGGAGCAGGCATGAAACATCTGCTGAAAATGAGCGACCTCTCCCCCGCTGAGCTCCACCACATCCTTGATGTGGCGGAGGAGCTCAAGGCAGAGCAGAAGGCCGGGACGACCCCGGCGCTGCTCAAGGGCAGGAGCGTGGCGCTGATGTTCTCCAAAAATTCCACCCGCACCCGCACCAGCTTTGAGGTGGGTGTCTACCAGCTGGGCGGTCTGGGCAACTACATGAACGCCGCCACCGAGCTGCAGTCCGGCCGGGGCGAGCCCCTCAAGGACACCGCCCGGGTGCTGGGCCGCTACTACGACTGCGTGGTCTGGCGCACTTACCGCCAGTGCGATCTGGAAGAGTTTGCCGAGCTGGCCGGTGTGCCCGTGATCAACGGCCTGACCGACTACGCTCATCCCTGCCAGGTGCTGGCCGACCTGATGACCATCCGGGAACGCCGGGGCACGCTGGAGGGCCAGAAGCTCTGCTTTATTGGCGATGGCTGCAGCATGGCAAACAGCCTCATCGTAGGCGGTCTGCTGGCAGGGATGCGTGTGACCTGCGTCTGCCCTGAGGGCTACCGCCCTGCCGCCGACGTGCTGATGTTCGCCCACAAGTATGGCGAAAAGTTTCACCTGCTCACCGACCCCGCCGAGGGTGTGAAGGATGCCGATGTGGTGGTGACCGCCGCATGGAACACGGCCCCCGGTACCCCCGAAAGTGAGCGCCGTCTGCGGGATTTCGCGGGCTTTCAGGTGACCAGCAGGCTGATGGAGGGCGCAAAGCCCGATGCCATGCTCCTCCACTGCCTGCCTGCGCACCGGGGCGAGGAGATCTCCAACGCCGTCTTTGAGGAGCACGCCGACGAGATCTTTGACGAGGCCGAGAACCGTCTCCATGTGCAGAAAGCCGTGCTGGCCATCCTGTTGGCTGGTCTGTAAAAACGAGAAAGAGCCCTGGGGCTGCAGAAAACTGCAGCTCCGGGGCTCTTATTGTTTCTCTCAGGGTCTGCGGCTCAGGCCGGGGGCCTCATCAGACACCAGAGTAGGCGGAGAAGCCGCCGTCAATGGGCAGGCAGATGCCGGTGATGAAGCCGGCAGCCTCGTTGTTCAGCAGGAACAGCAGGGCACCCACCAGATCCTTTTCGCTGTCGCCGAAGCGGCCCATGGGGGTGGCGGCCAGGATCTTTTCGGTGCGGGCGGTGGGGGTGCCGTCCTCGTTGTAGAGGAGCCGTGCGTTCTGCTCGCTGGCAAAGAAGCCCGGGGCAATGGCGTTGACCCGGATGCCCACCTTGCTGAAGTGCACTGCCAGCCACTGGGTGAAGTTGGTGACGGCAGCCTTGGAGCCGGAGTAGGCCGGGATCTTGGTCAGGGGCAGGTAGGCGTTCATGCTGGAGATGTTCATGATGTTGCAGCCGGGGCGGCCCACCATCTGCCGGGCAAAGGCCTGCGTGGGCAGCAGGGTGCCGATGAAGTTCAGGTTGAACACCATCTCCACGCCGCTCTCGTCCAGATCGAAGAAGGTCACGGTGTCATCGTCCAGATCCGCCATCTCGAAGAATTCCTTGTCGGTGTTGGCCCGGGGGTTGTTGCCGCCGGCACCGTTCACCAGAATGTCGCAGGGACCCAGATCCGCCATCACCTCCTCTGCCACCTGCAGGCAGTTGGCCTTGTTCATAACATTGCAGGTGTAGCCCTTGGCCACGCCGCCTTCTGCCTCGATCGCATTGGCCAGCTCCTTCAGCTTCTCCATGTTGCGGCCCAGCAGAGCCACTTTGGCTCCTGCCCGGGCCAGAGCCTTGGCGAAAATGGAACAAAGGGTGCCGCTGGCACCGGTGACCACGGCAACCTTGCCGGACAGGTCGGTGTTCAGAACATTCTTTTCCACGAGGATACTCCTTTTTTGATCAGATGGTTGTGGTGATACGGATGATTGTTTTCAGGCGGACAAGGCATCAGACCCTGCCAGCGCCCTTGTCCAGGATCTTATTGAACTGGAGGAAGAAGGTGGTGGCGGTCACGGCAGCGGCGATGATGTCACTGACGGGCTCGGCAAGGAACACGCCGAACACGGGGTTCGCGACCACATGGGGCAGGATGAAGATGAGAGGGATGAGCAGGATGAGCTTGCGCAGGCAGGCCAGCAGCAGGCTGACCTTGGCCTGACCCAGCGCCATAAAGCTCTGCTGGCAGGCGATCTGGACACCGGTGGAGAAGATGCCCGCCATGTAGATGCGCATGGCCCAGGTGGTGTAATCGATCAGGGAGGCATCCGAGGTGAAGATGCCAGCCACTGCACCGGGAACCAGCATCATCAGCAGCCAGAAGATGGTGGTGTAGCTCAGGCAGAGGGTCAGCTGGAAGCGGAATGCCTGCTTGACGCGGTCTTTCTTGCCTGCGCCGAAGTTGAAGCTCATCACTGGCTGGCCGCCCTGGCAGATGCCCGAGATGGGCATGGTGCACAGCGGGGAGGCGCTGGTGATCACGGTCATGGCACCCACGGCCACGTCACCGCCGTAGCGGGCCAGGCTGGAGCTGAAGCTGATGGACAGCAGGCTCTCGGTGGAGAGCATGACGAAGGTGGAAATGCCCAGTGCCAGCACGGGCATGATGATCTTCCCTTCCAGCTTCATGTCCTCTTTGCGGATCTTGAGGATGGTCTTGGGGCCGGTGAGGAAGCGGATGACCCAGATGGCACCCACTGCCTGGCTCAGCACGGTGGCAATGGCAGCACCCTTTACGCCCATGCCCAGCCCAAAGATGAGGATGGGGTCCAGCACGATGTTGATGACCGCACCGATAACGGTGGTCAGCATACTGATCTTGGCAAAGCCCTGCGCGGTGATGAAGGTGTTCATGCCAAGCACGATCAGCACGCAGATGGTGCCCAGAATGTAGATGCGGCTGTAAGCCAGAGCGTAGGGCAGGGTGGTGTCACTGGCACCAAACAGCCGCAGCAGGGTGGGTGCGGCGGCGTAAAAGACGATGGTCAGGACGACCGAGAAGAGCAGCAGCATGGTAAAGCTGTTGCTGACGATCTTTTCTGCCTGCTTCTTGTCGCCCTGGCCCATGGCGATGGCGGTGCGGGGCGCGCCGCCGGAGCCGATGAGCATGGCAAAGGCGTTCAGGAGCATCAGGATGGGGGTAAACAGGCCCACGCCGGTCAGAGCCGCTGCGCCGATCCCCGAGATGTGGCCGATGTAGATGCGGTCCACGATGTTGTACAGCAGGTTGACCACCTGCGCCACAACGGCGGGGATCATCAGCTGGAGCAGGAGCTTTTTCACGTCACCCGTGCCCATATCCTGCTGTTTTTTCTGCGTTTGTGCCATGGAAAGTGTCTCCTTTGGTTTGAGCAAGACGGAGAGGGCTGCCCTCAGAACGTCAGGCCGAAGTTCATCTCGTAGTAGTTGCCTGCGGCATCACGGTAGGCGTAAGCCTTGCCGTTCTCGTCCTTCATGCTGTCGGGCATGTAGGCATCCTTTGCAAAGCCGGGCACGTCGTTGGGGCTGATGCAGACACCGTCCGCGTTCACAGCCAGCACCTCGTCGCCCTTGGGCAGGGTCAGGGGCAGTTTGCCAACGGGAGCAAAGCGGCCGAACATCACATCCAGCGTTGCGGAGGGGTAGGTGTCAAAGCCGACGGTCAGAGCGTCGGAGACCTTCTCCACATTGCCGACCTCCCAGGCCAGCGGGCAGTTGATGTTGGAAACGACCTTGCCGCCGTGGGCGTGGACCGCAGCAGCGATACCGGCCAGACGGTTTGCGCCCACCAGAGTGGTCTCCTTGTGGGTCTCGGTGGTGGGCTTGCCGCTCTCGTCCACGTTGCAGACAGTCTTGTCCTCGCAGATGTCCAGCTCCAGGTAGCCCGGGGTGGCGTTGAAGTATGCACCGGACTGGGGGCTGACCATCAGCAGGGCCACCTGGGCCTCATCGGGAGTGTCCACCAGAGTGACATTGCCCAGCATCTCGCGCAGGGCCTTGGTGGCGGCCTCACCGGCCTCGGCGCTCTTGCCAAAGGCCTCAGCGTAGACCTTGGTGCCGTCCTTCAGGGGCAGGGTGCCGTCGTTCTTCAGCAGGACAACGGACTCGCGGTGCACGCGGGAAGCTTCCTCCCAGTCGGCCTTGGTGGCAACGACCTCGGCGGCCTTCCTGGGGTCGGCGTAGGTGTCCTCGAACATGCCCTGACGGAACAGCTCGGTCAGGGTGCGGCTGACAGCGCGGTTCAGGCTGGCATCGGTCAGCACCAGATCTTCCTTCTTGAAGCCGGCGGGCACCGCGTGAGTGTCGTAGTAGTCGTTGGTGCCGCGGGCGTAGCTCTCCTCGCCCAGCTCGTTGTCCAGCAGGCCGGAGATCAGGTCCACGCCGCTCTGGGTGACTGCATAGCCGATGCGCTCGGGCTCGTCCAGCATGTCAACGCCCCAGCACATGTTGTGGACGATGCCGGTGTCGGAGTTGATGTAGCCTTTGAAGCCCATCTGGCCGCGCAGCAGGCCGTCGATGAACACCTTGTTGTAGGCAAAGCCGTAGGGCTGGAGCTCGATGGGGTTGCCGTTGAAGTCCTCCTGCGGAGCGCTCTTCTCAGCGCTGGGCTTGGAGTAGTAGGGCATGATGGACTCGGCATTGTGGCGGATGGCTGCACGGAATGCCGGGATGTGGTACTTCTGCAGGGAGCCGGGGGTGGCGTAGATATTCCACTGGCCTGCCGCATAGTGGGGGTCAAAGCCGTTCTCACGGGCACCGCCGCCGGGGAAGTGCTTCACGGTCATGGAAACACCCTCGGGGGTAACGCCGTTGCTGCCGCCCTGGATGCCGGGGATCAGGTGGTCGAAGATCTCCTCAATGAGCTCGGGGTCCTCGCCAAAGGTGCCGAAGGTGCGCTGCCAACGGGGGTCGGTGACGCAGTCGGCCATGTACATGTAGCCCTTCTTCAGGCCGCAGGCGTTCCACTCGCGGCGGATGGTATCAGCAAACTTGTCGATGATGTCGATGCGTGCGGTGCCCTTGACGGCAGCAGCAATGCCCAGGGTGCCGGGATAGGTGGCAAACACGCCGGTGGCATCGTTCATGCCGAACACGACCTCACCGTTCTCGTTGCGGCTGTTGGACATGACCTGCATGGGAACAAAGTGATCACAGGTCTCGGTCAGGTACTGCAGCTGGTTCAGGTAATCTGCCAGATCCTCGGGCGTGGGGCTCTCGCGCAGGATGACGTGGCGGTTGAAGCTCTTCTTGACCATGTCAGAGGTGCTGGGCAGGGACTGGGAGCCGAAGATGCTGTCGGAGACGTTCACGGGTGCCTCGTCCAGCAGGCCGCTTTCGTCCGCCACGGGCTTGTGGCCGTTGGCTGCCAGACGGGGGGAAGGATACTTGGGGCCCATGCGCCAGTCGGAGGTGAAGATCTGGCCGATCTTCTCGCTGGTGGTCAGAACCTTGACATAGGCCTCGGCGCGCTCAGCCGGGGTCAAGCGCCAGTCGTTGACTGCGCTGACGGTGCCGGTGCCGTCGATGTCCTTGAAATACAGGCCGTCCTGCTCGATGACCTTGCGCTCCACGGTGCTGATGGTGGGGCCGTTGGGGTTCTGGTAGCGCTTTACACGCTCGGATGCTTTCACTGCCATAGTGTTTTCTCCTTTTCTTTTGAACGCAGCGGCCCATGCCACAGAGCCGCAGATGCTATACCTATTATAATAGGCCCCCGCGCGGAACAACTAGAAAATTTTTTGGATATTTCCGCACTTTCCTTGTATTCTTTTTTTGCGCGCGGTTGGAATACAAGTCTGTTTTGTGGAATGTGCTGTACTAGTATCTTACAATCATGTGCAAAATGACGAACGCTGTTTTTTAAAACTGTTGATTTCGCCCAAGGAGAGTAAAATTGTCCTGTTTTACCTCAAAATTTTACTAACAGAAATTTGATGGATAGTTCATAATGTATACATAAAAATCCCCCGGTTCGCGATGTGGCAGCCGCAGCCCACGGGGGACCGAATGAAAGGCCGGAGTGAGTGGCAGCACACCGGCCGCAGAATTGAAAGGAGAGCTTCTCTATGGCAAAGGTCAAACAGCCGCTTGAAGAAAACGGCATCCACAGAGCGAAAATGTGGGAGATCATGATGTACGCTCTGAACAACACCTCCACCAACACCTACATGATGGTGGTCGGTTACATCAGCTACTTCCTGATCGGTATCGTCGGTCTGGCATCCGTGCTGGCCGGTTCCATTGTTACCATCATGCGTATCTGGGACGGTGTCACCGACCCGTTCGTTGGTATGATGGTCGATAAGACCAACGGCAAGTTCGGCAAAAACCGTCCGTTCATTGTCATCGGTCAGATCATCATGTTCGTCACCACCTTCGTGATGTTCAACTTCATCCCCAAGATGGGCACTGGTGTCCGCTTTGTTGCGTTCATCATCATCTACATGATCTACATCCTGGGCTACACCTGCCAGTGCGTTGTCACCAAGTCTGCTCAGACCTGCCTGACCAACGATCCCAAGCAGCGCCCCATCTTCGCAATGTGCGATACCGTGTACAACATCATCCTGATGAACATTGTCATCCCTGTCATCGTTACCGACAGCCTGGTTCCCAAGTTCACCCTGACTGCTGAGAACAACGCTGCAGAGATCGCTTCTCTGGTGGCACAGAACCCCGCTCTGGCAGGCATCGTGGAGAAGTCCGGCGGCAGCCTGTCCGCTTTCTACAACCCCGGCCTGTTCACCACCATGCAGCTGATGTTCGGCGGCCTGTCTGCAGTGTTTGCAGTCTGCGCCATCATTGCTCTGTGGCGTAAGGATAACTCCAAGTACTTCGGTCTGGGCACCGCCCAGAAGGTCGGCGTGAAGGATTACGTTGACACCCTGGCTCACAACCGCGCCATCCAGATGCTGGTGGTCTCCGCGTCTACTGATAAGCTGTTCATGTCCACTATGAGCAACTCCACTGTTATGATCTGCCTGTTCGGCATCATCTTCGGCAACTATGCCGCATTCTCCAGCTACTCTCAGATCACCTCTATCCCCATCGCTCTGATCTCCATCCTGCTGATGAACAAGATCGCTCGTCAGATGGGCCAGAAGGCATCCATGATGACCGGCACCTATGGCGGCATCATCGGTTCTATCATCATCACCCTGTTCCTGGTCTTTGTGAACCCCAGAGGCGATGCTTCCAAGTTTGCGATCCCTGCATTCCGTATCATCCGTCCTGACACCTGGGGCACCCTGTTCACCGGCTGGAGCGCAGTGGGCCTGATCTTCATCCTGCTGGTCATCGCATGGCGCGGTGTGCAGGCTCTGTCCTCCTCTATCGTTATCACCATGACCGCTGACTGCGCCGACTACGAGGTCTACCGTACCGGTAAGTATGTCCCCGGCCTGATGGGCACCCTGTTCAGCTTTGTGGATAAGCTGGTCTCCTCTCTGGCAACCACTCTGGTGGCCCTGTTCTACTCCATGGTCGGCTTCAAGGACGCTCTGCCCGATACCCTGACTCCGTACTCTGACGGCATCTTCTGGGCAACCATCGGCTGCTTTGTCCTGCTGCCCATCGTTGGCTGGCTGTGCAACGTTGTTGCCATGCACTTCTATCCCCTGACCAAGGAGAAGATGGAAGAGATCCAGGCTGAGATCGGCCGCATCAAGGCTGAGGCTGCTGCAAAGCAGGCTTAATGCCAACCATCTCCCTGCGGAAATTTTGAATGAGGGACAGCGCTGCTGTCCTGCATCGTAACCGGAAATGTCCTGCGGCGGGCCATCCTCTGCCGCAGGACTTTCTGATACCCTGAGACCCGGAAGGAATACCACTATGGCAGAAGAAAACAAGCTGAACCAGACCCCTGAGATCACCCCGGCCCCCTCCGCTGAGGCCCCGGAAAAGGCCCCCACCACCGGCGAGCTGCTGGGCGATGTGGAGCACTACGACGAGGAAAAGGACGATTGGAGCACCGGCTATTACGGCACCGGCAGCCGCCAGCAGGTAACGGACGATGTGTTCCACAAGCTGGAGACCGGCGAGGAGCTGACCCGGGATGACTTTATCAAGGCGGAGCTGGCGCTGCAGGATGCCAAGCTGGAAGCCGGCATCGATCTTGAAAAGGAGAAGAGCCCGGGCCTCATTGGTAAGTATCACGATTGGAAAAAGAACCGCGTAAGGCACAAGGTGAACAAAAAGAAGTACCTTCTGCTCTGCCTGTTTCTGGGCTGGTGCGGCGGCCACCGCTACTATGAAAAGCGGTATGCGCTGGCGGCCTTCTACACCCTGTTCTTCTGGAGCGTGGTGCCCTTCTTCCTCTGCGTGACCGACCTTCTCATTGCACTGCCCATGCAGGCCGATGAGAACGGCGACATCCTGATCTGACATCTTCCTCTATTCATTCATTTACCTCCTAGCGCCAGAAAGGGCCTGCGGCATTTGCCGTGGGCCCTTTCTGGCGTTTGCAGGCCCGTTCTCCGGCGCAGAACATAGCGGCGGCTAACTGGCGTTGTGCTATACTAGTATATCAATTGATTGTGCAATAAGCACAATAGAATTTTTTACATTAGTGAAACTTTTCCCATAATCGTAAAATCGACCTGTTTTACCTTAAAATATTACTAACAGATATATCAAAAAACGTTTATAATATAGACATAAAGTTCCGGACGGGCTGGTACGCAGTGGCAGCTGTAAGCCCCATGGAGAAAACGGAGAATGTTCCCGCGTGAACAAAGGAGAGAATGAAATGGCAAAAACCAGAAGTCTGCCGGATAAGTTCTATGATAAGGACTATGAGCACAACGGCATCCACCGCGTTCCCCTGTGGCGTATCGCAGGCTACGCACTGAACAACACCGCAACCAACATTTACCTGTTTATGATGAACTACGCCACCTACTACCTGATGGGCTGGGTCGGCGTTGGCATGATGGTCGCTTCTTCCCTGACCATGATGATGCGTATCTGGGACGGTGTTACTGACCCGTTCGTTGGCTTCATGGTCGATAAGACCAACAGCAAGTTCGGCAAGAACCGCCCGTTCATCGTGATCGGCAACATCATCCTGTGCGTGACCAGTTACATCGCTTTCCATGTCACCCACAAGCTGCCCCAGGGCGTGCGCTTCCCCTTCTATGTGGTCGTTCTGATGGTCTACTACCTGGGCTACACCTGCCAGTGTGTTGTTACCAAGTCTGCACAGAGCTGCATGACCAATGACCCCAAGCAGCGCCCCATGTTCGCTTCCTTCGACGGCGTGTTCAACACTCTGCTGTTCGCCGTTCTGGGCATTGTCATCCCCCGTATTGCTGATTCCTACACCGATGTGGGCGGCTACGCTTCCACTCAGTTCATGCACACCCTGTGGATGATGACCGCCATCATGTCCGCCTGCTTCACCGTGATCGCTGTGATCTCCATCACTCCCAAGGATCGTCCTGAATTCTTTGGCACCGGCAAACCCATCAAGGTCGGCCTGAAGGATTACTGGGATACCCTGAAGAACAACCGCGCCATTCAGATGCTGGTCCTGTCCGCATCTACCGATAAGCTGGGTTCTTCTGCAAAGTCCAGCGCCGTCATGGTCGCCATGTTCGCCTGCATCGCCGGTTCCAACCTGCTGCAGAGTAACGTTACCGGTCTGGTGACCATCCCCAGCACCATCGTGTGCTTCCTGTTCATCAGCTTCTTTGCCACCAAGCTGGGCCAGCGCAAGGCTATGTTGATCGGCTCTGTGGGTGGTCTGGTCATCAACGGCGCACTGGCAGCCCTGTGGCTGTTCGGTGATCCCACCACCATGACCTCCAACCCCGCTACCGGCGCTCTGAACTGGGGCTACTTCCTGATCCTGTACCTCGTTCTGACCATCACCGCCGCTGGTTTCCAGGGCATTTCCGGCAACATCGTCATCCCCATGACCGCTGACTGCGCCGACTACGAAGTCTACCGTACCGGCAAGTACGTCCCCGGCCTGATGGGCACCCTGTTCAGCTTCGTGGATAAGCTGGTCTCCTCTTTCGCACCCATGGTCGCCGGTGTCATGTTCAGCATGTGCGGCTACACCGACCACAACCCCGTTATGGGTGACCCCGTTACCCCGGGCCTGCGCGGCGGCGTTGTCTTCTGCGCATACGGCATGATCATGATCGGCCTGGTCTGCAACCTGATCGCTATGAAGTTCTATCCCCTGACCAAGGAGAAGATGGAAGAGATCCAGGATGAGGTCGCTCAGATCAAGATGAAGACCATGGCTGAGAACGCCTAATTGGTACTTGCAATTTTCTGCGGAAACCTGTAAAATCAAATAGGAAAACCGCTCGCCCTTGCGGCGGGCGGTTTTCTGCTTTTGGAACAAAATTCAGACAAGAGGTACATCGTAAATGGAAGAAAAGACACAGTGGGGAAAGGACCCGGACCATGGGTTCATCTGGAACACCATCGACCACCTGTTATACTGGAGAGAACACCGTGAAAAGCACTGTGTCAGCCGTAAGAAGTATATGCGCCTGTGCATTCTGGGTGCGTTTGGTGCGCACCAGTTCTATGCCAAGCGCCCGGTGCTGGGCCTGCTGTATCTGGCAACCTTCTGGAGTGGTTTCTCTGCCGCTATGACCATCGTGGACTTCATCATTGCCGTGCCCATGAAACCGGACGAGAACGGCAACATCTGGCTGTAAAAAGCCCTCTGGCGGCCTGCTGGGCCGGAAAGGAAAACACCCTATGGATAATGTCATGCAGTTTCTGTTCAACACCAACCACGAGCAGCCCAGCATCCTGGTCTGGGTCCTGCTGATCGTGATCGCGGTCGTGATTCCCAATTACGTCAGATATCGGATGGAGCAGAAGCGCTCCAATGATTCTGTTCCCACCCAGAACCCTGCCCGTTCTGCCCCGCGCAAGAAGAAGCGCAGCAAAAAGCGCTGAGCCGCAGGCTGGGGCAGCATGGGAAAGATGTTTTGATATTTCATGATCTCCCATAACCGAAAGGGCCCTGCAAATGCCGCAGGGCCCTTTTGGTTTGCCAGCGTGTGTGGAGATGAGGAAACGAAAACCGCCCCGGCAGGGCTGCTTTGTGCAGTGCCGGGGCGGTTCGTTCGTTTTTGGTGTTCAGATGCAGGAAGTACTTACTTCTTGATCTTGATCAGCTGTGCGTTCAGGCTCTCGATAAAGCCGTCGGGCATGTTGATCATCTTAGCCATAGCCTCAGGGGTCATGCGCTTCATCATATCCCACATGCCAACGCCGGGCTTGATGTCAAAGTTGGTGGCCAGCTTGACAGCTCTGGTAGCGAGAGCCAGAGCCTCTTCGTTCTTGGAGAGATCCTCCATGCTGTCCTTGATGCTGTAATAGCCCTCGGGGAACTCCATCGGAGCCTTCAGATCCAGGCTGCCGACCTGCTTGAACCAGTTGGCAACGCCCTCCTGACGCTCGTTGAACTCAGGCAGAGTGTAGCAATCAGGCTCCTTCTCGACCTTTTCCAGCGTGATGGAATCCTTCACGTCACCGGCAACGGCCAGGATGGTGTTGAAGCCCTCTTCCAGAGCAACGTTGAACTTGAACACGCGGTGTGCAGTCTGCTGGCCGACTTCCTTGCCGTTGACGTACAGCACAACGGTGTCCTGGTTGGAGTAGACCTTGATCTCGGTGGTCTCGCCTGCGCGCTGTGCATGGCGGCGGCCGGCGATGTGGACCATGGGCAGCTTGGACCAGTATGCCTGGTAGACAAAGTAGCTGTCCTTCTTGGTCTTGCGGTCAATGGTCATCAGGCCCTTGTTGTTGCGGCCTGCAACGCCGCCCTCGTTGCGGGCAGCACAGCCAAAGTCGAACATGTTCCAGCAGTGGGTAGCCCACACCCAGGGACGATCCTCGAACACCTGAGCCAGATGCTCGTGGTACAGTGCCTGATACTCCTCGGTGTAGTCCTTGCACTGGGGATCGTTGCTGTGCCAGTTGATGATACCCTCGGTGCCGTACTCGGAGATGCCGATGCAGATGTCGGGGTGCTCGGCGTGGAACTTGTCCAGCCAGGGGCCGTTCTGCTCCATCTTGCCGCCGTACCAGCCGAAGTAGTGGTTGTAGCTCTCTACATCGGTAATGTGATGCATGGGGCCGTCAACAGGGGTGTTGGAGACGTGGGCAATGGTGGTGAGACGGGTGGGATCCAGCTCACGCACCAGCTTCTGCAGGTCGTGGTGGTTGTCCACTAGCTCCTGGCAGATGCCGCCGATCAGGATCTCGTTGGACAGGCCCCAGAACATGATGGAGGGGTGGTTGTAGTTCTGGATGATCAGCTCGGTCATCTGGTGACGGCAGTTCTGGTGAGCGGAGGGGTCCTTCTTAAAGACGCTGATGAAGGGAATCTCAGCCCAGACGGCGAAGCCCAGCTCGTCACATGCGTCGTAGAAGTCCTGGCTGTGCTGATAGTGGGCCAGACGGATGGTGTTGGCACCCAGCTCCTTGATGAGCATGGCATCCTCGTAGTGATCCTCAGCGGTCAGGGCGTTGCCCTTGTACAGACGATCCTGATGGCGAGCCACGCCGCGCAGCGGGGTGGGCACGCCGTTGATGGAGAAGCCGTCGTTCGGGGTCACAGTATAGCTGCGGACACCCACGTTGGCGTAGATCTCGTCAAAGGTCTCGTTGTTCTTCTGCAGGCGGGCGGTCACGGTGTACAGGTTGGGCTCGTCCATGCTCCACAGCTGGGCATCGGGAACGTACAGGGTGACCTTGGTGCTGTCGCAGGGGCGCACGCCGGAAGCAACTTCGTTGCCGTAGCAGTCCTCGATGCTGTACATCACGGTATAGGCTTCTTCGCCGTTGGTGACCCAGCTCTCAATCTCAAAGGTGGCACCGCCGTCCTCGGTGGGCTTGGGGGTGACCTTGATGCCGGGGCCGCCGAAGTAGTCCAGGTCAAAGTGGGTGCCGGGCACGCTGATCAGGTTCACACCACGGTACAGGCCGCCATAGAAGGTGAAGTCGGCGGAAGCGGGGTACATGGAGGGGGTGTCCTCGTTGGAGACCTCGATGGTCAGCTCGTTGTCGCCCTCGTGGCACAGGTCGGTGACATCGGCACGGAAGATGGAGAAGCCGCCCTCATGGGTGGTTGCCACCTGGCCGTTGACCTTCACGGTTGCAGCCAAAGCAGCTGCCAGCACCTCAACGTAGGTGCGGCCGCCAGCCAGAGGCTGCTTGGGCTGGGTAAAGGTGCGGGTGTAGACACCGGTGGTGCGCAGATAGCTGCCGTTGCCGTCCATGCCGTCCACAGCGTTCCAGGTGTGGGGCAGGGTGACCTGCTCGGTGGGACGCTCGCCCTTGGGGAAGGACAGGGTCCAGTTTTCGTTCAAGGAAATGATCTCTCTCATCGATACTGCTCCTTCTGATTTTCTTCTTTGTTTCGGCGGCCTGCATGGCAGAAGAAATGCCGGAAACAGGCCGGTTGTTGATTTCAGTATAGCACAACAGAGGGGGGGAGGGTTTGTACAATCTTTGGGCAAAATAGTAATATTTTGTGAAAATTCAGACGATGATTCCATGATTTTACAATCTTGCCCTTGGAAATGACAGCACAGCATGAAAAAGGTGCCCCGGAGCAGAGACGAAAAAGAGGGTGCCCACCCCACAGAGGCTGGCAGCGGCTTCCGCTTATCCCTGACCAGAGGGCCTCTTTGGCGCTGTGGGTCCCTCCGGCAGAAAGTGTTGACGGAACGGCGGCTTTTTGCTATAATTATAAAGCTATGAATATGGAGATGTATCGAAGTGGTCGTAACGAGAACGACTCGAAATCCAAGTGGATGCTTCGCCGGATGTCTCCATATCACACGAGGGAACGTCAATTTTGATGTCCTGACAGGCTTCAAAGCCTGTCTGAACGATGCGTTTTCTAACAATATTCTAACAGCTTTATCATTCGGAATCAAGATGAAGTTACAATACGAATTGTAGCATCACCTGATATGTATACGGAGAGGTACCCAAGAGGTCGAAGGGTCCGCACTCGAAATCTAACTGGCTTTTTGGAAGTGGATTTCCGGTTTTGCTAGGTTTCATGCGGGTTTTCCGACTTCGAGAGCGAACGATTTTCGGTCGTTCTCTCCTGAAATTCTCTCCAAAGTTTTCCCGGAATGCACGGTGCATTCTAAGAATTTAATATCTGGAGCATTACTCAAGTGGTCGTAAGAGGTCGCACTCGAAATGCGATAGGCCGGGAGACCGGTGCCAGGGTTCGACTCCCTGATGCTCCGCCAAATCGAATGGACAGATGAATTTTATTCGTCTGTCCATTCTTTTTTGCCGGAACATCGCCCGTCCACCCTGTCTTGGGGCGTATGGCATCATGCTGACGCATTGCCATAGCCCAGCCCCTCCAGCATCGCCTGTGCAGACGAGAGCTTGGAAGCGTAATCGAGGTGGGCGTAAATATTGGCGGTGGTGGAGAAGTCGCTGTGACCCAACCATTCCTGAATCTGCTTCATGGGAACGCCGTTTGCCAGAAGAAGGCTGGCGCAGCTGTGGCGCAGATCGTGGAAGCGGATGCGGGGCAAGCTATACTTCCGAAGCAGCCAGTCGAAGTGCTCCGTCACGAAGTTCGGGCGGATCAGCTTGCCTTCCTGATCGGTGCAGACGAAATC
>UMEI01009614.1_pt1 | contig 15299 bp, 10 predicted proteins | sample 1964711 | NCBI WGS metagenome assembly UMEI01 (sample SAMEA4836016, study PRJEB28245) | human gut metagenome | biome: gut microbiome; material: fecal sample | place: Denmark | collected 2008 | reverse complement strand
TTGAGTCGATTTTTACGGCGGCGGTATAGCCTGCCATAGTCATTGCACCGAATGAGTTTACAAGACGTTGCACGCTCATTGTGCCGAGTGAAATCAGACAGCTTTCAAGTGCCGACGGTATTCCTGTTTGGAAAATCCGCTTGATTGCACGCTTTGTTGTTTGGAAGTTTATGCCCTCAAGATTAAGCTGTCTGCGGTGTCTTACCATATGTATAATACAATAAATCGCACTGATAATCTGTGCGATAACGGTCGCAACCGCCGCACCGACAACACCTGTTTTAAACACAACAACGAACAACAAGTCGAAAACTACATTTAATACAGAAGAAAGTATAAGTGCGTAAAGCGGTGTACGACTGTCGCCAAGACTTCTGAGTATTGCGCTTGACGCGTTATACATAGCCGTACCGATTGTAAATGCGAATATTACGTTTATGTATGCGACCGCCTCATCAATTACATTATCGGGCGTGTTCAGAAACGATAAAATCGGCCGTGAAAACACAACTCCGGCAACTGACGTAACCACCGCCAAAATTCCTACTATGTAAATAAGTCCCATAACCGTTTTTCTCAGTTCGTCAAAATTCCTTGAACCGAAACACTGCGCTATAATAATTCCCGCACCGCTCGTAAGTCCCATCATAAGACAAATCATAACTCCGACAATCGTACCTGTCGAACCTACCGCCGCAAGAGATTCAGCCCCCACAAACTTACCGACAATCGCCGCGTCAACGAAGTTATACACCTGTTGAAAGATATTTCCGATCAGCATCGGAACTGAAAAAGAAAGTATCAATTTTAACGGATTTCCTTTAGTCATATCGCTTATCATTTCACAATACACCGCCCCTCGTTTTAATAACTTATGACATTATAGTCTATTAAATTCATAAAGTCAATAAGGTTGAAAAATTTATTTTTATTTGTTATAATATTGTTAAAAAAGACAAGGGGGTCTTAAAATTGAAAGTGTTGTTGTTATCCGTAAAAGCCGGTTACGGACATCATTCTACGGCTAAGGCTATTATGGAATATTTCGAGGAGAACGGACATCAATGTCATATGCTTGATATATTCGACTATGTAAATCATCGTTTGGGAAATTCAATACAGGACGGATACTTGCTTTCGACAAAGTACCTTGCAAAGACGTATGCGAAGGCTTACGGCAAACTTACGCAAAAGGACGAGCCGTATGACCGTAATTCGCTTGTATCGATATTTTCGCGATTTGTTTCAAAGAAACTTGAAAAGTTCGTTGCTGACTATGATCCCGATTTGATAATCGGTACGCATAGCTATGCCGGAGTATGTATAAGCATACTTGCCGACCGTGCGGCTTTTGACTGTCCGTCTGTCGGAATAGTAACCGATTTCACCGTACATCCGTTTTGGGAAAGTACGTTCCTTGACTATTATGTAATTCCGGATGAGCTTTTGGAACACGAAATGCAGAAAAAAGGTATAGCGAAAAAGAAACTTTTGCCTTTCGGTATACCGATAAGAGAACAGTTTGTAAAGAAAAACGACCCTATTGAGGCACGGAAAAAACTCGGGATTGAAAATATTCCCACTATGCTTATAATGATGGGTTCAATGGGGTACGGAAATATAAAAAAGATTTTGGCACAAATAGATACATATCCGAAAGATTTTCAAGTGCTGTGCGTTTGCGGTACGAATAAGAAAATAAAAAGCGTAGTTGATGAATGTGAGTGGAATAAAAAAATATATTCATACGGATTTGTCGATAATGTTGACGTAATGATGGACGCCGCCGACTTTATAATAACAAAGCCGGGCGGACTTACAACATCAGAATCGCTTGCAAAAGGATTGCCTATGATAACAATGAATCCGCTTCCCGGACAAGAGGACAGAAACCTTAATTTCCTTGTGAATAACGGCGCGGCAATTATGGTAAACGACACTTATCCGATTTCTGAGGCGATAAATCAAATGTTTGCCTGTCCATGGCGTGTTGCAATGATGGAGGAAAGCGTAAGGCATCTCGGTAAACCGAATGCAACGGCTGACCTTTATAATTTCTGCTGTGCAAAGGTTTTGGCAAAATCAACGCTTATTTGAAATTCTTTGTGATTTAGGTAATTTAATATGCCTGCGTCAGTTTTAAAATCGAATATAAGCTTGTAACTTGCAAGCTTCATACCTCCGCTGTGCCGTGAGCCGTACTTCGTATCTCCGTACAGCGGATTTCCTATATGCGAAAACTGTGCTCTGATTTGGTGTGTGCGTCCTGTTTCAAGCTCGACTTCCACAAGTGAAGTGTCTTTTTTTTCGGCAATAACATTATATTTTGTGCCGATTTTCTTTGAATTTTCTTCATGATAATCGGAAACCGTAACTTTTTTGTCACCGCGTGTAAGATATGCGGTAAGGTGACCGCTTTTTTTAAGATGACCTTCGACAATGCAAAGGTATATCTTTTTAATTTCGCGGCTGCGGATTTTTTCGTTGATTATACGAAGTGCGGCGGAATTTTTCGCACCGATTATTATACCTGATGTGTTTCGGTCAAGGCGGTTGCAGAATGACGGCGAAAAACTGTGTTCGTTTTCGGGATTGTATTCGCCTTTTTTGTACAGATAACTCTGCATTCTTTCAAGAAGCGTATCCTTTGTGCCTTTATCGTCCGAATGGACTACAACACCGCTTTCTTTATTAATAAGTATAATATTTTCGTCCTCATATACAACGTCAATATCGGAATTGCCTGCTTTAAAGCTTGATTTGCTTTCGTAAAATTCGTCTTTAAAAAATAACTTCAACACATCGCCGTTTTGGAGCATATATTTGCCGTCTTTAATGTGTTTGCCGTTTACTCTGACGCAATTTTTTCTAAGACTTTTATATAACATACTCTGTGGCATATTGACAAGATATTTTGTAAGAAACTTGTCAAGCCGTTGCCCTGCGTCGTTTTGATTTATCGTGATTTCCCTCATTTGTTACCTCGATTGATATTTTATTTGTAAACATTTATTTTTGATATTGTATCATAAAAAAAATTGTGTTACAATATAGTTTGCATAAATATTTTATATGAATGAAAAATTGTATTCAAATTTCGGAAGGAGAAAAAAATATGGGAATTTTCGGCGGCGGTTATGATAAACCGGGTAAGGGAGTAGATAAGAACGAACCTAAAAAGAAAGGCTTTTTCTTGTTTTTTGATGTTGTGATACGTAAGTTCACTAAATTTTTGGGTGCGAACTGTCTTTATGCGATAACGAGTATTATATGGATTGCGATTTTATATATTTTCGGCGGTATAGTTTTGAGCAGTACGCATATCGTTCAGAATGTTTCAGACACTATTATTTCACTTGGTACGGAATCAAGCGCGGAAAATGTGCAGGGAAGTATTATGATACTTATTCAGCTTGCTTTTTCAATCGGTGTGTTCACGTTTTGGGGTTCAGGTCCCGCAACGGCGGCTTATTCATATATAACAAGATGTTTCACACGCGGTGAACATACTTGGGTTTTGAGTGACGGTACGGACAAGTTTAAGGAAAACTTTAAACAGGGTATGGTAGTTGTGCTGATTGACGCGGTTTTGCTTGTACTCGGACTTAATGCAATTCTTTTCTATCATTCGTTTTATGTTTCAACAGGCAGTATGCTTTGGATGATGTTGCTGTATGTTATGATACTCGTACTTGTTGTTTATACAATGATGCACCCGTATTTGTATCAAATTATGGTTACATTTGAATGCGGAATCGGCTCGCTTTATAAAAATGCGTTGCTTATAACACTTGCAAAATTACCGGGTAACTTTTTTACAACGCTTATAGGAGTACTTATATACGGTGCGTTGTTTACATTCGTTAATCCGCTTGCAGCGGCAATTATAGTAGTAGTTGTCGGACTTTGCGTTACTTGCTATCCGTCGCAATTTTATGCCGCAAGAGTAATTGAACGCTCAATATTAAAGGATATGAAAGAAAAACAGCCTAAGGTTGAATATATCGGGGAGGAAGAATAATGGTTTTAGGTGAATATGATGTTGCCGTAATCGGAGGCGGTCACGCAGGGTGTGAGGCGGCTTTGGCGGCGGCAAGATTGGGTATGAAAACGGTTATGTTTTCAATAAGCCTTGACGCAATAGGAAATCTTCCTTGTAACCCAAGTATAGGCGGTACGGCGAAAGGTCACCTTGTTCGTGAGCTTGACGCACTCGGCGGTGAAATGGGCAAAGCGGCGGACGCGTCGTTTATACAGTCGAAAATGCTTAATAAAGGCAAAGGCCCTGCCGTACATTCGCTCAGAGCACAGATTGACAGAAAAAAGTATCACGTTGAAATGAAAAAACGTGTTGAAAATCAAGAGAATTTACAGGTTAAACAAGCGGAAATCGTAAATGTAATTACCGATGAAGATAATAATGTAACGGAAGTTGTAACACATACAGGCGTTGAATATAAGGTAAAAGCGGTTATTATTGCCAGCGGAACTTATTTAAAGGGTAAAATTCTTATCGGAAGTTATTCGCGTGAAAGCGGTCCTGACGGAATGTTCCCTGCAAATGAACTTTCGGAAAATCTTCGCAGATTGGGTATTGAATTAAAGCGATTTAAAACAGGTACTCCAGCAAGAGTACACGCGGATACACTTGACTACAGTAAGATGGAGCTTGAGGAGGGTGACGAAAAAATCGTGCCGTTCTCGTTTGAAACGGAGAATGTCGGCAAAAATCTTGTTCCTTGCTATCTTGTGTATACAAATGAAAAAACTCACCAAATTATACACGACAATCTCGGCCGTTCGGCAATGTACGGCGGTATGGTTGAGGGTATAGGTCCGCGATACTGTCCGTCTATCGAAGATAAGGTTGTGCGTTTTTCGGAAAAGCCAAGACATCAGCTTTTTATGGAGCCTATGGGAATTGATACAAAGGAAGTATATGCACAAGGCTTTTCAACGAGTATGCCTGAGGACGTACAGCTTGAAATGTATCGAAGTGTTGAGGGACTTGAAAATGTCGAAATTATGCGTCCTGCATATGCAATAGAATATGATTGCTGTGATCCGACTCAACTGTATGCAACGTTGGAATTTAAGAATGTACATGGACTTTACGGCGCAGGACAGTTTAACGGTACGTCCGGCTATGAGGAGGCGGCGTCACAAGGACTTATTGCCGGAATTAATGCGGCATTGAAACTTAAAAACGAAGAACCGCTTACATTAAAACGTTCGGACGGATATATCGGCACACTTATAGATGACCTTATAACAAAGGGTACAAACGAGCCGTACCGAATGATGACATCACGTTCGGAATACCGTTTGCTTTTAAGACAGGATAACGCAGATGAAAGACTTACTCCGTTCGGATATAAAATCGGTCTTATATCGGAAGAAAGATATAAAAAGTTCCTTGAAAAAATGGATATGATTGAAAATGAAATTAAGCGTGTGACGTCGGTTATAGTACCGCCGAAAGACGCAAATCCGCTTTTGGAACAGTATAATTCGACCGCAGTTAAGACGGGAATACGTCTTAGCGATATGATAAAACGTCCAGAACTTGATTATGAAAAACTTGCACCTGTCGACCATAACCGTCCGACACTTCCTGATGCGGTTTGTGAACAGGTTGAAATTAAACTAAAGTATGACGGCTATATAAAAAGACAGATAGCACAGGTTGAGCAGTTTAAGAAAATGGAGGAAAAACTTCTTCCCGAAAATCAAGATTATTCTGATATACACGGCTTGCGTTTGGAGGCAAGACAAAAATTGAATAAGATACAGCCAAAGTCACTTGGACAAGCGTCAAGAATTTCCGGTGTTTCACCGTCTGATATGTCGGTATTGATTGTATGGTTGGAATCACAAAAAAGATAACAAATAAAAAATGTGTGTCATTTGAAATGACACACATTTTTTGCTATTCATTATCATTTACCATATGATTAATTCTTGCGGGGATTTCGTTTGTTACTATGAAGTCCACACCGTAATCAATGTATTTTTGTGCTGTTTCCGTGTCGTCAACGGACCATACACCGCAGAAAATATTTTGTTGGTGGAGTATATCTATTGCGGCTTGATCCACTTGCGGATAGTTATACAAAATACCTCTGTTTTCGGATATTTCCGTAATACGTTCAAGATTATCCGTATACGGTGCAGGAGTGTAACCGATTGTCATAACAGGGATAATACTGTTTCTTGCACGAATTTCTTTTACATCATCAATCGCACCTGTGATTATACAATGCGTTTCAAGTCCGCTTGCTATGATTGTGTTTAGAAATGCATCGTAATTGGTGATATTTTTGATTTCGATAATCGGTACATTTCCGTATGTACTGCATATCGAAAGATATTCTTCAAGAGTAGGTATTTTTAAGTTTTCGTTTGTGTTGAGATAATTTCCGTAGTCAATTTGGAACTGACTTAAATCGTCAAGCGTGTAGTCGGAAATAGCTCCCGAACCGTTTGTTGTTCTGTCAAGAGTGTCATCGTGCATACAGACGAATTGACCGTCGCTTGTTTCACAAATATCCGTTTCGATACCCCAAAAACCAATTTTACCGGCAAGCTCAAACGCCGGAATACTGTTTTCGGGCGCATAGTTTGAATATCCTCTGTGTGCGACAAAACGTTCCGTGCTGCCGCCTGAAAATACGGTTGATGTACCGCTTTCGGCTTGCTGTGCACTCGCCGGAGTGGCGATTGCGTCATTATTATCGGAAGAAGGAAAGAATTTTAACATAACAGCAGACACGGCAAAAAGAAGTACGGTAAGTATCCATAATTTGCGTCGTACATTGTACATATTAAAAACCTCCTTTCACGTCTGCTCGTTTATTTAGAATAATGATTTTATACCTATTATAATAAGAATAATTCCGCCGAGTATTTCTGCTTTGTCGCCAAGTTTTTCACCTGCTTTTGTACCGACAAATAATGCGATAAGACTTAGAACGAATGTAGTTACCGCAATAATCGGTGCGGACTGCCATATGTTTGCACTGTTTGCGGCAAACGAAACACCTACGGCGAATGCGTCAATGCTTGTTGCAACTGCTTGAACAAGTAATATCCAAAGTGTGAGCTTTTTCGGCTCGGTCTCTTCGTCTTTGGCAAGACCCTCACGAATCATATTAATACCGATTATACCGAGAATAAGCAGTGAAATCGGTCCTGACCATTTTTCAATAAACGATGCGAAAAGACTTCCGAGAAAGAACCCTAAAATCGGCATTATTCCCTGAAAAAGCCCGAACATAATCGGCATTGAAAGTTTTCTCAGCCATGTCATATTCGTATAGACCATTGAACTTGCGATACAGACCGCAAAAGCGTCCATACTTAGTGCTATACCGATAAGCACTATTTCTGAAATTGACATTATGTATTCCCCCATAATTTAGCTTTGAATTTATATTATACTATATATTCTGCCTTTAATCAAGGCAATATTCAACAAAAAACGCAAAAAAGCCTTCAGAGGTCGACAAATTGTCCGGAACGTGCAAGGGATTATTTTTATATTTTAAGATTTAAATTTACAGCTATAAAAAATAACAGGCAAGCTGCGGCTTGCCTGTGTACTTTTTGCGAAAATAAACTCTAACTTACCCATGTACGCCGACAACTTCTGCCGGTGTGTGATATGATTTTTAGTTTGTACGAATAACAACGGTCTGTGTATCTCCGTCCCAGTCAACGTCAAAGCCTACCATATCGGCAATGTCACGGATTTTGAAGTAAGTATTTCCGTTGATGTTGTAAGAAAGAACTTCTTTTTCTTCGCCGTCCACATAAACAGGGGCGGTGTTTTGGTCAACATTAAGTGCGGCTGAATGGTCGCTGTTAAGCTCGCCGCCTACTATTGTGTATTTAACTCCCGTTGAAATTGCGATAGCACTCAAATTCTCGTCCCACGCAACGTCAAAACGTGCGTTTGTTGTACGAAGTACCATTGCAATATCACGAATTTTATAATAGTTTGAGTCGTTTACGGAATAACCCGATACTTCAACGTCTATACCGTTTACGGATAGTTTTGCATTTGAATTTGTTGCGGTAAGTGTGTTGATCCCTTCGTATCTATCGACAAAATCCTTGATTTTTGCTCTGTTCGGATAACCGTTTGTCAAAAAGTCGTTGCCGTACATATCAACGTAAGGAACGGTTTGATATGAGCTTACATATGATTTAAGTATTTTTTCTGTTGAGAAAGTCTGACCGTCAAACATAAGCTTGTAGAAGTTGATAACCGAAGAATAGCGCGGTACTTCACGACCGACAAATATGTATCTTCCGCCGTCTTGGTATACGGTGATGTCCGAAAGGCAAGTACCGATAATGTTGTTAGGAACGTCAATATTTGAAATTGTATTGCCTTTCATAGTGAACGCGGCTGAAATACCTCCGTCCATACCGTCACGCATAACGAATGCCTCCGGTATACCGTTTCTGTCAAGATCGGTAAGAACTACTTGATTGTATGACGGATCTGATGACATAATTTTCATAAGACGTGTAACGAACGCTTCGCGCCAACTCTCTGCCGCAAATGTACCTGTTACGCAAAGCGTAAACATCATAGCAGTGGCAATTATCGCCGAAATAATCTTTTTCATTTTATTTTTCCTTTCATAATAAAAAGTGTTCGAGTTCTTTTTAAATATCTGTATTATACTAAAATTTTTTAGTGTTGTCAAATCTGACACTATTTTTACGAATATCGCTTGAATATTTGACTGTAATTTATTATACTAAAAGAAAAAGATAACTAAAAACAGAGAGAAGAAGATTATATGAAGTACAGAGAAATGGCGGGAGAGAAAATATCGGTATTGGGCTTCGGTTGTATGAGATTTCCGACAATGTCAAAAAATGCGGAAGACATTGATGTCGAAAAATCAGCAAAAATGCTTGAATACGCTATTGAAAACGGTGTGAACTATTTTGATACAGCGTATGTTTATCACGGCGGAAAAAGTGAAAGTTTTATAGGCGGAGTTTTAAAGCCGTATCGTGACAAAATACATATTGCCACGAAATGTCCTATATGGGAAGTGAAGTGTGAGGAGGATTTAGACCGTTTGCTTAACGAACAGCTTGAAAGACTTCAAACCGATTATATTGATTTTTACCTTATGCACGCACTTGATAAGGACAGATTTAAGAATGTTGTCGAAAAATTCAATCTTATAGACAAGCTCAACAAGGCGAAAGCCGACGGCAAAATCCGTCATATCGGTTTTTCGTTCCATGATGACGTTGAAACATTAAAAAAGATTATTGACGCAAACCCTAATTGGGAGTTTTGTCAGATACAGCTTAACTATATTAACGTAAAATATCAGGCTGGTCTTGAGGGGCTTGAATATGCACATAAAAAAGGACTTGACGTGGTTATAATGGAACCGCTTTTGGGCGGTAAACTTGCGAACCCGTCACCGCAGGTTGCAAAAATGTTGTCTGACGAAAAGACGCCTGTTGAGTGGGTAATGGATTTCCTGTGGAACAGAGAAGAAGTATCACTTCTTTTGAGCGGTATGGGTGCAATGGAACAGGTGCAGTCAAATATAGGCTATGCGGATAAAGCGGAAGTGGGTATGCTAACGGAAGAAAATCTTAATATGCTTGCAAAGACAAAAGAGGTATTTGACAAAATGGCACTTGTACCGTGTACAAAATGTGCGTACTGTATGCCTTGTCCGTTCGGACTTGACATACCGAAAACATTTGAGGCGTACAATGCAACCGCTTCACTTGGTACAGACAGAGCAAAGGCAATTTATGCAGAACTTAACAAGGGTGCGGACCAATGTAAGAAATGCAAAAAATGCGAAAAAGTCTGTCCGCAGAGTATTAAAATCAGTCACACAATGACCGAAATTGCAAAAATATTTGCGAAATAATTATAAAGGCTGTCTGATAAATTTCAGACAGCTTTTTCTTGTATGGAATTTATTATGCGATATTGACTTATACGACGGTAATGTAGTATAATCGTTTTTGTAATGAAAAAAACAGGAGGATTGTTCTTTTGGTATTTTCAAGTTTAATGTTTATGTGCATATTTTTGCCGATAGTGCTGATTGCATATAATTTATCGAAAAATCTTACATATAAAAATACAGTGCTGATTATCGCCTCGCTTTTTTTCTACGCTTGGGGTGAGCCGATATGGGTAGTGCTTTTGATATTCAGCGCGTTTGTGGATTATATAAACGGACGTATAATTGATAAATACTATGCGAGGGCAGGTGCAACGATTGCGCTTGTTTCGTCGCTTGTGATAAATTTGGGCTTGCTTGCAATGTTTAAATATTCGGGATTTTTTATTGAAAACATCAACACGTTTTTACATACGTCAATCCCTAATCCGAATTTCAAACTGCCTATCGGAATATCGTTTTACACATTTCAAACGCTGTCGTATACGATAGATATGTACAGAGGAAAAACGCGGGTGCAAAAATCGTTTTTGGGATTTTTGGCATACGTTTCAATGTTTCCGCAGCTTGTCGCAGGACCGATTGTGCGGTACAGTACGGTTGCGAGTGAACTGAACAGCAGACGTGTTACGGCTGATGATTTTGCATACGGCGTAAAAAGATTTACCGCAGGTATGTGCAAAAAAGTAATGCTTGCAAACAGTTCGGGTGCGGTTGCGTCAATGGTACTTGACAGTACAAGACTTACGGTTGCGTCATCATGGCTCGGAATAATAATGTATACATTTCAGATTTATTTTGATTTTTCGGGTTACAGTGATATGGCGATAGGTTTGGGAAGAATGTTGGGTTTTCACTTTAGTGAAAACTTTGAATATCCGTACATTTCAAGAAGTATAACCGAATTTTGGAGAAGATGGCACATATCGCTGTCAACATTTTTCAGAGATTACGTCTATATACCGCTCGGCGGTAACAGATACCACGCAATACGAAATATATTCATAGTATGGCTTTTAACCGGACTTTGGCACGGAGCAAGCTGGAATTTTATATTTTGGGGATTGTTTTACGGTGTACTTTTGTTTATTGAAAAAACACTGTTTAAAAAGAAACTTCAAAAAATTCCCGCTCCCATCTGCTATATATACACTATGTTCTTCATAATACTCGGTTGGGCGCTGTTCTATTTTACGGACTTAAACGCACTTTGGACATTCATAAAGAGTGCGTTCGGCGTGGGTACGGCATTGTACGACTTGACGGCGGTGTCAACATTCTGTACGAATGCATGGCTTATTGCGGTTTGCGTAATAGCGTCAACTCCGATACCGACAATTATACACAAGAATTTCTGCAAAAAATCAAAGGTATTTGCGGCAATATCGGAGCCGATTTTGGTTATTGTCGGACTTGGAGTGTGCTTTGTTCTGCTTGTGGGACAAACATATAATCCGTTTTTGTATTTCAGATTTTAAGGAAAGGTGACGAATATGAGAAATAAGCTTACAATCGGTGCATTTCTTCTTATGCTGACAGCTTTTATCGTTGTACTCGCACTTCCGGCGGACGAGGAAAGTATAAAATCTGAAAACAGAGTGATGGCAACAATTCCGCCTGTAAATGAGGAAACAGTGTTTTCGGGTGAATTTGAAACAGGGTTTGAAAGTTTTATCGGGGATAATATCGCTTATCGTTCACAAATTACCGATTTTTCAAAAACGTTGGACGAAAAAAGAGGATTTGTACCGAAAACAGGTAAAATTATTTCCACAAATAAAGATATAGGAACGGGTACAACTCAAAAGCAAACTCTTCTTGTTGCGGATAACACTATTATGGAGATGTTTATAAGAAACGATAAAACAGAGCAGGAATATGCCGACGCGATAAATCGCTATGCCGAAAAACTTCCTGAAAATATAAAACTTTTCAGTATGGTAATTCCGACACAGCTTGAATTTAAAGAACCTATATATAAGAATTTGCAGGACAGTCAAAAGGATACGATAGACAGTATTTATTCAAAGCTTGACAGCAGGGTGGGTACTGTTGACGCATACGGTTTGTTGTCCGAACATTCAAATGAGTACATATATTTCAGAACCGACCACCACTGGACGCAACTCGGCGCGTATTACGGTTACAGTGCGTTTATGAATAAAGAGGGCGGACAAGCGGTAAATAAAGATGATTACGAAACAGGTAAGATACAAGGCGTACTCGGTTATCTTTATGACAGAGTAAGTTCAGATGTGGCGACAGAACCCGACACGATTGAATGGTACGACATTGACTATGATAAGCATATCAAAACAACAATGTATGCAACCGACGAAAAAGGCGAAATGTATTCGTACAACGGTGTGATGTACGACAGAAGTAAAGCGAATTATAACTTTTTCTTCGGCAGTGACCATCCGATTGTCGAAATGACGAATGAGAAAAATCCTGACGGTAAAACGTTGGTTGTGCTTAAAGATTCGTATACAAACGTACTTGCACCATGGCTTATAGAAAGCTATAAAAATGTAATTCTTGTCGATCCGAGAATTTTTGACGGCGATTTTCAGACGGTTTTGGATAAGTATTCGCCTGATGAGGTGCTTGTTGTGAATTATATTTTCACGACTGTTTTTACGGATTATTGCAATTTGCTTAAAAATTTGTACAATTAACAAAGAAGCGGTTTCTTTTTTATAAAGAATTACCGCTTTTTTCTTTACAATAACAATTCGTTATGATATAATTCTAATATTGAGAAAAAACAAAAAGGAGAGAACGAAATGGGTAAGACTAAAGGCGGTTTCACACTTCCGGGTGAAAGCGGTTATGAAAAGCTAACACTTGAAATGGCTGAAAAATGGGGTGCAGACGTAATCAGAGATTCTGACGGTACGGAATTGTCACCTGAAATTATAAATGCGGGTTACGGAATTTATTCTACAATTTGTATTATTCGTGACCATAACGAGTGGGCAAAGCAAAACACAGATAAATTACAGCAGTCATTCCTTATGACAAATCCTGTTGTTGCGGAAAGCAACAGTGTTAAGATTGACCTTATGAAGGACTTCTTTAACGAACAGTTCAAGATTAACGAGTCTGACGAATCAAAGGCATATTGGCAGGTATTCGACAGAACTGCAAATGAAGAAGTTAAGGATTGGACGTACGAAAACGGCGTTGTTACGGTAAATGGCGTAACACCTTGGCATAAGTACACAGTAAACTTCCTTGCATACAGAATTTGGGAAGAAATTTCAATGTACAATCATACAACAAATAATTGGGACAAGGAACATCTAATGCAGATTGATCCGAGATACCCTGAAACACAGCAATATATGCTTGATTGGATGAAGAACTGGTGCGAAACACACCCTGCAACAACTGTTGTTCGTTTCACATCAATGTTCTATAACTTCGTATGGATTTGGGGTTCAAACGAGAGAAACAGAGATTTATTCTCAGATTGGGCGTCATATGACTTTACGGTTTCTCCGCTTGCTCTAAAGGAATTTGAAAAGAAGTACGGTTATGCACTTACTTCAGAGGACTTCATCAATAAGGGCGAACTTCACGCTACACATATGACTTGTGACAAGAAAAAGCTTGATTGGATGGAATTCATCAATGATTTTGTTGTTGACTTCGGTAAAAAGCTTGTTGACCTTGTACATACATACGGTAAAAAGGCTTATGTATTCTATGATGACAGCTGGGTAGGTGTTGAGCCTTGGGGCAAGAGATTTAAGGACTTCGGCTTTGACGGCCTTATCAAGTGCGTATTCAACGGCTTTGAGGCAAGACTTTGTGCAGGCGTTGACGCAGTTGAAACTCACGAAATCAGACTTCACCCATATTTGTTCCCTGTAGGTCTTGGCGGTGCTCCTACATTTATGGAGGGCGGTAATCCTACACTTGAAGCAAAGGGATATTGGAAGAACGTAAGACGTGCACTTCTTCGTGCACCTATCGACAGAATCGGTCTTGGCGGTTACCTTTCATTGACATTGCCGTTCCCTGATTTCAACGACTATATCGAAAAGATTGCAGACGAATTCAGAGAAATAAAGGAATTCCATAAGGCAGGTAAGCCATACGTTCTAAAACCGAGAGTTGCCGTTCTTACATTCTGGGGTAGCCTACGTTCATGGACTTGTGCAGGTCACTATCACGAACACCCTGAACTTGATCTTATAAACATTATCGAGGCTCTTTCAGGTATGCCGTTTGACGTTGAATTCATCAGCTTTGACGACCTAAAGAATAAGGGACTTGACAATTACGACGTTGTTATCAATGCCGGATTTGCAGGAAGCGCATGGTCAGGCGGAGAACAATGGAAAGACGAAAAGGTTGTTTCACTTCTTACAGAGTGGGTTAACAACGGCGGTGCATTCATCGGTGTAAACGAACCGTCTGCAACGGACGGTTACGATACATTCTTCCGTATGTCACACGTTCTTGGCGTAAGCGAAGATACAGGTGCAAGAATTTGTCACGGTAAGTATTCGTTTGACGTTGAAAACAACGGTGCGGTTGTAGACGGCACGGTTCTTGCAGGTAAAAACAAGGTTTATCTTGTTGACGGCGAAACAAAGGTGCTTGCAGCTGACGGAAATATGCCGACAGTTACAACTCATAAGTTCGGTAAAGGTACCGGTGTTTATATGTCAAGCTTTAAGCATGGCGAAGTTAATAACAGAACACTTCTTAACCTTATTCTTACTGCCGCAGGCGAAAGCACAGACCAAAAGTATTTGACAGATAACGTAAATACAGAGTGCTGCTATTATCCTGAAGGCAAACAGCTTGTTGTTATCAATAATGCGGATACAGAACAAACTGCAACAGTTAAGACTGACGCAGGTGATAAGACTGTAACACTTAGTGCATTTGATACACAGATAGTACAGCTGTAATAAAATAAAAACTAACGAGCTGTTAGAAATTAACAGCTCGTTTTGCATATTGAGGTGTATTTAATGGATAAAAATAATCAGCTTGAAACCGCACCGATAGGAAAACTTGTGTTTAAGCTTGCGATACCGACTGTTATGGCACAGCTTGTAAACTTGCTTTATAACATAGTTGACAGAATTTATGTCGGACGAATACCGGAGATAGGATCACTTTCGCTTGCAGGCTTGGGTGTTACGTTTCCTATAATATTGCTTGTTTCGGCATTTGCAATGCTTGCAGGTATGGGCGGTGCGTCAAGAGCGGCGGTAAGCATGGGCGAAAAAGACAACGACAAAGCAGAGAAAATACTCGGCAACTGTACAATGTTGCTTATAATATTTTCGGTAGTGCTGGCGGTTGTGTTTATGC
>UMEI01003431.1_pt1 | contig 15325 bp, 8 predicted proteins | sample 1964711 | NCBI WGS metagenome assembly UMEI01 (sample SAMEA4836016, study PRJEB28245) | human gut metagenome | biome: gut microbiome; material: fecal sample | place: Denmark | collected 2008 | reverse complement strand
TGCCGGAGCTTCGTCGGTTACGGCGGTATCCGGCTCGGCCGTGGTTTCTTCTTCGGGAACCGCAACATATTCCCAGCCTTCGTCGGCAATTTCTGCCGGAGCTTCGGTGGTTACAGCGGTATCCGGCTCGGCCGCGGTTTCCTCAGGAGAAACTGTGTCTTCGCTAAGCGGAGAATTTTGTATCGGCTTGCTAATATCTTCCGTTTCCGCCGAAGAGGTATCGGCCTCAATGCCCCAGTCGGTGGCAATTTCCTCACTCGGTAAATCTACCGGTTCGGCAGGAATATTTTCTGCCGGAAATTCTTCCGTTGTCGTATGATATCCCCAGTCGTCATTGTCCGCAAGAACCGCGGAAGACTGTTCCTCAGAGGCCGGTTCTTCCGTTTGAGCGGTTTGCTCCGGCTGAAGTTGGGACAAAATTTCTTCTGCCGGAACTTCGACATACTCCCATTGGTCTTCATCGGCGGCAGTATCTTCGGAAGCCGGAGAGAGTTCTGCGGTTTTTTCCGGTTCGGCCGCGGCAGACGGTACATCATTGTCAAACAGTGAGAAATCCAGACCGCCGTTTGATGCCTCTTGGTTCTCGGGGAAAGAAAAATCATTTGCTGTTTTTTCTGCGGGATCTTCTTCTTTTTGATTCTTTTTACCGCTCAGATTACTGACTTTGTCTGTCAGTGTGCTGACCTTATCAAACAGGGAAGAGGCCAGACTGTCCAGAGACAAACCTTCACTGTTTTTCTTTTTTTTCTTTTTCTTTTTTTTCTTTTTTTGTACGGCAATTTCTTCACCGCCGGCAATAATTTCAGTATCATCGTTGTCTTCGGTATCGTCGCCGAAAATTTCTCTGCTGATATCGGTGGTCTGAATAACCGGAGCAGCCGGCGCTGCGTTTATTTCTTCATCAGGCAAGGGCCGCAGCGGCTCAGCCCGGGGAACCGGCGAAACATGGTAATCTTCCGGCACAGCCTGCGCCGCCGGAGCCGTATAGACAACGGGATGAGCCTGCAGAAATTTCAGGTTTTCTTTCTGCATTTCTTTGATGGCTGTAATAATCGACTGTGTCGAAAGCTGCTGGCTTTCTTTCAAAGCCAGCGTAATGATAGATGACAACTCGCTGGTCTGGGTTTTAGCCATTTCTCTGAACAGTTCCGACTGAATTTTGACAATGCCGTTCAGCATCTCATCCACCGGCGGAAAGGTTGCTGCAGTGTTTATCTGAATATTGTTGGCATTGTTATTTGAACTTGAAGCATTGGCAGCCGTGTTGTTCTGAACCAGCATTTGCGCCAGCCGGTTTTGAGCCTCGATATTGGCCTTGTTGTTCTGAGCCATGATCTCTGCCAGTTTGTTTTGCGACGAAACAATAGCCTGTGTAACCGCTTCGGAATCTTTTTTACGAATATCGTCGTTAGCGGCAATAGCTTCTTTGAGCGCCAAGGCAATTTCTTTGGCAAAGGACGCATCAGCCGTAAACGTCGAACTTATCGGCTGGAAAACGGTTTTGGCCGGAGAGGCCTGTCCGGTTTGCTGTGCCTGTTGTTGGGCTTGTAGTTGCGCCTGTGCCTGAGCCAAAGCCTGCGCCTGGGCTTGTATCTGTGCCTGAGCGGCGGCAGCCGCTTCTTTCGCTGCCTGTGCAGCCTGAACGGCTATCTTGGCCTGTGCTTCCGCCGCAGCCCGGGCCGCGGCTTCTGCGGCTGCCTGAGCCGCAATCTGTGCCGTTTCGGCCTGAGTATCCGCAGAGGGGGTGTGATGCTGGTTGTTTGCTTCAGCCAAAGCCGTTGCCAGAATTTTGGCCCGGGTCTCTTCTTCATAATCAGCCTGCGGTGCTGCATCGGGCGTGCTGCGAACCAAACCGTTTTTTTCTTCCAGCTCGTCAACATACTGCTGCAAAACGGCTCCGCCCGGCAGCGAACTGAACATGCCGCGGATTTCTGCCGGCTGTTCCAATATCATTTGGTTGAAGGCTTGTTTTCTTTCGTCGGTAAAAATATGCAGCTGCCGGAAGATGTTTAAAAAGCGCTGCGCAATAATAACCGGGTCATCCTCTGTCCCGATTTTATTGTAGTTCTTTTTTGTTTTTCCGGCCGTTTCTACCAATTTTTTACCCGAACCTGTCTGTCATCAGTTTAAAATCTATCCATATTACCGATTTTACTTCTGATGTTGTAAATTTCAGGTTAATAAAACGGGGCGGAAACGGCAGAAATCAAAAAAAACTCCGCCGCAGCGGAGTTTTTTCTTAAAGGTAGATTGCAACCACTTTATGAAGGCTGTTCAAATCGTCGTTGCTGATTTCAATCCGTTCGTCCGGATTCCATCTCAAGCCGTAAAGCTGTCCGTTTTCATCTTCGCGGATACTGACGATTTTGGCTTCTTTTTCATTGCTGTAATAAACGGCAATGTCTCCAACGCTGACAACATCCTGCGGATCGACAAACAAAATTGAACGTGTCGGCAACAGGCTTCCGAGGCGGCGGGTGCAGAGATTAACGGCATAAGCGTCTTTTTTGTTGTATAACTGCGGCGGCCGCTGAACTTTTTTGGTCTCCTGACTGAATTCAATGATAACGTCGCCGTCTTTTCCGGCCACGCCGTAAACTGAAATTTTAACGCCGTCCTGATTAGAATTTCCGAAAGCGGAAATTGCTCCGCGCGGGGTGGACAACAGCTTGTATTTAGCATCGTTGCGCTGAATAATCTCTTCCAGCATGCCTTTGTCTTCCAGAGCTTTAATCTGCTCTTTCAACTCTTCCGGAGCCATATTGATGGCCTTGGCAATATTTTTAAATTCTTTGTCGGAAACTTCACGCTGGCCCATTTCAATACGGTGGTAAACTGAAAGGGTCATATCGGCGCTTTCGGCAACTTCAATCAGCGTCAGGTTCTTTTCGTTGCGGATCTGACGCAAACCGGCACCCAGAGTTTTCAAACCGCTTTTTTCGTTGATTTTGTTTCTTCTCTCCTGTTCGCGCCTCCAGGATTGGACAACTTCCTGCTGGGAATTCTGTTCATTAACAAATAAATCCTGCAGCGGGCAGTCCAGAAATTCGGCAACACGAACCAGCTGCTCCTGGTCCACGCGGCGGTAACCCTTTTCAATTTTAGAGATTGCAGAAAGACTGACAGACAAATGATCGGCAAGTTCCTGCATCGAGCGTCCGCGAAGTCTTCTGTACATTCTGATTTGGTTCGGGAAAATAATTTCTTCCATTTGAGTCCACCTTTTATTGTAATAAACACAACTTCATAATTTGTTTGTATCATAAATATAAGCGTTATATTAATCAAGAAAATAGTACAAAAAAAGACAATTTGTGTACAAATATAACTGTAAAGCCGGGAATTTCTTCCCGGCTTTAATCAAGACGGCTGCCGCCTTATTTTCCGAATTCGGCCATCGGCTGGTCTTTTCCGTAAGTGGCGACTTGTTCTCTGAAAAGCTGCATATCCGCTTCGCTCATCATAATTTCGTCTGCCGGAACAGACCGGTTGAATTTGCCGTTGCTGTCCATCGAGCGGGTGTGTGCCGAATTATAGTTTTTGGCAAAGGCATAGTTGTTTTTAACGCTCTTGGCATCAACCGTGCCATCCTTGTTCAGACGGTAATTTGATTTTTTGTTGATGATGCCGTCGGACGCATAGCTTTCGGCTTTGCCGTTTTTGCCGATGTGGGTGTATGTCAGCATATCACGCTTGTCACCCTTGGTCATCTCAAAGATGCTGGTCGAGCCGTCGGCATTGGTCTGCTTAACCCTGAAGACTTCGCGTCCCTGGTCATCCAGCGTACGGCTGACTTCGCGGTCTTTGAATTCGCGGTTCATATCTGCCCCGGGAACACCGCCCATACGTTCCTGCATCATCTGGTTCATAATCGCCTTATCGACATCGTCATTGGACATGCCGCTGCCGCTGCGGATTGCATGAATGGCCACTTCGTTGCGGGTGCCGTCACGGTTCAGCAATGTCTTCCCGGCAGCGGTATTCATTCTTGTTTCCTCGCGAATAAGGTTTCCGTCTTTGTCATAAGTCTTCTTGTTCTGAATGAACTTGTCATTGTTAACGGAGGTTGCCTTATTGCCGCGCAGGCTCTGTTTTGCCCGTGTAACCGTTCTGGTGCCGTCCGGAGCAACTTGCAGCGTATCGGTAACCTTGCGGCCATACCAGGTACGGTGTTGCAAAGTTTTGTTGCCGTCGGCATCGGTTACCGTTCGGTCATCGTTTTCAATTTTTTTAGCTCGGCGGTTTACTTTATATGAGTTATAAGCTTCCCGCCCGCGGTCAAGAGCCATGCCGCCGACTTTACGGGTTGCTTTGCCCGCTGTTTTGAGCCCTCCGATTGCCGCGGTGTTTGCCGTGGATGCGGCCAAACCGCCGACTTTCGAACCGATGTCTTTGACGCCGATGCTCTTGGCGAAACTTCCGGCAAAGGAATTGGCTTCACCCAGAACCGCCCAGCCGAGAATCATATAGAAAACGAGTTTCAGGAATGTGGTTCCCCACCATGCCAGATTGCTCAGAATAACCTTGTAACCGCTTCGGGTTCCGACATCAGACATCGCTCCGCCGCTCTCAACCCCTGCTTTTGATAAAACATCCATCAGACCGTTGGTCAGAATAAAGATAATCAGCGACAGGAAAATAAAGTTAAACATACAGTTAAGGAACGTATCCCACACTTTGCCCACATATTTTTGCGTTGATTTGAAAGCGTAAGCCCCGATTGCCGCCGGCAGCAGCGCCGTCGCCACCGTCAGCTGCAAAACCGAGTCAATCAGCAGGAACGGATAGATAATCAGCAGCAGAATTGCGGCAATCCACAACACAAGACCGACAATCAGATAGCCCAGATGCGGGAAGAGGGCAAGGCCGTGCCATGATTCGACATACAAAGCGACGCAAATGGATGTCGAGCCCAAAGCCATAACATCAAGAATTTTATCCTGAATGGTCTTAATTGTGCACAAAATGCTGACACCCATACTGGCCGGAAGGCCTGCACCTTTTTCTTCGGTTAAAATATCAAACGTGGATCCGTCGCAGGTTTCGCCGTTCGCACCTTCAGTCGCAATTTGCGCCAGTTTAAACCCGGTATTGAATATCGGTTCCATCGCCAGCCGGAAAAAGTCTGCCGAATTGAGACGCAGCAGCGTGACGACAATCAGCACCAGAAACGCTTTGTTCAAAATTGTTTTAACCAGAATACTCGGATTCTTTTGCTCCATGGAGGAAATAAACTGCATAACCGTAATGCCGAGCCAGAGAGCAAAGCCGACGCAAACCAGCATGATAACGCCGTCTGCCAGTGCATTGTATGATTTTTTCGCAACCGAGCTGGCGGTATTAAACAAAACACCGAAAATATCACAGAAAATACATGTCTTGAAACTGCTGCGATAACTTTCGACATTACATTCGCGATCGCCTTTATCTGCGGATTCGGTAGATACCGCGCCGGTATATTCATTTAAATAAGCCGGGCGGGACGCTTGCCCGAGCCGGACGGAAGCCGACGGATATTCGTCTTCTTCACAGGCGCGTTTGCCGGTAACTTTTTGTGAGGCTTCTTCCAAAGATGAGCCGTTTTCCATTTCTTTTCGAATAGCTAACGATTCGAGCGCTAATTTTTCATCTTTGGCCGCGCGTTTGGCATAAGGGGTTTTATCTGCATATCCCGAATACATGACCTCGGCATAGCTTGCATAATAAGCGGAAATAATCGTTTCGTCGGAAGCCGTTTCAAAGGTTTCGGGAGCAATTGCTCTTTGAACCGCCTGAAAATTGTTTCTCATCGGGCCTGCACCGGCAACCGCACCGGCTAAAATAATCATATCCATTTCGGGAGAGCGGTTAAGCAAACTTCCCATGCCGGCATTTTTCAAAACACTTTTGCCGTAGCTTAAATAGTGATTTTCAATATATTCTCTTTGTGAAGTTCCGAAAGAACTGTCTTGGGAGGCTAAGGCCTGCCATTTCTGCGAAAATTGCGTAGCCGGCGGATTGCAGGCGGCGTTAATGGTGCTTTGCAATGAGCCGCCTATTTCCAGTGCCTTATATTTACTGGGATCATTCTTCTGCAAATGTTGCAAATAACTGGCCATTGTTGAATTATTCCATTTTGAGGAATCCCGGTAGCAGACCATTTGCGAAACGCCATAAGAACAGCCGCCTTTATCATCTGCCCAGCATTTGTTGAAAGCGCCGGCATCGCCTCCGGATTCACCCTGTTGGTGAAAAGCGGACAGATTATCTGCCGGAAGCAGTTTGCCGCATTTGCCTAAACTGGCTTCCGCCGTCACCATTTGCGGATCCGGATCGTTTTCGATAACCGGTGCTTCCGGAACCGGAACGTTGCCGTCGCACAAAGCATCTGCCGAAGCGCAGGCGGGAGACAAAATCTTACCTTTTCCCGTGCCGCCGTCACGCAGTTCAATATGCAGGTGAGCGCCATATGCGCCGTGTTTGGTCGTGCCGTCCGAACAACCGGTGGTTCCGACGTAGCCGATGGTCGTTCCTTTGGCGATTTTTTCTTTGGTTCCTGCAATTTTTTTTGTTTTGTCGGCAAATTTTTGCAGATGCATATATGTTGTTGTATATTGTCCGCCGCCGGCTTTTTCATGCTGCATAATAACAGTATTGCCGCCGCCGCCGTAACAGGAGCTGATTGATAAAATAACTCCGTCGGCCGCTGCGGTAACCGGAGTCCCTTCCGGTACGGCGACATCCATCCCCTGATGTTCACGATAACATTTGCCGTCGGGATATTTTACTTTTGTGCTGTATGAACTGTTGCAACTGGTAGAACGGTGGCAGGCTTCTTCGGAAATTCGTCCGACGGAGTTGAGAGAACCTTTGGTTTCAACCGGAACAGTATTCAGACAGCCTTTTTGCATTTCTTCAATTCGGCTGTTGGGATAAAGCTTCCTTGAAGCTGCGGCACCGTCAATTTTACAGGGATGAAATTGAACGGCGCAGGTATTAGACACGTCTGCGGCCCGAGCGGAGGAGATGCCGGCCGTATTCAAGCCCAGCCATAAAACGGCGGCAAATGCCAATCCGGCTTGTCTGGTCAATTTAGATATGTTAGTCATCATCTCCATAATAACACCTGCTTAATTCGGCTTATTGTTGTCTTTCGGGCTGTCGCCTTCTTTCTTGCCCTCATTGTCTTTATTGTCTTTGTTGGCATCTTTGCCGCCGTTTACCCGGTTTTTGACAAAGTTGACGGCCCCGCCGGCAACGGCTCCTGCAGCCCGTGTCGCCTGATGAGTGACAACGCCGCCGGCAAAAGACGCGGCCTGAGTGACCTTGTTTTTTACAAAGGCGGTCATCTGGGTTGCTTTCATGTGCATCGGAGAGGCATCACCGAATGTGCTGTCGTTAAAGAATTTTCCGACATAACCGGTAACCGTGGCGCCGATCATTTTAATGCTGTAAACATAAGCAAACATAATCAGAATAAAGTTTGCGCCTGAAATGGAAAAGGTGTTGGAAACCCATTCCGCATCGCCGGCCTTGATTTTGGCATAGAAAGTCGTCAAATCGCCTAATGACACGCTTATCAGCGATAATGCATAAGAAGTGGTCAAAGCCAGGAAAGTAAACAAAGCTGCCGAACGGAAAATAATGCTCATGCACGATGTAAACTTGCCTGATGTCGGCCCGAACGGCCAGAGACCGATAACAATCGGCAGTGCCATAATGCAGAATCCGATTTTGAAACAAACGTCAAGCAGATAGTAACCGATACCTAAAGTCAGCATAAAACCGCAGAACCAGATAGCGGCACCGCACAGCCAAATCCAGAGGTCAGGAATACGGATAGTGACGTTAACACCGAATAATCCGCCGGTATATTCCAACATGCCTGCATTAAAAGAGTGGCAGGTGAGGGCATGTCCGATAACCAGATTGGTGGAAACCGTCTTGTCGATTCCCTCGGTTAAAGCCATAATTTTGTTAATAACTACCGGAGAAATAATTTCTGTACCGTTATAGGTAAAGTTTGAGGTCAAAGCAACTTTGATTATTCCCTGATTTGCCGCCTGTAATAATCCCAGCCCGTAGTCGGCACCGGCCAGCAGCAAAGGATTGACGAACAGGTCAACAATGGCGCCGATACCCACGTTAATTACGATATAGGCGGCGGCAACCTTGAACATGAAGATCAGCAGTGTGTTGAGAATGCTCATCGGTTCTTGGTTGGTAAAAGCCGAGACAAGCTTCAGGGCAAATGCGGCCAGCCACAACATTGATCCGATAACCAACACCTTGCTTCCGGCTTCTCTGGTTAAATCATAAACTTTGCCGCAGGCATTCATAAACGTCGTAATCAGCGTCATGATAATTTTGCAGGAATAACAGGTGGACTGATACATCTTCTGCATGTCGGGAATACTGCAAGCCGAATTGTCCCCGCGTTTTACCGTTATGCCGTCCTCTTCGGTTGTGTTTTTCCCTGTTTCATCAGTCTTAACCGTATAAGAAGAAAATCCGGCTGTCGTTGTAACAACGGTACTGGTATCCGTACCCTTTTCTACAGGTTTCTGTTTTTCTCCAAATAAAGGTTTTTTCACATCTTCAGGCTTTTTACATGTATAAGATAATGTTGATGAAGAATATGAACCTCCCGTCCCTTGAACTGACATACTGTAGCTGGAGTAGCATTCCATACCTTCCGGACATCCTCGCGGATATTCGCTGCCGCAAGGTTGATATTCTCCGGCTGCAACGGCACGCTTATGCTCAGCTAATTCTTCGGCACGTGCAAACTCTAATTCCGTGTTTAATTTTTCATATTCCGCTTTTAAGCTGTCGTATTCATTTTTAAAACTGGGGTTTTGAGCAATAATTTTATCAAATCTTTGGTTATATTCGTCAACAGTTTCCTGTTTCCATCCCCAGTCAAAAGATTGAGTTGGAAATACATTTGTATCTACTTTTTCACCATTATCTTCTCTTTGTTCTAAGTGTTTTGCTAATTTTTCGCAAAAATTTTTTAATTTTGTTGTGGCTGCATTAACTTCATTAACCTTTTGCTGCGTTTTTTGAGTGTCCAAAGGCTCAAAAGCTTTTTCTCCTTTGGAACGGCCTTGATAAGCAGAGCCGCATGTTTCTTCAGTAAAATTTATCGTCCAAGCATTAACCGGGCGGATAACGCTAAGGGAAAGAAATCCTGCCAGAAAGAAGTTAAAAATATGTTTGAGGAGTTTATCAGTCATTTTTACCTCCCCCGCAAACTGTTCATTTTGTTTTTGAACGAAGCGACTTTGGCTTTTCCGTTCTGAACTTTTTCAATAATTTTGCGTCCGGCGGCGACCTTGCTGACGGCGGCAACTGCGCCGGCGGTAAAGATACTGCCCAGAACTTTGGCTGCGCCGATAATAACCGCTTTGGCTTTGGCGTTAAAGCTGCCTTTTGAGCTGCCGCCGACCAGAGAATCGGTTACCTGCTGCGCCAGCTGAACGGAAGAAGCAATCAGAAAACCGATCATCAGCAGGCACATAAACGGAATGCTGAATTCTTTGAAATCTTTATCCGTGCCATTTTCAAAAATGTCGGCATTGTCGATGATAATTTGCTCCAAAGCCAGCATGGCAATTGCAATCATAATTGCCATAAACATCATAAATGCGGCAGAATTCAAAATGGTGACAAAGCCTTGCGACAGCCATTTTTTAGTTGGTCCGAAAGGATATCCCATAATCAAAATCGGCAGCATAACCACCATAATCGTAAATCTGAAAATAGTGTCAACCAGATAAAAGACAAATCCGAGTTTGACGAAAGTAAAGCAGGCGATAATCATCAGACCGATAATCGTGGCCATAAAGCCCGGAGCTTTCAAGACCTTATAAGCCATTGCCAGTCCCAGATTCATCCGGTCATTCATGGCACAGACCATGCATTTCATCATCTCTTTCGGCGATTCGGGGAAACCGCTCAAATCGGCATTGGCAACAGCGTCGGACAATTTGCAGATAATAGATTTGCCTGCGGTAAAACTAAATCCGAAAACTTTTATGGAATTGGCCTTGCTGTCGCTGAGCGAGGCATGAGCCAGCAATTCGCTTGAAAATTCCAGAAACGCATTATAAACCGGAAAAATAATGTCATTCATGAAGAACAGCAGCTGCTGTGGGGATGATGCCACATAACCGCAGGCAAAACAAAGGAAGAATTTTCGGGCAATTTCGGTCCAGGTCTCTCCGATGTTTTCTTCGGTAAACGAACTGACATGTTTCAGCAGGCGGATAGAAAGCCAAACCGCAAAGGCAACCATCATGAAAGTCAGGGCGCCGGAAGTAATCTTGTTATAGGTTCCCATTGCCACTTTGCCCATGTTGTCATAAAGCAGTTCAATGATAGAGTCCTGCCAGCATGTTGCCTGATCTTGCGCGATGCTCTGTTCATCAACGTCCCCTTTTACGGCTGCCCGCGATGTATCCGGGTTTTTATCGTCATTGGCACAGGCGGTAAGCATGAACATAGAGACTGCAACCACCAGCAGCAGTTTCAAAACTCGTCCTATGTCAATACTTTTCCACATTGTCGTTACTCTGTTATAAAATAATTATTTTTTCGGGTTGCGTTTTTTCATTTCGTCTTGAACATATTGGTTCTTGTAACGCTCATTCTCCTGTTTTATGGCATCCAGCTCGCTTTGAGCCTTTTGAGTGTCGGCTTTAGCCTTGTTATAGGCGGCTTCGGCTTTGACGGCCTCTTCAAACTGAGCGTTTGCCAGGTTTTCAAAGTTCTTTTTCTGAGCCGGGTCAGAGGCGGACTGAGCCTTTTTCAGGTAGTCATCGGCTCTGCGGTTATGATAATTCATTTTACCCTGAGCTTCGTTTTCCGCTTTTTTGTTGCGGGCAACTTCTGCCGTCTGGTTTTGAATCATCTGCCGGCCGGCTCTGCCGTTGGCGGTGTTGTTGTAATCACTTTCCAGCTGCTGTCTCATTTGCTCGGGTGTCTGTTGCGGCGTCTGAGTCTGCTGCGCATCCGCCTGATTTCCGTGCGGTGTTCCGCCTTGAGCGGCACCGCCTTGCGGGGTTGACGGATTCGTCGGTGTTTGCGGCGAAGGTGTTGCCGGTTGCTGCGACCGCGGTCCGGCCTGCTGCATCTTCTTGATTTGATTCTCACCGCCATCACCCAAGGCACTATGAGAGAGAGGATTACTTTTTATTTCATTTTGTGCTGTTTGATTCTGAGCATTGGAAAGAGTTGGATTCGATTTATTTTGTAAAGCACCTCCATCACCTAAAGCAGAATGAGCTAAAGGATTCGTTTTTGCTCGAAGTGCAGCTTTATTTCCGGCAGCGCCGCTGCGGCGTCCTAAGCCGACAGCACCCCAAACTTTATCTTTCGCCCAATCTCTGCCTTTGTTGACAACATTGGTAAGCCCGGTTTTATCACTGACGGCTTTAGCCGCGCCGAGACCTGTCTTAAGGGTCCCCTGAACGCCTTTTGTCGCAGCACCATAAGCCAGACCGCCGATGTTGGCACCAATTTTCGGTCCGCCGCCGCCGGCCATGGTTCCGGCCAAATCAGAAGCTTGTCCGGTCAGTTTAAAGGCAAACAGACAGCAGGCAACCAAGACCAGGAAGCCGGCAAAGCCGATATCCAGTAATTCTTTGAGTTCTTGAACGTTATTACCGTTCAAGGCTTTCATAATGGCATCAAACCCGCCTTTGGAACCGGTTAATCCCTGTCCCAGCAATTCAACGTTGATACTGACGACCAATCCCATGAAAACATAAACGAAGAATGTGTTCATAAAGATACCCCAGCCTTTGCTCGTATAGTTGCGGGTTGCCTTAAACGGCCAGCAGGCGATCAGGAACGGCATCAAAGCGCCGATAATGCCCAGCTGAATTGTCGCATCAATCAGATAGAAAGCAAAAGCCAAAGAGATAATCCAGCCCATGACCCAAATGGCAAATCCTTGGAACATCATGCCGAAATCCCACAAAACATTGCGGACCGGTCCGATACTCTCTTTACCGGCATTGCGGGCAACGCACATTAAAGACGAACCGACGCTCTGCGGAACGGCCACTTCGGCTTGTACGGCTCTGATAAAGCAATCCAGATTGGTGTAAAGATATGCCGGCATAACCCCGTTTGACACGTTCTGAAGTGTTTTTGAAACGTCACAGGCTGCCAGATATTTGTTTTCAGCAAACAGCAGACTTGAACCAAATTCAAAGCCGGCTTTAAGTACGGGGCCCACAATGTAGCCGTAAACAATATTGGCGTTTTTTAACATATAATAAGCTACCAGAACCTTAAACATATTGACCAGCAGCTCGGTTACGAATTTGGGTGCATCCTGCTTGGTAAACGAACTGACGTTTTTCAAAACCATAAAAGCAATCACAATGGCAAAACCAATCAGCATCACATTGGCCAGCGGCCCGGCCAGCTTGTCATAAGCTTTGGTGGACATACTTTGTGCCGCATTGAAAATCGTTTTAAATAGCGGGCAGTAAATACAGCTTCTGGATTCTGCCAGCTTGGCCGGCAACGGCACACAACCGCGGGTAACGCCGGTAATGGACTGGAATTTGTCGCCCTCCATTATGAAATAATATTCAGCAAGGATAGTGGGTTTGCCATCTTTGGTTTTACCCATGACCGTATATTTATAAAGAGATTGCCCGGCCTTAATGGTTGTCTGCATGCTGTTAAGTTCTTCGACTTTCTGATCAAGTTGCTGTGCTGTAGAAAGTGCAGATTCGCCAAGTTTATGAAGTTGTTGAGCAACGGCATTGTATTCTTGGACGACACTGAGGGCCTTTTGCAGGGCTTGTTTCTGTTTCTCGTCTTTCGCTTCCACATTAGTAATACTGGAAGCATCAATAGTTTTCGTATTGGAAATCAGCTGCTGTGTGGACCATGTATAGCTGCCGTTAATCAAGCGTCTCAGCGAATCCGGATCTTCGGCATAGTGTTCTGCCGCTATGGCTCCTACCGCCGTAGCTACACCGACGATAACCAATCCCACGCCCCCGGTGCCGATTGCCAGACCGACTGTACCGATAATGGCAAGGGCGCCGCCGATAATTGCCGTCTTTTCAAAACCATTTAGTTCTTTTTCCACTTCTCCAACTTTTTTTTGTAATTCTTCAATCTGTTTCTGATAATTTTCAATCCCTTCCATATTTTCTTTGTATGTCTTTTGGAGACCTTTAATCTCAGAAAGCAGTTTACTGCGGATTTTGGCTAATTCTTCATTTTCTAATTTTTTTGCACCAGTGCTGTTATCGTCAGGTGCCATCAAGCGATTGATTATTTCATTAACCTCTTTGCTGACAGCTTCGTTTTCAGCAAAAGCATTGCCCGGAGCAGACAGCATCCAGGTTCCGAGCACTAACAGGGAGGTATATTTTATAAACTTATTTATCGTCATCGTCGTCTCCTCCGGCAAAAGGATTGCCCAGAACTTTTATTGCAATAATAAATACAACCGCCACCAGAGCTAATGCGCCCCAAAAGGCATAACGAGAGGTAAACCAGCCGAAGAAGTCAATATAATAGGCTCCTATAATGGCCATAAAGATGATTATGTTTACCAGTATTGCTCTCATCATATCCTCGGTTTTTTAAAGCTTCTGCTTCATGCTATCTCTATTCTAGCATATAAAAGTAAAAAAATTTGTTACAGTTTTTTGATTTTTTCGCCATGTTTCAGAACTTGCCCTGATTCAAAAATTTGACGCACCTGCGAACAACTTCTTCATTTTTAAAAGGATTAAAAAACGTATTTTTTATCGTAATTGTTTGTTTGACGCCTTTTAGTTCGGCATCTTCGCCGCTTCCCAGCATTTGCCGCCATTTTTCGGGCAGCAGGAACAGGATTCGTTTCCACACCGGCACGCAATTGATAATGCCGACTTGCTGCGGATTCTCAAACGGCGGAAGGCGTTTGGCCGCTTCCGGCGTAACATCTTTCAGAATCGGTCCCAGAATCCGTTGAAAAAGCCGGTATTTGTCCAACAGCTTAAACAGAGTGCTTCCCTGATTCGGAGGGCTGACCTCTACAATCCGGTTGAGCTTTATTTTGTGCCGCCACGGCGAATCAAACGAAAGCAATTTCCTTAAAATGACGCCGCCGATACCGTTTGTTACAAAAGAAACTTCCTGTACGTCTTCCAGATGATTCATAAAAAAGTCAAGCTGGCGAATGTGTCCGTCGATTCTCTTGCGGGTGGAAGGATAGTTGATTGCCGCGGCCATATAGCCGTTTTTCAGCGCTTCTCGCCACAAAGGCTTGAAGATGTTTTTGCTTTCGCCGAGTCCGTGCAGCATAATAACCATATGTCCCTTCTGCCGCGAAAGCTGGAAGACTTCAATATATTTAAGAAAAGCACGCCGGCAGTTCTCAAAACGGCCTTCCGCGCGCCGAATGTCCCAGTTATCCAGGAGCCGGTATTGTTTCGTCTTATAATTTCTCTGGATTCGCCACTTTTGATAAAAAAAGACGTCTTCCCAGAATTGGCTGCCGCCCAGAGTAAAAAAGTCGAATCGCATCGGTTAAGACTCCTGAATCAGTTCTTTTGTGTAACGCCGGTGTCATTCGGAATTGCCGTGATTGTCACCAGCGATTCGTCGCCGCCCAGCCGCTCAATCAGAATTTGAATTGCCCTGCGGTCGCGCAAGTAAGTCATATGGCTGATTTTTGCGCGCACAACCGCCACTTCCGACCAACGCAGCTTCGGCATTTCGGAAACGTAGAAATCATAAATGCTGTTGGCTGAAAAAGGAGTCGAAAAAATCAAACTGCCGCTCCAGTTCTGCCCGCTGCCCAGAGTTCTGGTCTCACCCATATCTATATAAGAGGGTTCCGGAAACGGAACATCGGGAAAACTTGCAAACGCCGGCGGAACTTCGGAACCGTCGACTCCTTTTAATATCGGCTTCTCCTGATTCCCGCAAGCCGAAAGGATTACAACTAAAGTTAGAGCTAAGATACTGTTTTTTAACATAAATGCTACCTTGTTATCTTTTTTCGTTATGCTATATTGAACCTATAGTAAGGCGATAAGGTTAAAAAAAAGGAAACAAACCCTCGTTTTCCTTTCAAAAAACATGCACAAAAAATTATCCTCTAATCAATGAGTTAGAAAAAATGTGAAAAAAAATCAAATTTTTTTGCTTTTTTGTGTTGACATCTTGCTTGGGTTGTCCTATAAACCACTTCGCCGACACGGTAACGGTGCTTCACTTAAAACACCAACCGAATGGCAGTTATAGAACAGAGTGAATAAGAAGAAAAAAGAGGATACGCAGACGGTATTTAATATTGAGAAAATATGAATAAAGTCTGAAG
>UMEI01037237.1_pt1 | contig 15329 bp, 10 predicted proteins | sample 1964711 | NCBI WGS metagenome assembly UMEI01 (sample SAMEA4836016, study PRJEB28245) | human gut metagenome | biome: gut microbiome; material: fecal sample | place: Denmark | collected 2008 | reverse complement strand
GGCGAAGTCGATGGCCTCGAGTACCTTCGCGGCGGGGTAGCCTACGTCGTTAAAGCTCTGAAAGATGTCTTCATCGATGCCGTCGAGACTCACCGTGATTCGGCCAAGGCCGGCGTCCTTCAAAGCCTGCGCCTTTTTGATGAGAAGCGATCCGTTCGTCGTCATGGCCAGATCGATGGGCTTGCCCGCGGGCGTCCGCAAAGCGGCAAGCTGCGCTACGAGGTTTTCAATGCCCTTGCGTAAGAGCGGTTCCCCGCCGGTGAGACGAATCTTCTCAATGCCGTTGGCAACAGCAATGCGCGAGACACGCAGAATTTCGTCAAAGGTGAGGAGCTCCGTCATCGCCAAAAAGTTGTGGTTCTGGGCATATTTTTCCTTCGGCATGCAGTAGCGGCAGCGGAAGTTGCAGTGGTCGGTGACGGAGATCCGCAGGTCGGTGAGCGGTCGGCCAAGGCGGTCGATCCAGCGCGTGCCGGGAAGTCCGTCGGGACGCGGCGCACGCGCAACGGGGCCGGACTGCGGAATGGGCAGCGCTGGGCGAGGCGTGATGCGGATGACCTTAGGCGCTTTGGGCGCTGAAGGCTTTGGATCCGTGCTCGACAGGGTAGGGTCGGTGATCATGACTGGTCTGTATTCTTTATCCTTGCGGCCGCTTATTGGGCGGCGAAAGATTGTAGGAAGAGATCGGCCGCAAAAACTATCCGTCGAGAGAAGTAACCTGCTGCGGAATTGACGATGTCCAAAGATCCTCTGCCGAATTTGCTTCAGAAAAAAGGGCAGCCGTTAGCGAGGCAGCGGATCCGCATCCTTAGCCGCTGCCTCATAAAAGGCGTAGCGGGCGGGGTCAATCAAACCGGCCTCAAGTGCTGCTTTGACGCCGCAGCCGGGTTCATGGAGATGGCGGCAGTTGAAGAAGCGACAGCCGACGGCGTGCTCGGCGATGTCAGGCATGGCGCGAAGAATGTCTGAAAGCGACAGATGAGCGAGCCCGAACTCCTGAAAACCCGGTGTGTCGATGACGGCACCCTGCCATTCAGGGGCTGCATGCCAGGCAGCCGCCGTCGTTGTCTGCTTGCCGAGGTCAAGTGCTTCGGAAAATTCTCGCGTCTGCGCATTAGCTTCCGGCACGAGGAGATTGAGGATCGTCGACTTGCCCATGCCGGACTGTCCGACGAGGAGCACGGTTTTGCCCGTAAAGACTTCGAGCAGTTTGGCGCGGGCTTCATCAGGCCGCTCTGACGCTGATATTTCAATCGTCTGTGCGCCGATCGAGCGCAGCAGCGCTGTTTGCTGGTCGGCGGCCGTTCGGCCGTCTGACAGATCGAGCTTGTTGCGGATGACAACTGCCGGAATCCCGGCTTGGTGGGCAGCCAGCAGCGCTTTCCAGATGAACCACGGATTAAAGGTCGGCCGCGGTGCAAAAACGACGGCGCAGAGATCCGCGTTGGCGGCTAAGGTTTTTACGCGCCACTCGTCAGAGCGGTATAGGAGCGTTCGACGATCTTCAATCGTCTCAATTGCGGCAATGCCCGAGACGGGAGGCGTGCAGCCCACCCGGTCCCCCACGGCGACATCTCCCTTTTTCCCGCGGCGGTGTGCTACGAGCTGTTCACCGGTATCGAGCGTGACGACATAGTGGCGCCCGTGACCGGCAGTGACTCGGCCGAAAAGGAGTGTTTCGGGCTGTGCGGCAGAGGCCGGACGTCGGCCGGAAGAGTTGCGTTTAGCCATGCTGAGAAGGTGAGGATGCCGCAGGAGTCACTGCGGCAATATGGGGGACGTCAGGCATTGAAATTGAAGCTTTCGGTGTTGGGCGTTCGGATTTTCCGGTTTTGCTGGGATCGTCATCAAAACCGTCATCGTCAACCCAATCGTGCTGCGTGAGCAGTTCCTGAGTGAGCGCTTCTTCGGCTTCCCGCCGGGCAGCGTTAAAGGACGTGCGTTCACGGCGCAGCGCTCGTGTAATGGCTTGCTCCTGAGAGAGGACCGTTGGGAGCGCTGGTGCCGGATCTGCAAGGTGCGGCTCGAGTTTGCGTGCACGCATGTACTTTAGAAGATGCGCAACGCGCATGGCAGCATGCGGGTGATCGTAGTGCAAAACCGAATAAAAGCGCGAGGGTGTAAGCGTATTGGTGTAGTCGCGGTGAAGCTTGGCGAGTGCCCGTGCGAGCGTATCGCCGCCCATTTTTGCCGCGCCGCACCGGTCTGCGGCGTAGCGAAGCTGCCGGATGATGAAGTTGTTGAGCGCCCGCAGCGGAAAGAAGACGATCGGGAAGGCAATAACCGCCGCAGCCATGGCAAATCCGGCGTGGGTGCCGGGCTGCATGACGGTGAGAATAGGTGAGAATCCAAGCCCTTCAAAAAATACCGGCGTGTTTGCGGCCCAGCCGAGTACAGCACAGGTGATAAAACCCCCTGCTGCCGAGAGCGCAATGCGCCAGGGGCCGTGGTGAAACTTGATGCGCGCAGCCTGCGAAGCAATGACGGCGAGCAGTTCGTCCTCCGTGAGTTTGGCTGCTGTATCAGCAAAAACAACGACGCGGCGAAGTTCTCCGCTGCCCGGCAGCAGCACGTGTGCGTACTTCCAGGCCGGCGGCCGCGTCATGATGACCAAATCCTCCATGCGAAAGCCCTCCTCTGCGAGCAGCGAGCGGACCTTGCGGCGAAGGGCTTCATTTTGGATTGGCCGAGAAGCTCGGCTCCAAAGTTGTCCGCGCATCAGCGAAAGCCGCCAGCGCCAGAAAAGCCACGCCAGATAGAGCATCCAGAGGAGGAGCCACCAATAGGGGCCCGTCACTTCGCACAGTATGAGCAGGAGCGCTGTTGCGGGGAGCGCAGCTGCCAAGCCGGCGGTTGAAATGCCGACGGTTCGCTTAAACCATTCCTTGCGCGATCGCCGCTGATAGCCGAACCGTTCCCGCAGTCGGTACCGAATCAGCCACTCCAGCGGAAGAGACACGACGACCATGAGCCCCATGATGCTCACAAGGAGCGACCATTGCACGAGAAGCGTGTTGTCCGTGAGGGTTTCAAAGAGGGCTGTGAGATAGGTGAGACCATGCCCCGTGGTCATCAGCACGGCGAATGCCGCGGAGACAAAGGCGAGCACCAGGCGCGACTGGGCCGATTCACTTGTAAAAGCTGCGGCTTTCTGATGAGCCGCCAATGACAGTTTGTTTCGGAATCCCGTCGGCACCTTGCCGATTCCGCGTTCTGCAGCAATGACCTGACGCGCGCAGGCAAAGCACTCGACAAAGACGTAGAGCGCGCAGGAGATGAGAAGAATGTGCTCGATGTTGTTGGCAGAAAGTTGCATTCGTTGACAGGAGGTCTCTGACTTCAGGCGTTTTGATCGCGCGGCAGCCGCTGTGGTTTGGCCAAATTATCGCAGGTCGGATGGCTGATGCTTCATCTTGACGGCAGGAAGTATTCGCCGCCTGCGTTAGACTTCCGGCAAGTTGACTTGCAGGTCGGCGGTGAGCAGACGGTCTGGCGTCGCAGTTTCCCAATGCCGGCACTTATTTATTAGAGATTAGAGCGAAGATGACTACAGAGCCTTGCGCAAATGCCATGGAACGGGATCCGTCCTATGCCGACGACAACCTCATTTGGATTGATATGGAAATGACGGGGCTGCAGCCCGAGGTGAATCGCGTCCTGGAGGTGGCTGCGATCATTACGGACAAGAATTTGAACATTCTTCATGAAGGTCCTGTCGTGGCAATTCATCAGCCCAAGGCCGTGCTCGACGGGATGGATGCTTGGAATACGGAAACGCATACTAAATCCGGACTTGTTGCACGATGCCTTGAAAGTACGGTGGATGAAGAAAAATGCGCGCAGATATTCACTGAGGTCTTTCGCCGCTATGTGCCAGAAGGCAAAAGCCCAATGTGCGGCAATACGATCGGTCAGGACCGCCGTTTTATGGCGCGCTGGATTCCCGGCATGGAGCGTTATTTCCACTATCGCTCGATTGACGTGTCAACCATCAAGGAACTCTGCCGCCGGTGGGCTCCGGAAAAAGTTTGGGTCGGAACTTGTGTCAACAAGCATCAAGCCCTTGCGGATATTGCGGAAAGTATTCATGAACTTTCTTGGTATCGGCAGGAAGTATTTCGTATCTAATTGATAAACGCAGTTATTACAAAAAAATGTGGTCTACCACGCGTATCTACTAGTCCTGAAGTATGCAAAACCGTGCATAATGAACTCGCCTAATAATAAATAATTAGATACAACATTTCTTCCATCAAGGAGATCTCGCCATGGGTATTACCGAATGGGTTGCCGTATTGGTGATATTTGCAGTCGTGTACTGCCTTATCAAACGCTATGAAACACGCCTTGTGCTGATTGGCTCCGGCCTTCTGCTCTGCTTGATTTCATGGAACCTCGTCGGCGGCCTGAATGCCTTCGCCAAATCGATGACCAACGCCTCGCTGGTGATGGCCATCTGCGGCTCGATGGGCTTTGCTTTCGTTGCTAAGTACACAGAGGCTGACCGCTCGCTCGTTCACTACCTCTCCGCGCCGATTCGCGGTCTTGGCATCTTCCTCGTTCCGGTCTGCACGGCGATTACCTTCTTCGTTAATATCGCCATCCCGTCAGCTGCCGGCTGCGCGGCAGCCGTCGGCTCCACGCTGATTCCGGTGATGCTCCGCGCGGGCATCAAGCCTGCCGGCGCCGCTGCTGCGGTGCTTGCCGGTACGATCGGCTCATACCTCTCGCCGGGTACGTCCCACAATCCTTACGTGGCAAACATGGCGCACATTGACGTGATGGAGTTCATCGGCTTCCATGCGCCGTACTCGATCATGATCGGTGCTTTCGGCGTGATCGGTACGCTCATCATGTGCATCCTGCTGGGTGACGGCAAGGGCGACAAGAACGCCAAGATTGATGAGTCCAAGGCACAGAAGACGGACGACTTCACGCCCAATCCCATTAAGGCGCTGGTTCCGCTCGTTCCGATCACCATTCTGGTTGTCGGCAACCTCTGGTGCCCGTTCATCAAGATGGGCGTGGCGCAGGCCATGGTGCTCGGTGCGGTGATCGCGCTGGCGGTTGCTCGTCCGAATCCCGAAACCTTCACGAAGGAATTCTTCAACGGCTGCGGCAAGGGCTATGCTGACGTGATGGGCATCATCATTGCTGCGGGCGTGTTCGCTGCTGGTCTGCGTGAAGCCGGTTTGATCGATGTCTTTGTGCAGTCGCTCAAGGAATCCAATGAGATCGCCCGCTGGGGCGGTTCGATCGGCCCGTTCATCATGGGTGTGATCACGGGTTCAGGCGACGCGGCTACGCTGGCCTTCAATGAAACGGTTACCCCGCATGCTGAAGACTTCGGCATGTCAATTCAGGGTCTGGGCGGTCTCGCGTTCCTTGCTGGTGCTGCCGGCCGTACGGCCTCTCCGCTTGCCGGCGTGACGATTCTCGTCTCCGGTATCGCTATGGTCTCGCCGATCGAAGTGATCAAGCGCACGGCTCTGCCGATGCTGGCTGCGACCATCGTCTGCGCGCTGATCATGGTTTAATGCCTGCGCAATAGCGCTCGAACGTCAGGGCGGCAGTTCCGCCGCTCTTGACGTGATGGTCCAAAGCAAAAGCCCGTTTGCGGAAATTCTTTTCCTCGGACGGGCATTTTTTTGGTATACGAACATGCCGTTCTCATGGACTGTGTGCCGCTTGATACACTTTCCGACCGCCGGCGGGCAATCCTGCCGGCTATGTGCTTCACAACTCTTCAAATCTCCAAGATTCCGCCATGATCAGCGCCTTTGACATCTATAAGATCGGTATTGGTCCCTCGAGCTCACACACCGTTGGGCCCATGAAGGCCGGTGCTGCTTTTCTCAGCGAGCTCGTTGAGAAAAATCTGCTAGAGCAGACGGCGCGCATTCAGGTGGATGTCTACGGGTCACTTTCGCTTACCGGCCGCGGTCACCATACAGACCTCGCTGTCATCCTCGGGCTGGAAGGCTATTTGCCTGAGACCGTGCCGCTCGAAGAGATTGCTTCAATCATCAAGCGGGTGGAGCAAGACGAACGCATTGATCTTGGCCGCCGCCATGAAGCGGCGTTTCTCAGGGCTTCGGGGCTGGTCTTTCATGCGGAATTTCTGCCTAAACATGAAAACGGCATGAAGATTTCTGCCTGGGATGATGCCGGCAGACTGCTCTATTCGAATACCTACTATTCGATCGGAGGCGGCTTCATCGTTGATGATGAGCACTTTGGTTTGGAGCCGCAGGCCGAAAAGCCCGTGCCTTACCCCTATAAGAATGCTGCGGAACTGCTTGCCGCCTGTGAAAGAACGGGGCTCTCCATTTCCAGTCTGGCGATGGAAAACGAATTGGTGTTTCATACGCGCGAAGAAATCTACGCGCACTTTGCGCGAATTCGCGAAGTGATGGAAGAAGCCATTGCGCGAGGCATTCATACTGAAGGGCTGCTGCCCGGTCCGCTGAGAGTGCAGCGCCGTGCCCCATCACTTAACCGTGCGCTCGAATCGACCGCACGTCTTTCCGTGGATCCTATGGCGGTGCTCGATTGGATCAACATGTTTGCGCTTGCGGTGTCTGAAGAAAACGCTGCCGGCGGCCGTGTGGTTACAGCGCCCACCAACGGAGCCTGCGGCGTGATTCCGGCAGTGCTTGCGTACTGGGCGAAGTTTATCGGCGAGCCCAAGCCCGAACCCTGCCTGCGCTTCTTTCTGGCTTCAGCTGTAATAGGCGGACTCTTCAAAAGAAACGCCTCCATTTCCGGTGCAGAAGTGGGCTGCCAAGGGGAAGTGGGGGTTGCTTGTTCGATGGCGGCAGCCGGTCTTGCAGAAGTGATGGGCGGTTCGCCCTCGCAAGTGGCAATGGCTGCCGAAATCGGCATGGAGCATTCGCTGGGACTCACCTGTGATCCGGTGAACGGTCAGGTGCAGGTGCCCTGCATCGAACGCAATGCCATTTTTGCCGTTAAGGCTGTTAATGCCGCTCGTATGGCGCTTCGGCGCACGAGTGCACCGCGCGTGCCGCTCGATGAAGTCATTAAAACGATGTATGAAACCGGCAAGGACATGAACGCCAAATACCGGGAAACGAGCCGCGGCGGACTCGCGAAAATTCTGCGCTGCGAGTGATTCGGCTGCGCTTTCATTCTTGCGGCGGCTTCTTAAGCCGCCGCAGTGCTTCGTGAGGCTTAAAGCTTTTCGCTGTCCGCGGCCGCAGGCTGTTCCGCCGCAGAGGCTTGCTCCGCAGCATTGGCTAGCGCAATGACCGGGCGCTTAAGCCAGGCCGAGAAGAGCGCAATGCCGACGGCAAGCAGAAGCGGCCCGAGGATGAGGCCGAGGAAGCCGAAGGCGAGCACGCCGCCGAATACGCCGAGAAAGATGAGCGCGATCGGCATTGAAGTGCCGCGGGCAATCAAGAGCGGCTTGATGAAATTGTCTACGCTTGAGACGGCAAGTGTTCCCCAAAGAACGAGAAACGCCGCCATGCCAAGTTCCCCTTTGCTCCAAAGCCAGACGGCTGCCGGCAGCCAGATGAGCGGAGGGCCGATTGGAATGACAGACAGCACGCAGACGGCAAAGGACAAGATGAGTACGCCCGGAACTCCCGCAATCCAAAAGCCGATGCCGGCAACGAGTCCTTGACCAATGGCAGTGCCCACGATTCCGAAGACCACTGAACGAGTGGTGTTGACGAGAATCTTGGTGATTTCTTCGGCAATTCCGCCCGAAACGCGTTCAACCACGGCTGAAATGCGGTCGGCAAACCACGAACCGTCGCGATAGAAGAAGAACACGATGAAAGTCACAAAGGCGAGCTGCATGACGCCCGAGCCGACATTGACTGCGGCGTTAAGCACCCACGTGGAAAGCGGCTCGAGAATGCGCTGCATTGTGTGCGCAAAGGTCTGCGGATCGATGGCTGAAACGAGTTCTCCGTAAAGCCAATCGCCCGCATAAGGGATGCTCTGCACGGCCTGGAGAATCGGCAGCGGGTCCTTAAGCCAGGCCGCTGCGGCCTGCACCCCGCGAGGCACCTGCTGAGCCAAGGCGACGAGCAGGAAGGAGAGCGGGATGAGCACCAGCACCACAATCGACAAAACCATCACCGAGGCTGCGGCGGTAGACGACTGCCGCATGCCGCTGCGCAGTTTGTTGAAAACCGGCCAGGTTACGACTGCAAGTACGGCTGCGATCAGAATGGCCGTCAGGAACGGTTCGAGCACAAGGTAGCAGCCGACGGCCACCACGACCATAAAGACGATCCGAATGATGAGGTCGATGCGTTCCGTGAAGCCTTCTGAAAACCGTTTGGGAATTTGAGCGACGAAATCGCCGCGCACTCGCTTGGCGGCAGCAGATCGAGCAGTGCTCCTTCTTCGTTCTGCTGCGCCGGGGGCCGGCTGCTGGTCATCGGTCATGGCGGATTCCTTGGTTTGAGTGCTCGAAGCCGTCGAGATCAGCGCAGAAGTGCGGGTTCGTTAAGCGGCACGCAGCCATTCAGGCGAAGCTTCTTCATCTGCTCGCGCAGTGCGTCCACCGCCGCCATGCGGGTGAAGCTCTTGCGCCAGACGAGCACAACGCGGCGCGTCGGCGTGGGATTCTTGAACGGAATGATCTTTACAGTGTTGGAAAGCCCCGCAAGATAGGGCACGGCCGACGACGGCAGCACGGTGATGCCCAGGCCCTGAGCGACCATGTGGCAGATCGTCTGCAGACTAGAGCCTTCAACGGTGCGCTGCACAGTGGAGGCCGAAGCCTGGAAGCGCGCCATGGTGGGGCAGATGCCGAGAATTTGATCACGGAAGCAGTGGCCGGTGCCGAGCAGGAGCATCGTCTGGTCTTTGAGCTCATCGGGACCCACATAGGAGCGGTTCACCCAAGGGTGATGCGCGGGTACGGCCACGACCATGTTCTCTTCATAGATCTCTTGGGTCATGAAGCCTGTGTCGGAGAGCGTGTTGGCGGTGACGGCCACATCAATCTGCCCCGAGCGAAGCTTGTTGAGCAGCTCAGAAGTGAAGTTCTCTTCAAGGAAGAGCGGCATTTTGGGCGTGGCAACGGTCATCGCACTGATGAGCTCAGGCAGAAGATAGGGCGCAATCGTATAAATCACGCCGAGGCGCAGCGGTCCCGAGAGCGGATCCTGACCGCTGTGGGCAATGTCGATGATGCGGCGGCTTTCTTCGAGCACCTTCTGGGCTTGAGCGATTACTTGAGAGCCGATGGGCGTGACGGCAATGTCGTTCGAACGACGTTCGAAGAGCGTGACGCCGAGTTCTTCTTCGAGCTTTTTGATAGCTACCGAGAGGGAAGGCTGGCTCACGCAGCAGCTTTCTGCGGCGCGGCCGAAGTGCCGCTCCCGCGCGACAGCGATAACGTATTTCAGTTCAGTGAGTGTCATGATGGAAATGTTGGGAAGGTGTTAAAAAATCAGTACTTAACCAGCTGCAGTCAAGCTTTTAAGAGCTCCGCTTTAGCGGAAAACCACCTTGCGGCGTGGCGCGCGGCCTGCTCGGGGTATTGCTTGAGCATCAGGTCGGCCGTGCGTGATGCTGTCTCAACGAGCTCAGCGTCGGAATCCAGATCGGCAAACTGAAGCATGGGCATGCCGGACTGCTGTTCACCGAGAAATTCCCCCGGACCGCGCAGCTCGAGGTCGCGCCGGGCAATTTCAAAGCCGTCATTGCTTTCTCGGATGATTTTCAGGCGTTCTTTGCCCGTTTCGGAAAGATTGCCGTCAAAAAGCAGAACACAGGCGGCAGCCCCGCCGCCGCGGCCGACGCGTCCTCGAAGCTGGTGAAGCTGAGCAAGGCCGAAGCGCTCTGCATGCTCAATAATCATCAGAGTGGCGTTGGGTACGTCGACCCCCACTTCGATCACTGTTGTGGCGACTAAAAGCTCAATGCGCCCGGCGGCAAAGTCCGACATCGCTGCTTCCTTTTCAACTGCGCTCATTGCGCCGTGAAGGAGACCCACGCGAACGTTCGGAAGTCTGGCTGCAAGCTCTTCGGCGCATCGCGACGCAGGCGTCAGGTCCAGCATTTCGCTTTCTTCAATCAGCGGACAGACCCAGTACACCTGCCGTCCTTTGCTGACGGTATCGTTGACAACGGCGAGAACGGCATCGCGTCGGTCCAGACGAACGAGCTTGGTGGCAACGGGGGTTCGGCCCGGCGGAAGTTCGTCGATCACGGATACATCAATGTCGGCGAAATAGCTCATTGCCAGCGTGCGCGGAATGGGCGTAGCAGAAAGCATCAGAAGATGCGGACGGCGTCCGTCCGGCATGAGACGCGTGAGTGCTAAGCGCTGCTCGACGCCGAAGCGGTGCTGTTCGTCGACAATCGCGAGGCCGAGTGCCTTAAAGGCAACGCCCTCTTGAATGAGCGCATGCGTGCCGATAACAAGCTGAGCCTCGCCGGACGCGGCAGCGGCCAGCGCGGCGGCTTTTTCCGAGGCTTTGAGGCGGCCGGTAAGGCGCACGATTTTTACGCCGAGGGGCTCAAGCCAGCGGGCGATTTTCTCCAAATGCTGGTCGGCCAGAATTTCCGTCGGCGCCATTAAGGCTGCCTGCCGTCCGGCTTCAATCGCGCGAAGCGCCGCCATGGCGGCAATGACGGTCTTGCCGCAGCCGACATCTCCCTGAACCAAGCGGTGCATGGGACGAGGCTCGGCAAGATCGTGCGCGACTTCATCCCACACGCGCGTTTGGGCCCGTGTGAGTGCGAAGGGCAGCGCATTGAGAAAGGCTGTCGTGAGCTTTGCGGCCGAATCGGTGAGTGCTGGGGCACTTTCCTGCCCCACGGCTGCGCGCAGTTGTTTAAGCGTGATCTGCTGGGCCAGCAGCTCATCGAATTTAAGCCGCTGCCAGTGCGGATCCGTACGGTTCATCAGCGGTTCGTGGGGCGCATCGGCAGGCGGATGGTGCAGGTATTCAAGCGAAGCTTTGAGACCGGGCAGCTGCAGCGCTGCGGCAACTTCCGCCGGCAGCGGATCATCCATCCCCATTAGATCGAGAAGCGCACGGTTGATACGCTTTCTCAGCCAGGTTTGCTGTACCCCTTCGCCGAGCGAATAAACCGGCGTGAGTGACGAAGGAAGCGCATCTTCACCGGCCACGGGCTTCTTGAGTTTGGGATGAATGAGTTCAAGTCCGCCGGAATAGGCCGGACGAGGTTCGCCGAAGGCCCGCAGCGTCGTCCCTATTGTGAGCAGCGAGCGCGTCGTCGGGTAATAGTGGATGAAGCGCAGCGTCACCCTCCCGGTCTGATCAGCGAGTTCAGCCACCAGCTGCGGACCGCGGGCCGTTGAAATGGTGCTCGAACGCACCACTTCACCCTGAATTTGAGCCGTTTCCCCCGCCCGCAGGAGACCGATCGGATCAATGCGGGTTTCGTCCTCATAGCGCAGCGGAAGATGCAGCACGAAATCCCAGTCGGAGACAAGTCCTAAGCGCTTGAGACGCACCGGCAGCGGGTCAAGCTTGCCGCTCTTGATCTCGCCCGCAGGACGAGAGCCTCCTCGGCGCTCAGAGGCGGCTGAAGAGGATTCGGCGGCAGGCCGGGCATAAGGACGCGGCGGCATGGGTGCGGGGGCCTTCACGCTCAGAAGGGCTGACCGATGCGATCAACGATTGCCTCAATTTCAACGAGGCCGCCCTTCGGGAGCGCCGCCACGGCAAAGCAGGAGCGGGCAGGGAACGGCGCCGGCACAAAGGTTTTCATGGCTTTGTTGACGGCGTCGAAATTGGCCATGTCGGTAAGGAAGATCGTTACTTTGACGATATCGGCCATCGTGAGATACGGCTTCCGTGATGACTGCGCGCAGATTCTTGAAGGCCTGCGTTGCTTGTTCTTCAATGCCGTCAGCCAATTTCCCCGTGGCCGGATCAATGCCGAGCTGCCCTGAGCAGTAAAGCGCAATCTGCGTGAAGGCGCCCTGGCTGTACGGACCAATGGCGGCGGGAGCGTAATCAGTCTGAACGATACGGTTGGCCATTTGAGTTCTCCTCTTGTAGGTGCTTCCGAGAGCATCTAGGAAAAAAGTTCTGATGCTTGATTCTATCGATTTTGGGGAGTTAATAGAGGTCCTGGTTATGAATGTTGTTAAGCACAAACTATTTATGACCCATGATGCGATCTAAGTGAAATGTCGAAAGGCATATCTCGTTAGGGTTTTCCGAAGAGATTTATAAAATGTATTTCTAAAAATAATTTATTAATATTTAATTAGAAGTGAAATTTGAAGAAATATAGGTAAAAAGACTTATATTCGTAAAGCAAAACCGAACAATATGTTCGGTGAGTTATACTATGGTGTTATTAACGTAAATACCCACCTACAATAGAGTACCAATGCTTTAGATCCCTTCTATCTGTAATAGAGACTTAAAGATTTTATTATTTATATGAAATAAAAGGAATAAAACAGAATTTTTCTGCATTCGACAGAACAAAAGCTTCGCTTTAAAAGTCAGGCTTTATTAGGGGTTTATACGAATATTTCTAGGGATAGGTCGACGGCTAAACTGCGCGCCGACGACTCAATACTTATCCGTTAGAAATAGATCAGAAGGCCAAGGGAAATCCACGGGTTCTTTGCGTTGGAATAAGCAATTAACGCAGTCTGAACGTAAAACACTGTGGTTCCAGATGCAACAGGTTGTTAGACTTCTAAGTAGAAGAGCTTAGAGACCCAACAGTTTTGTGCAGACCGTTCAGGATCCGTTTGCCGGAAAAAAGATCGGGTTGCCGCAGAAACGCCGTCAGGAATGGCTTCGGATGCCTTTAGTTTGGCTGAGCCGCTCGAAGGAGAACAGCGACTCAGGTGAATTGGGTGCAGATGTTTTCATCCCTCCCTAAGCGTCTTCCGGGTTCTAGCCGCGGGGCTTCATCATGATGCCTCGGGTTTTGATGTCCTCCTTGGGTGCGAGTCCCAGAAACGGAACGTCGACAATGCGCTTTAAGACCTGTATAGGAAGTTTTCCCCGCTTCCAATACAGAAGTTCCGTTCAGACGAACGCGGGCAGATGCGGCGGCGGCGAAAACCAACGGGAATAGGCTCAAAAAGCCGGAGCGGTTCTGCGAACGGCCTCGAAAGAAGGCAGGCGCAGGGCTTCTTAGAAGACTGGGCGGATGCGCAGACAGGAGCTGCGTTCCGATCCTCCCGCCCAATAGGCGGGATTTCCGAGGAAAAACTCATGAAAATCATTTACACCGACGTGCTGGTCATCGGCGGCGGCCTTGCTGGACTCCGCATGGCTGTTGCTGCCAAGCGCCGCGGTCACGACTCGATCGTCCTTTCCCTCGTTCCGCCGAAGCGCAGCCACTCCAAGGCCGCTCAGGGCGGTATGCAGGCATCGCTCGGCAACGTGATCAAAGGCTTGGGCGACAATGAAGACGTCCATTTCGGCGATACGGTCCGCGGTTCGGACTGGGGCGCTGATCAGGAAGTCGTCCGCATGTTTGTGAACACCTCGCCCAAGGCTGTGCGCGAACTCGCCGCCTGGGGCTGTCCCTGGAGCCGCATCACCCCGGGCGACCGTCAGGTGATCATCAACGGTGAAAAGGTCACGATTACCGAACGCAAGGAAGCAGCGGGTCTCGCCAATCAGCGTGACTTCGGCGGCACGAAGAAGTGGCGTACCTGCTACGTCTCCGACTGTACCGGCCACGCCATGCTCAACGTGGTGTCCGACCGCCTCATCGCAGAAAAGGTTCCGGTGATCGAACGCGTTGAAGCGCTTCGTCTGATTCACGACGGCAAGCGCTGCTACGGCGCTATCGTCCGTGACCTGATCACGGGCGAACTGATGGCCTACGTGGCCAAGGCCACTGCCATCGCCACCGGCGGTGCCGGCCGTATCTACCGCGTCACGACGAACGCGGTCATTTGCGACGGCGTGGGTTACGACCTGGCGCTCACCACCGGCGTTGCCTCGCTTTCGAACATGGAAGCCATTCAGTTCCACCCGACGGGCATTTTCCCGGCCGGCATTCTGGTGACGGAAGGCTGCCGCGGTGACGGCGGTCTGCTCCGCGACGTTGACGGCTACCGCTTCATGCCGGACGTGGAACCGGAAAAGAAGGAACTCGCCTCCCGCGACGTGGTTTCCCGCCGCATGGAAGAACGCATTGCCATGGGCAAGGGCGTCAAGACCAAGTACGGCGAACACCTCTGGCTCGACATCACGCTGCTTGGCGAACATCACATCAAGCATAAGCTTCGTGAAGTTTACGAAATCTGCCACTACTTCCTCGGCGTTGATCCGACGAAGGAATGGATTCCGGTTCGTCCGGCCCAGCACTACACGATGGGCGGCGTCCGCACGAACCCGACCGGCGAATCTCCGCAGCTCAAAGGTCTCTTCGCTGCCGGCGAAGCCGCCTGCTGGGATATGCACGGCTTCAACCGCCTCGGCGGCAACTCGGTTGCTGAAACCGTCGTCGCCGGCATGATCGTCGGTGAATTCATCGCCGACTTCTGCGAAAAGCCTGAAAACGGCATCGACATCCCGACTTCGATCATTTACGAGTCGCTCGCCAAGGTTCAGAACGAACTCAACGGCTTCATTAAGTGCACCGGCAATGAAGACGCCGTCAAGCTGCGCACCCGCATGCAGGAAGTGATGACGACCAAGATCGGCATCTTCCGCCGCGGCAAGGATATGGAAGAAGCGGTGACGGAGCTCGAAGAACTCTACAAGCGCTCCTTCAACATCCCGGTCAAGGACGTCGTGGGCAACAACCCCGAGCTCGTCTATGCCTACCGCACCCGCTCGATGCTGCGCGTCGCTCTGACGGTCGCTTACGGCGCTCTCAATCGTCAGGAATCCCGAGGTGCTCACTACCGTGAAGACTTCTCGGTTCGCGATGACGTCAAGTGGCTCAACCGCACGATTGCGACCTGGAAGGACGGTGATACGCTGCCGACTCTTTCGTATCAGCCGCTCGACATCAGCAAGATGGAACTTCCCCCGGGCTTCCGCGGCTACGGTGTGAAGAACTACATCGAGAACCCCGAATCTGCCAAGCGTCAGGCTGAAGTTGATGCTATCCGTCAGAAGATGGAAGCCGAAGGCAAGGATCGCTGGGCCATTCAGGACGCGATCATGCCGTATCAGCACCTGCTGCCCAAGCGCCTGCTGGGCCGCAACGAACGCATCGACGAACCGCTGAACGACTAATTTGGAGCTGGTAACAAAAATGACCCAAGAAGCTCAGAAGACCCCGGCGGCTCCCGCCACCCCGGCCGCTCCCGCTGCTAAGAAGCAGCACCGCATGCTCAAGATCAGCATCCTGCGCTACAACCCGCAGGATCCTGACAG
>UMEI01011720.1_pt1 | contig 15756 bp, 16 predicted proteins | sample 1964711 | NCBI WGS metagenome assembly UMEI01 (sample SAMEA4836016, study PRJEB28245) | human gut metagenome | biome: gut microbiome; material: fecal sample | place: Denmark | collected 2008 | reverse complement strand
AATATGTTTTGCTTTCAGGTCGCCCTCTGTATACTTTTGCATATAATAAGCTTCTTCTGCTGCAGTGAGGGGTTTCGGAAATGATTTCAAGGAACGCACCTCTCAGGGTATTTGCTTATAGTTTATGTAAGAGTATTCTTTTTTGTGCTTTTCCATCTGTTATGATCTTTTTCTGGTATTTTGTTGGATCGTATCTGTTTATGTCTTTGTTGAAAAATTATAAGATCTGTTTATGAAAACCATCACGCATATGTGACAATTTCAGATTATAGATGTTCCGGTTAAGATCTGCCGGACTCTCTTTCTTATGTGGCTAATAGTATACTGTATCTCTGCCGAAAATACAATCATTTTTTATAAAAGCGCTTTAGGACGAAGTTTTCTGGCATAGAAAAGAATGCCAGACAGAGTCCGCATATAATAGGTTTCTCTGTCTGACATCCTATATTCTCAAATCATCTGTTTTTAAGCCTCTATGTCTTCCGCTCTTCTTAAAATATCATACTTCTCTGCTTTTTTATCCAGTTCGATATAGAGAACCTGTTTGGAATGCGGGGCACTCTCCTGTGTTTCCCCGTCTTCATTGATAATCGCCCGGACAACCGTCTCTATGTTTTGTCCATCCGGCTTCATAATCTCAATCGTCTCGCCAACCGAAAATTTATTTCTCTGCTCAATGCGGTATCTTCCGTCTGACTCTTTGCCAATAATTCCAAGATATGTGTATTCTCTTACATAAGTGTTGCTGTCGTAAATCTGACTTGTCTCATCCGGTTTTCCAAAGTAAAATCCGGTTGTAAACTGCCGGTATGTGCAATTTGAAATCTGATCCAGATACCACAGCATATGTTCTTCATACAGCTTCGGATCTTTCAGATAGTCATCAATCGCAAGGCGGTATGTTCTTGCAACTGTTGCGACATACAGCGCCGTCTTCATACGTCCTTCAATCTTGAAACTGTCAATTCCTGCTTCGATCATCTCCGGAATGTGCTCGATCATACAAAGATCCTTGGAATTGAAAATGTAAGTTCCTCTTTCATTTTCATATACTGGCATATACTGTCCCGGCCTTTTTTCCTCTACAACTGCATATTTCCAACGGCACGGGTGTGTACAGGCTCCCTGATTCGCATCTCTTCCGGTAAAGAAATTGCTGAGCAGACATCTTCCGGAATAAGAAATGCACATTGCACCGTGAATAAAACTTTCAATCTCCATCTCCTCCGGAATATGCTTACGAATCTCAGAAATCTCTTTCAAGGACAGTTCTCTTGCCGAAACTACTCTTTTTGCTCCCTGTTTCCACCAGAAATTGTAAGTACCATAATTTGTATTATTCGCCTGTGTACTGACATGGCGTTCAATGTCCGGGCAGATTTCTTTTGCCATTTCAAAGATTGCCGGATCTGCAATGATCAGCGCATCTGGTTTTAATTCCTTCAATTCGCAGAGATATTCCCGCACGCCTTCCAGATCATCATTATGTGCCAGAATATTTACGGTAACATGCACACGTACACCATGTTCATGCGCAAAACGGATTCCGGCAGCCATATCATCTTTGGAAAAATTCTTTGCTTTTGCACGTAATCCGAATGCCTCTCCTCCGATATAAACAGCATCGGCTCCAAACATAACCGCCACTTTGAGTACTTCCAGATTACTTGCTGGAATTAATAATTCCGGTCGTCTACCATTCATCTTACTTTTCTTCCTCCTTTTTCACACTCAGTGCCACCCCGTCTCCCAGTGGAAGAATGGATGTCTGAAGTCCTTCGTGGTGTTTCAGTTCATACAAGTATTCCCGCATGCGACTGTGAATTGTACGATTCCTTCTTTCAACAGCAAATCTTGACTGTGTAATATCGCCGTCTTGAAGTACATTGTCTGACATCAGTACTCCTTCCGGCGCCAACAGACGCAGTACTTCCGGCATATAATGAATATACTGTCCTTTCGCTGCGTCCATAAAAATAAAATCATACGGTCCTTCCAGCATTTTCATCACTTCAAGAGCATCTCCCTCCAGCAGTGTGATCTTATCTTCTTTCTCCGCCCTGGCAAAATTTGCTCTGGCAACCGGGATTCTTTTTTCATAATTCTCAATCGTGATAATATGTCCGTCCTTTGGCATATAATGGCTCATTAAGACAGCCGAAAAACCTACTGCGGTTCCTACTTCCAGGATTCTTTTCGGTTTCTGTATCGTCAATAATACTTTCAAGAAACTCTGTGTCTCTTTTCGGATGATCGGCACATAAGCTTCCAGCGCTTCTTTTTCAATCTCTTCGATCACCGGAATATCCGGCATTTCCAGAGAATGTAGGTAGGTTGTAATTCTGTCATCTACGATCACAAAGTCTTCCTCCTTCTGACATAATACAGGACGTAGTAAAGACTGCTCTACTACGTCCTTTTTCTTCTATACGTCCATAATGATCGGAAGGATCATCGGTTTACGTTTTGTTCTCTTCCAGATAAACTCATTCATCGTATCACGGATCACAAGCTTAATCTTGCTCCAGTCCGCATTTCTCTGATGTGTCAGACAATCTTCCACGGCATTTGTCAGAACATTGCGTGCCTCTTCCATCAATCCTTCAGATTCTCTTACATATACAAATCCTCTGGATACAATATCCGGTCCCGCAAGCAACTGATTACTTCCTTTCTCAAGCGTCAGTACAACGATCAAAATTCCGTCTTCAGCAAGGTGCTGACGGTCTCTCAACACAATATTCCCAACATCTCCAACGCCAAGTCCGTCTACAAGGATCTCGCCTGTGTGAACCTTATCCACAACTTTTGCTTCATTCTCACTGACTTCCAGCACATCTCCGGACTGTAACAGGAAAATATTTTCCTTCGGAATACCCAGGGATCTTGCTACTCCCGCATTGGCCTTCAAATGACGGTATTCTCCATGAACCGGAATCGCATATTTCGGTTTTACAAGAGAATAAATAAGCTTCAGTTCTTCCTGGCAGGCATGCCCGGATACATGTGCATCCTGGAAAATAACATTGGCACCTTTGGAAGAAAGCTCATTAATAACCTTGGAAACAGATTTTTCATTTCCAGGAATCGGATTAGAACTGAAAATAACTGTATCACCCGGCATAATTGTAACCTTCTTATGCACATCTGCCGCCATACGTGACAGTGCTGCCATGGATTCTCCCTGACTTCCTGTCGTGATCAGGACCGTCTTCTCCGGTGGATAGTTTTTCAACTGATCAATCTCAATCAATGTCTTGTCCGGTACATTCAGATAACCTAATTCCTGTGCAACCTGAATGATATTTACCATACTTCGTCCTTCTACAACAACCTTACGGTTGTATTTGCATGCAGAGTTAATGATCTGCTGAACACGATCTACATTTGAAGCGAATGTAGCAATAATAATTCTCGTATTCTGATGCTCTGCAAAAATATGGTCAAATGTAATTCCGACTGTACGCTCTGACTGAGTAAATCCCGGTCTCTCTGCATTCGTACTGTCTGACATCAGCGCAAGAACGCCTTTTTTGCCAATCTCTGCGAAACGCTGCAAATCGATTGCATCTCCGAATACAGGCGTATAGTCTACTTTGAAGTCTCCAGTATGCACAACAATACCTGCCGGAGAGTAAATTGCAAGCGCTGCTGCATCCTGAATGCTGTGATTTGTTTTAATAAATTCAATCCTGAACTTGCCAAGATTAATAGACTGTCCATGTCTGACTACTTTTCTGCGCGTACTGCGGAGAAGATTATGCTCTGAGAGCTTCTTCTCAATAATTCCCATTGTCAGTTTCGTTGCATAAATCGGAAGATTCATCTCACGAAGTACATAAGATAATGCTCCAATATGATCCTCGTGTCCGTGTGTGATCACAAATCCTTTTACTTTCTGAATGTTCTCTTTCAGATATGTCACATCCGGAATAACGAGATCGATTCCGAGCATATCATCTTCTGGGAATGCAAGACCGCAGTCCACAACAATAATACTGTCTTCAAACTCAAAGGCAGTAATGTTCATTCCGATCTTCTCCAGACCTCCAAGCGGAATGATACGCAATTTTCCGTTGTTTTCTCTTTTCAATTTAACACCTCCATGTGCCTCTCCGTACTACTTTTTCCGGCATTTTTTACACTGTCCGTAGAATTTCAGCTCATGGTCCAACACATGGAATCCTGTCTCTTCCTCAATATGACGTTCTAGTCCGTCCAGCAAATCGTCCCTGAAAGGGAACACTTTTCCACATGTTTTGCAGATCAGATGATGGTGATGATGGTGTGGCTCACCCTCTCCGTCATTTGCCTCACCAATCTCATATCGCACACATCCGTCATCCAGATTGATCTTATCCACCAACTGCATCTCGAGCAAAAGCTGCACTGTCCTGTATATCGTCGCCAGTCCAATCTCCGGATAGTCTTCTTTTACAAGTTCATAGATATCCTCCGCAGTCATGTGTCTGTCCCGATGTGCAGCAAGGACTTCCAGAACGAGCAATCTCTGGTTTGTAACTTTCAAACCTTTTTCTTTCAGCATTTGTTTAAACTTTTCCTGACTGATAGACATAAAGTTCTTACCTTTCAATCTCAATATCTTCCAGTAACTCCTCGAACACTTTTAAAATTGCTGACAATTCTTTCTCGTCTTCTACAATCTCATAAATGCTCTCTTTTTCTTCTTCCGCTGATGTATCTTTTAAAATTAAACACTCTGCATCGTCTTCTTCTGAATCCGTCACAAGAATGTAAGACACTCCATTTAATTTCGTCTGTTCCAGCACAAAGAATTCTGTCTCTTCCTGCCGTTCATCCGATGTAAATCTTATTTTTTCCATACAAAAAACACCTCACGACTTTACCGAGTCCAAGTATCCCTGCAAAATAAATACTGCAGCAATTTTATCGATATATTTTTTGCGGTCCTCTCGTCTGATATTGTTTTCGATCAGGGTACGTTCCGCTTCCATTGTTGTAAGTCTTTCGTCCCACATCTGCACTTCCAGACCTGTCCGTCTTTTTAACATCTCTGCGAATTCCATTGACTTCTCAGCTCTGATTCCAATGTCATTGTTCATATGCTTTGGCAACCCGATGACGATCTTCTCCACCTGATACTCTTCGATCAGAGCCTCAATTCTTGCACAGGTCTTACGCAGCTTGTTCTCATCTTTGCGTGTAATTGTCTCAATTCCCTGCGCAGTAATGCCAAGTGGATCGCTGATTGCAACGCCCACCGTCTTCGAGCCGTAATCCAGTCCCATTATTCTCATAGATATTATACCCACTTGTTGTGCTCAATATACGTCTTGAGCATCTCTTCCACCAGTTCGTCCCGCTCCATCTTCATGATCAGGCTTCTGGCTCCGTTATAACTTGTAATATAAGTCGGATCTCCTGACATAATATATCCAACGATCTGGTTGACCGGATTGTATCCCTTCTCAACCAATGCCCGATAGACAATTTCCAGAATATCTTTTGCCTGAATCTGCGGGCCGCTTTCTACCTGGAAAAACTGTGTACTGCTTAAATCTTTCATATACTCACGTCCTTCAAAAATACTTTTCATTTTATTCTAACTTATTAACACCGAAAATTCAATGTATTATTTGCAAACGGCTCTCAATTTCTACATTTATGAGCTGATTTGCCAGATTTTTTTCTGTTTTATATCCAATTTTTACATATTCCTTCGTATGCCCGATCTGCCAGATTCCGTCTTCTCTCTCTATAGCTTCTTCCATCAGCACTTCCTGTGTAGTTCCGATCAGTTCTTCCTCAAAGCGGCTCTGTTTCTCTTCACTTAATGCAATCAGTACTTTGCTTCGCTCTGCCTTGATCTGCTCCGGTACCTGATTCGGCATAACGGCAGCTTTTGTACCTTCTCTTCTAGAATATTTAAAAATATGTGTCTCATAGAAATCCATGCTGTCTACAAACGCTCTGGACTCTTCAAATTCTTCCGGTGTCTCTCCCGGAAATCCAGTGATCACATCGGTTGTAAGTGCCGGATGTGCAAAATATTTGCGCAGGAGCTGACATTTTGCAGCATATTCTTCTGCCGTATATCTACGATTCATTCTGCGAAGTGTCGCATTACATCCGCTTTGCAGAGACAGGTGAAAATGTGGGCACACCTTCGGCAGTGCGGAAATCGTCCGGACAAACTCTTCCGTGATAATCCCCGGTTCCAGTGAGCCAAGACGGATACGGTGGATTCCATCCACTTCGTGTACAGCCAGAATAAGAGAAAGCAGGCTATCCTCTATATCTACTCCGTAAGAGCTCAGATGGATTCCGGTCAGTACGACTTCCTTATAACCATTTGCAGCAAGTGTCTTTACTTCCTCGATCACATCTTCTTTGGCACGGCTTCGCACTCTTCCTCTTGCATACGGAATAATACAGTAAGAGCAGAACTGATTACATCCGTCCTGTACTTTGATATACGCTCTTGTATGCTCTCCTGTACGGCTCAGATGAAGATTCTCATACTCCTTTGTATGTCCGATATCAATAAGATCGGTTGTTCTTTCTCTCTCCTCTTCGTACTGTTTGAGGATCTCCACAATATCTTTCTTTTTATTATTACCAATCACAATATCAATGCAATCGTCCACTTCCTGATTCTCAGTCTGCACATAACAGCCGGTTGCCACTACGATTGCATCCGGATTCATCTTTCTTGCCTTGTGCAGCATCTGTCTGGACTTACGGTCCGCAATGTTTGTAACTGTGCATGTATTGACTACATAAACATCTGCACCTTCTTTGAACGGCACGATCTCATAACCGTTTTTTTCCAGAAGCTCCTGCATGGCTTCTGTTTCATATGCATTTACTTTACATCCAAGATTATGCAATGCTGCTTTCTTCATAATTTTCTTTTTTCCTCTCTTTACAAATTATTCCTTGACTTTTTGACTACAAAAAACTAAGATAAACGTGTAGAAAAAAATGAAACCAAGGAGGTATATTCAATGAAAACAGTTAAAATTTCTTTGAATTCCATTGACAAAGTAAAATCTTTCGTAAATGAAATCACAAAATATGATTATGATTTTGATTTAGTATCCGGCAGATACGTGATCGATGCCAAATCCATCATGGGTATCTTCAGTCTGGATTTATCTAAGAGCATTGACCTCAACATCCATGCTGATGACAGCGAGATCGACAAGATCCTCGAAACATTAAAACCATACATCGTAGAGTAATTATTTTTAACCTTTAAAAGAATGTGCCGGAGCACATTCTTTTTTGTTTTACGGTGTTACTTCAATCACTTCTACTGTATCGATTGCTTCCTGAACCATAGCATCGATCTTCTCAGCCAGTTTCTCCTCTGATCTGCGAATCACTTCTATATTCGGCTTTGTAACCGGATGTTTAGCCACAAAAATCGTACAGCAGTCTTCGTACGGCTGAATCGATGTCTCATAAGTGTCGATCTTCTCTGAAATATCTACAATCTCCTGTTTGTCAAATCCAATGACCGGACGATATACCGGAAGTGTGCATACATCATTTGTCGCTGCAAGGCTATGCATTGTCTGACTTGCGACCTGACCAATGCTCTCTCCTGTGATCATTCCAAGACATCCGTCTGCTTTTGCAAAATGTTCTGCGATCCGCATCATATAACGACGCATAATGATCGTCAGCTCATCATGCGGACACTGATCATAAATATAGAGCTGGATATCTGTAAAGTTTACCACATGAAGCTTGATCGGTCCGGAATATCTTGCTACAATCTTTGCAAGGTCTACAACCTTCTGCTTTGCACGTTCACTTGTATACGGTGGTGCATGGAAATAAGTTGCTTCCAGTCCAACTCCACGTTTGGAGATCATATAACCGGCAACCGGGCTGTCAATGCCACCTGACAGAAGAAGCATGGCACTTCCATTTGTTCCAACCGGCATTCCGCCTGCTCCCGGAATGATCTGTGAATACACATAAATCTCATTACGTACTTCAACATGCAGCATCACATCTGGTTTGTGCACATCTACATGTGTCTCCGGGAATGCATCCAGAATTGCCTCTCCCAGATCACAGTTGATCTCCATGGAAGTCTTCGGGTAAGATTTTCTCGCTCTTCTTGCTTCCACTTTGAAAGAAAGCTTCTTATCCGGATATACTTCATCCATATATGCAACAACATCTTTTTTCAACTGGTCAAAGCCCTGATCTTCCATCCGGACAACCGGACAGATACCTACCAGTCCGAACACTCTTTTTAAATGCTCTACTGTATCGTCATAATCATATTCACCTTCACAGTCCACATAAATACGTGCCTGTGATTTATAAACAGTGAAAGTTCCTTCTACATCTTTTAAAGCGTAACGCACCTGTCTTACAAGTGCATCTTCAAAAAGATAACGGTTCTTTCCTTTAATTCCAATCTCTCCATATTTTAACAAAAAAGTATGAAATCTCATCTTATGTCTCCTTTTCGCTTCCGGACCGGTTAATGTCTGGTATATTTTCTAAGCACCGGTACTATATTATAAAGGGTATCCAAAGTATAGTCAATCTCTTCTGATGTAGTAAATTCCGACATACTGAAGCGAAGTGTGGCATCTAAAAATTCCTGCCCTGCTCCGATTCCTTTTAACACGCCGCTCACCTGCGGATGGTTGGAAGCGCAGGCAGATCCGGAGGATACATAGATTCCCTTTTCCTCCAGTGCATGCAGGAGCACTTCGCTTCGGATACCTGCAAATCCGACACTGATAATATGCGGTGCACTCGTCTCATCATAGAGCCCATGGATCGTCGTATTTTCAATCCTGGCAATTCCTTCGATGAAATGCTCTTTCAGCTTACGCATCTTCTGCACTTTTTCATCCAGATCCTCGTAAATTGTCTTCGCTGCAAGAGACATTCCTGCAATACCCGGAACGTTTTCCGTACCGGAGCGGATATTCTTCTGCTGTTCTCCTCCAAACAGAATTGGTTTGATCTTCACTTTGCTGTCAATATACAGCACTCCCGTTCCTTTCGGTCCATGAATCTTATGGCCGCTGATGGAGCAGAGATCTACACCCAGTTTCTTCGGATGGATCCTGTATTTGCCAAATCCCTGTACTGCATCTACATGAAACAGAATATTTTTATTATATGCTTTCACAATACTTGCCGCTTCTGCGACCGGCTGTACAGAACCAACTTCATTATTTACATACATCACAGACACCAGTATCGTTTCATCACAGAGAGCCTCCTTCAATGCCTCTAACTGCACTCTTCCATAACGGTCAACCGGAAGAAATGTAACCCGGAATCCCTGTTCTTCCAGATAGCGCATCGTATTGATGATCGCAGGATGTTCAATTCCTGTCGTGATCAGATGATTACCTGCGCGTCTGTTTGCCATTGCTGTTCCGATCAGCGCCAGATTATCACTCTCTGTTCCTCCAGATGTGAAAAATATTTCTTTTTCCTGTACTTTTAAAAGTCTGGCAAATGTCTCTTTTGCATCTTTTATATATTGTTCTGCTTCAACGCCTTTTCTGTGCAGAGAAGATGGATTGCCATAATCTTCGCACATCACATGCGCAACCAGTTTTCCGACACTGTCGTAAGCTCTGGTTGTTGCTGAATTATCCAGATAAACTTCTTTCATGTTCTTCTCTCCTGCTTATTTTCACTATTAGCTTATGTATCATTCTTCCAAATGGAACATAAGTACCGACAACATTGTAAGTCCCGCTGTCTCCGTTCTTAAAATTCTCTTTCCCAGTGTGATCGTATGTGCGCCCGCCGCCAGTGCCTGTTCGATCTCTGCTTCTTCAAATCCGCCTTCCGGTCCGATAAATATCCCAACGCTCTGCCCCGGCCATATTTTCTCAAGAAGTGTTTTTGTCTCTTTCATACCTTCTGCACATTCATACGGTACGAGAATGACATCCAGCTGCTTTGCCTGTTCCAGTGCTTCTTTAAACGTACACACCGGTATAACTTCCGGGATTACACTCCGGCCGGACTGCTTTGCCGCACTTCTGGAAATTTCCTGCCATCGTTCCTGCTTCTTTGCTGCCTTTTTCGCATCCAATTTTACAACGCAGCGCTTCATGGAAACCGGAACAATCTGATAAGCTCCAAGTTCTACCGACTTCTGCACGATCCACTCCATCTTTTCCTGCTTTGGCAGTCCCTGGAACAGATAAATTCTGGATGGAAGTTCTGTACTGCTCTCTTCCTGCGATTCTATTTTAAGTACGGCCTCCTTATCTTCATAAGAATCAATCACACACTGGTATGTCTTTCCAGCTCCGTCACTGACTTTCACACGTTCCCCCGCATGCATACGCAGAACGTTCTTCATATGATTCACATCCGAACCATTCAGACGTATCCACTCACCTTTTGCCTGGGACGGTTCAATAAAAAAATGCTGCATCTTTTTTTCTCCTGTCTGAGCTGCCTATTTTTATTTATGCATTTTTACGTGCGACAACAGAAACCCATTCCCCCTGGTGGTTCACTTCCAGGACTTCCAGTCCTGCCGCCTTTACAGCCTCTGTTACAACTGTTTCTTTGTCCTCAATGATACCACTTGTAATATATACAGCTCCCGGTTTCATCTGGTGTACGATTACCGGAGTCAGTGGCTCCAGAACATCCGCAAGGATGTTAGCAAGTACAATGTCGTATTTTTCATATCCGACAGCATCCTGCACGTCTTTATCATCAATAATATTACCGATCATAACTTCATATTGATCTTTTACTATACCGTTTACTTCCATATTTTCATGGGTGGCATCAAGCGCACACGGATCAAGATCTGTTCCGATGGAATGTCCTGCACCAAACTTCAGTGCAAGCATACCCAGGATACCACTTCCGCATCCTACATCCAGAACAAGATCTCCATTTTTTACATATTTTCTCAGCGCACGGATACAAAGTTGTGTTGTTTCATGCATTCCTGTACCAAAAGCTGTACCCGGATCAATGTGGATCACCAGTTTATCACTGTCTTCTGCTTTTACATCTTCCCAGGATGGAATTACAAGGATATCATCAATATAGAACTGATGGAAATACTGTTTCCAGTTATTTACCCAGTCCACATCTTCTGTCTCGGATTCCTCAATCGTTGCATCTCCTACATCTACATATGCACGCATCTGTTCCATTTCTTCCCTTACCTGTGCAAGGATCGTTCCTGCATCCAGATCCGGGTCAAGATAAAATGTGAGATAGGCAACTCCGTCATCTTCCGGAATATCTGGTAATATATCCACAAACATCTGCTCTTTGTCCTGCTGTGTAAGCGGGATCTTATCTTCAATCTGCACGCCTTCGATTCCAAGATCCGCCAGCATGCTGCTAACAATATCTTCTGCTTCAGTTGTTGTTTTTAATCGGAATTGATTCCATTTCATGATTTTCTCTCCTTCATACAATATATCATCCGTTATATTAACATTGCTCAAAAGCTCCAGCTCTTCCAAACCCAGGAACAGCCAGAGCTTCACAATTAATCAAGGTCAATGAAATCCACCTTAAAGGTATCATCATCTTCCATATGCCCTCTCTTCTTTTTCGGTGTCTCTCCGAGAAGATCATCTAAATCATCAATCGTAAGTTCTTCTCTTGGAGTATATCCGGCAAATACATTTTTATCCAGATTGCCGTAATCATCCTCTTCATAAGTAATCTCTCCGAATTCGTCTTCGTCATAAGCATCGTATTCGTCTTCAAAATCATCTTCGTCATAAGCATCTTCATACGCGTCTTCTGCATCATATGCATCATAATCATCTTCTACATATGCTTCTTCAAATGTATCTCCATCATCTACATTATCAAAATCTTCTCCGTCGTAAGTTTCAAAATCATCTTCATCTGATTGTTTTTTCTTGCCAAAACGAGATTCTTTTTTATTCTTCTTTTCTTTTTTGTTTTTTACCGGTACCGGCTCTTCTTCCACATCAATACCGTACTCATCATAAAGCTCATCTAACTCTGCATTACGGTTATGCAGTTTGATACCAAGAATAATAAGGATCAGTAAAAGAACAATTGCTCCGATTCCTCCTGCAAGAATAATCATCTGTAAATGATCATTTACAAATGCCGGAAGCTTGTTGGAAGTAGTTTTACTGGATGTATCTGTCTTAGAAGTCTCAGACGGATCATCCATTCTCTGGTAAGTATTCTCCTGGGAATCATACTGATAATATCCGGTCTCGCCTTTGTTATTCATTGCATACAGGACATAATAATCTGTACTGTCACTATTCTGCCATACCGGAAATTCTTTATCATTTAAAGTCAGCTTTGCTTCCTGATAATTCGATGGAAGCTTTACTTTGGACGTATCGCTCAGCACAACAATAGATGTACTGTCAGAAATACTGACTTCCTCATATGGAGAAAAAGTTGCATCTTCTTCATTATACATGAAAAAGTCACCTTTTTTATCACTGTCCATCAAATAACCAAGTGTAATGCCACTGTCTTCATTCTTCACCATCTGACGGTCTTCTCCGTCCAGTGAAACAGTCACTCTGGAATATCCCGTCGGAACATCATTATCTGAAAATTCATCTGTCAGCGTATAAGACTTTCCATTTACTTTTACAGTCTTATCTGCTGCATTTCCAGCTTTGCTGCTCTTGGAATCACTTTTTATCTTGGATGGATCACCCGCTGCAATCTTAACTGTTGAATTCCCCTGATCCAGTGTCAGTGTCGTACCGACATCGGACGCAATCGTTGCGCCGGAAACTTCAACCTTGGTGCTTCCTTCTTTTAACGCCTGAAACTTCATTGTAAAAGAAGTTTCTGTAGAGCCGCCGGTTCCTGTATAAGTCAGTGCTCCGCCATTTTCCTTCACACCATCTCCAGATTCAAATTTCAATGAAGCCGTATCATAGCTCAACTTCACTTCCATATTTCCAAGGCTTGAACTTGTGGAGCGTACTACACATTTCACTTCTACTTCATCACCAACTGCTGTGCTTGGATCTGTAAAAGAGATTCTTCCATCTGCTGCATGTGCAACGAAAGAAAAACAAGACACGCACAGACAGAGAGTCAATAAAGCTGCACTGAGTTTCTTAAATGCTTTCATGTTCTTTCTATTCCTCCTAAATCAACTTTTATTCTGTCCCGCCACCAGTTGTATTATTATTACTTTTACTATTTCCGGAGTCACTGGTTGAGTTTGTAATCACCGGTTTATTACTGTTATTGTTATTGTCATTGTTACTATTACTGTTATTATCTGTATTCGTCTCTTCTTCTGTATTCATATTCGCCGGACGTACAACATTCGTCAGATTGGAAATCTCTGTTGAAATCATCTGCACTGTAGAAGATACCGTTTTTGTCTCGTTCGGGTACAGGAACTTATGCAATTCTTCTACATTCTCAGCCAGTCCAAGCGGTACAACAACATCTCCTGCAGTCCTGTAGATAATTCCATCCGTCTTCTCAAACGGGAAGCCCTGACTGTCACCCAGCTTATAACTTGAGGCACTCGCCGCAAGCGAAAGTACTTCTTTCAGCGAAAAACTCGTAGATACCTGCGGAAATATCTTATCCACAATCTTATTAAGTGTACCAATGTCTGCTTTAATACCTTTCTCGTACAACTTCTTAATCACAAGACGCTGTCTCTCTGTACGCTTGTAATCTCCGCCTTCCAGCTTACGAAGTCTTGCATATGTTACAGCCTGCGGTCCATCCAGTGTATAGACACCACCGCCATTTAACTTATGCGCCTTCTTCTTGGATGCTTTTGCTGTCTCACCGACATACTTATTCAGCATCTTCGCTTCCGGATCGGTTACCTGTATCTTAATTCCGCCAAGCATATCTACCACATCAGATATTGCTTTGAAATCGACGGTTGCATAATCCTGAATATCCAGGTCCAGATTCTTGTTCAGCATGTTGATTGCTGCTTTCGGACCGCCTGAAAAATATGCATGATTCGCTTTATTATAGGTATTATCATCCTGCTGCAGAAGCGTATCTCGGTAAATGGACGCCATACGGATCACACCTTCTTTGTGGTCAAGCGCTACAACTATGATCGTATCCGTGCGCGTACCGGCTTCCAGTTCTCCTTCTCTGGAGTCGCCTCCGAATAACGCTACTGTTGTATATCCTTCCTTCTTCACTCCGGAATTGATTTTAATATCATCTGAGTTAATCTCTACACGCTGGAACTTGTCATACTTCGCCATGACAAAAGCTGTTGCGGACAATGCCAGCAATATGATCACTTCGATTGCCAGTACGATTGCACGCCTTCTTCTTCTGTTCCTTCGCTTTTTTCTGGCCTTGGCAGCCTGCACTGCTTTAAGGTTTCTCTGATTCCTCTTCTTTGCCATATCAAGCCTCACTTTTCTTTTTATACAAAATACTACAATATATTACTATATTTTTGCAAAAAGTGCAACCTAAATTAACTCTTCTTTCGTAACCCGAAGAGCTTCTGCTACGACATGGTGCATATCCATGTATTTATATGTTCCAAGTCTTCCTCCAAAAATGACTTTCTTTTCTTCCTTTGCAAGTTTCTCATAAGAATGATACAGCATATTATTCTTCTCATTATTTACCGGATAGTAAGGCTCATCACCTTTCTTCCATGCTGCAGGATATTCTCTAGAGATGACCGTCTTATCCTGTGTGCCAAACTCGAAATGCTTGTGTTCAATGATTCTTGTGTACGGTACTTCGTATTCCGTATAATTTACAACTGCATTTCCCTGATAATTCGGCTGATCCAGTACTTCCGTTTCAAAAGAAACACTGCGGTACTCCAGTTCTCCGAACTGATATCCATAATATGCATCGATCGGGCCGGTATATACTACTTTCTCTGCAAGTGCATCCAGTTCGTCTTTGTGTTCCAAGTAATCCACACCAAGTCTTACTTCTGCCTTTGCAAGCATCTTCTCGATCATAGCTGTATATCCACCAATCGGGATTCCCTGATAAATATCATTAAAATAATTATTATCATAAATATACCGCACCGGCAGACGTTTAATAATCTCCGGTGGAAGCTCTGTTGCGCGATGCCCCCACTGCTTCTCTGTATATCCTTTGATCAGTTTCTCATAAATATCTTTTCCGACCAAGTTGAGTGCCTGTTCTTCCAAATTCGCCGGATGCTCTGTGCGATAAGCTGCTGCCTGTTCTTCAATCTTCGCTTTTGCCTCTGCCGGTGTCACAACACCCCACAGTTTATTGAATGTGTTCATATTAAATGGAAGATTATAGATTTCTCCTTTATAATTCGCTACCGGACTGTTCGTATAACGGTTGAACTCTGCAAACTGCTGTACATACTCCCAGACTTCTCTGTTGCTTGTATGGAAAATGTGTGCTCCATACTGGTGAACCTGAATTCCTTCAACTTCTTTTGTATAAATATTTCCACCAATATGATCTCTTTTCTCCACTACCAGACATTGTTTTCCTTTTTTTCCCGCTTCATACGCGAAAATAGATCCGAATAAACCAGATCCGACAATTAAATAATCATACATCATTTTTCCACCCGTTTTTCTACACTTTTTTGTGTTTATTCTAACAAAAAAAGGATGTACATGTCAATTATGTACACCCTTTCCTTATTATTTTACTTATTCTGCTTCGTTTTCACTGCTTCCGCCTCCGGTATTGCCATCTCCGGATTCACTGCTTCCGCCTCCGGATTCACTGCTTCCATCTCCGGTATTACTTCCAGAGTTTCCACCTGTA
>UMEI01029074.1_pt1 | contig 15982 bp, 10 predicted proteins | sample 1964711 | NCBI WGS metagenome assembly UMEI01 (sample SAMEA4836016, study PRJEB28245) | human gut metagenome | biome: gut microbiome; material: fecal sample | place: Denmark | collected 2008 | reverse complement strand
TGGTCTTCTATTAACAGAAGTCCGCTGATTCGTATACCGGCTTCAAGAGGAGCCGGCACAAGAATTGAATTCAGAAGTCCAGATCCCGCAGCAAATCCATATCTTGTCATGGCACTTTGTCTTGCAGCAGGACTGGATGGAATTGAGAATCAGTTAGAAGCGCCAGAACCGATTGGTAAAAATATGTATTTACTGACAGAAGAGCAAATCGCAGATATGAATATTGATGTTTTGCCAGCTACACTTGGCGAAGCATGTGACGCTTTTGAACAGGATACGTATATTCAGGAGGTCCTTGGAGAGCATATAAGTAAAAAATATCTGGAAGCAAAGAGAAAAGAATGGCATGAATATTGTAGACATGTTTCTGACTGGGAAACGGAATCATATCTTTATAAATACTAAACTACAGTCTTTTAATATACCGACTGTAGATGGAAACGACTGGATGGCTTATGAGGATGAGTGAGAATTGTTGAATATCGTTGTTGTATTTCCGAAAAAGGAAATTGTATTAAAAATGAAAAACGTCCTGATAAAGAATGGATATGATGTATCGGCCGTCTGTGTTACCGGGGCCCAGGCTATTCAGGCAGTGGAAAGACTAGAGGCGGGTGTTGTTGTATGCGGCATCCGCTTTGCTGATATGATTTATTACGAATTAAAAGATTGTCTTCCGGATACTTTTGAAATGGTAGTCATCGCGAGTAATGCACAGTGGCAGCAATATGGAGATGATGATGTTATTTATCTGCCATTACCGTTAAAAGCCTATGATCTGGTCGATACAGTGTCTGATCTGCTGACAGATATACATAGAAAGTTAAAGCAGGAAAAAGAAAAGCCGGATAAGCGTTCTGCAGATGAACAGGGAGTTATTAATCAGGCTAAGTCCTTATTAATAGAAAAGAACGGAATGACAGAGGAAGAAGCACATCGTTATCTTCAGAAAAGAAGTATGGATAATGGAACAAATATGGTAGAAACATCGTATATGGTTTTACAGGTTTTTGATTTGAAATGATTTTTATATTTCGCGGGTCCCAAAGTCAAAAACTTTATCGTGTAAGGACGAACGGAGTTTTGAGCTGTTAATCCTGAAACATCATTTAATTTAATAAATAAAACAGATATCGTAGATATAATTTTGCAAAGTAATTCTGAAGAATCACAAGAATTTTATTAAAAATAGCGAGAACCCTTGTTAATTAAGAAAGAGTATCGTATATTTTAAATGTTGTATCAGATGTGAAATGCGACAGAAGGGAGAAGCCTATGAAGTTTACAAAGATGCACGGAATAGGAAATGACTACGTTTATGTGAATTGTTTTGAGGAGTCTGTAAAGAATCCGGCAGAAGTATCCAAGTTTGTAAGTGATCGTCATTTCGGAATCGGTTCAGATGGATTAATTCTTATTAGTCCGTCAGCAATAGCGGATTTTCGTATGAATATTTACAATGCCGATGGTTCTCAGGCAGAAATGTGTGGAAACGGTATTCGCTGCGTAGCAAAATATGTGTATGATTATGGTCTGACAGATAAGACAGAGATTTCAGTAGAAACATTAGCAGGAATCAAATATCTTCGGTTGCAGGTAGAGAATGGAAAGGTTGCAAATGTTGAGGTAAATATGGGTGCGCCTATTCTTGAACCAAAAGAAATTCCGGTTGCAGTAGAAGAAAGTCCTGTTGTCAACGTACCTGTTGAGGTAAAAGGAAAAATCTATCATATGACCTGTGTATCTATGGGAAACCCACATGCCATTATTTTTATGAACAATGTAAAAGATTTAGATATTGCAGCAATCGGTCCATATTTTGAAAATCATACGGTATTTCCTAAAAGAACAAATACAGAATTTGTAGAAGTACTTGATCGAAATACTGTGAATATGAGAGTATGGGAGAGAGGTAGTGATGAAACACTTGCCTGTGGAACCGGTGCCTGTGCAACAACAGTAGCCTGCATATTAAATGATAAGACAGAAAATGAAGTTACAGTACATTTGCTCGGAGGAGATTTGAAAATCCGCTGGGATCGAGAAGCCAACCAGGTTTATATGACTGGCCCAGCAACCGTTGTATTTGACGGAGAGATTACCCTTCCGGATGGTATTGCATAATATTTTTGAGTAATGAATTGTAAGAGACGTAAAGAGGCAAAAGCCAGATTGGAGTAACTATGTTTAAAGTAAATGAGAACTATTTAAAACTGCCGGGAAGTTATCTTTTTTCTACAATTGGAAAGAAAGTAGCCGCATACAAAGAGGCAAATCCAGATAAATCTATCATCAGTTTAGGTATCGGTGATGTAACACAGCCATTAGCACCAAAGATTATCGAAAGTCTTCATAGTGCGGTAGACGAGATGGGAAGGGCAGAAACTTTTCATGGATACGCTCCAGATTTAGGATATGAATTTTTAAGAAATGCAATTGCAGATGGTGACTATAAGAGCCATGGCTGCGATATTCATGCAGATGAGATTTTTGTCAGCGATGGAGCAAAATGTGACTCGGGAAATATCCAGGAGATATTCAGTACAGATAACAAAATTGCAGTATGCGACCCAGTTTATCCAGTTTATGTCGATACGAATGTTATGGCAGGAAGAACAGGAACATACGACCCTTCCACAGAAACCTGGAGTGATGTCATCTATATGCCATGCACCGCAGAGAATGATTTTGTACCAGACTTTCCAAAAGAAGAGCCGGACATTATCTATCTTTGCTTCCCAAATAATCCTACCGGAACAACGATTACAAAAGCACAGCTTCAGGAATGGGTTGATTATGCTAATAAAATTGGTGCAGTAATTATTTATGATGCTGCTTACGAAGCATATATCAGCGAAGACGATGTCGCACACAGCATTTATGAATGTGAAGGAGCAAGAACCTGTGCGATCGAACTTCGAAGCTTTTCAAAGAATGCAGGATTTACAGGAACAAGACTTGGATTTACTGTAGTTCCTAAAGACTTAAAAGCCGGAGATGTTACTTTACATTCCTTATGGGCAAGAAGACATGGAACAAAGTACAACGGTGCTCCATACATCATTCAGAGAGCAGGAGAAGCCTGCTACAGTGCAGAAGGAAAAGCACAGTTAAAAGAGCAGGTTGCTTTCTATATGAATAATGCGAAAATTATCAAAGAAGGCTTAAAAGATGCAGGATACACCGTATTTGGTGGAGTAAACGCACCATATATCTGGTTACAGACTCCAGATAAAATGCCATCCTGGGACTTCTTTGACTTCCTGTTAAAGAATGCAAACGTAGTAGGAACACCAGGCTCAGGATTTGGACCAAGCGGAGAAGGATATTTCCGACTCACAGCATTCGGTTCCCATGAAAATACACTAAAAGCCATCGAGAGAATTAAGGCTCTCTAAATTCTGAATTTGTCGAGCTGGCGAGACAGACGAACTCAGGGAGCATACCAAAACAATCCATATTTGTGACTTTAGTCGCTGCGTGTTGAATATTTGCTTAGTTGCCTATGTTCAACATTTGCATCGAGGTCACAAGTATGGATTATTTTATTTTCCGAGGACTGACTGTGGCTGTTGGAGTCGGGCGAAGAGGTGTGCAAGAAACTGTGCAGAGATTTTTCTTTGTTTTTTGCACAGGCATAGGGGATGTTTTATGTTATATTATTTATGATGAGTAATAAAAGGTCTAGTACTTACAGGAGGGATTTTTATGGAGAGAAAGTATCAAAAAGTTTCAAGATGGAAAGAAATCTTAGTTGTAGTTTTGTCTTTTGGGATGATTATAGGAGGAGCGTTGTGGAGAACAGCCAGAGTAGAAGCCGCGGAAAAGATTAGTAATCCAAGGATTGAGAAGGATTCTTCGATGGTATCAGGACAAAATGTTACTTGGGATTGTGTATGGTTTGGCAGTTATCCGCAGAATGAAATTGTAAGGCAGGGAAGTTCACAGGAAACTATACTAAAAGATATGAAGAAAAAGTGTAATATAGATTACACAGTAGTTGATGATAATACCTTTCATTCTATCGAAAGCGCATCTTATAATAAAAATGGAGATGCTATTGTAAATGGAAAGAAATATCGTCGGATAAATGCGAGTGATGTAACGGCTAGATTGAATGATATTGAATATTGTAATGGATTATATAACTGGAATAATGATTATTCATCCTATCATTATTTTGAGTATCAGAAAATTAAGTGGCGTGTATTAGAAGTAAAAAATAATCATGCCTTATTATTGTCAGATATTATGTTAGATGATCAGGAATATAATAAAGATTGTATTGGTGATATTACATGGAAAACAAGTACTATGCGAAGCTGGTTAAATGGTTATGCAGCATCTGAAAATGGGGGAGATATTAATTATCAGAATAAAAATTTTATAAATACAGCATTTTCTAAAGAAGAAGAAAATGCCATTATCAATACTGATCGTGATTATACAGATTATGAAAATGATGATATAAAAGTTAATACTAATGATAAAATATTTTTATTATCAGGAAAAGATGTACATAATACAGAAAATTCAAAAAAATATGGATTCTCTGATGTTCATAATGAAGATGAAGCTAGAAGATGTAAATGCAGTACATATGGGCTTGCAATGGGGACAAATTTAGAGTGGTCAACTTATGGCTTAATAGGGAATGGAGATTGGTGGTTAGCGCCTTTAGGAGTTACCAGTGGTCCTTCTTCATCGGTTGACCATTTTGGATGGGTTAGTGATAGCGGAACGGATACGAATTATACGGAAGGAGGAGTGCGTCCTGCTTTAAATATAAATCTTTCAAGTAGTGCATATTCTTCTGCTGGCACAGTTTCTTCTGAAGAGGCAGCGGTTAAATATCCGTGGGAAGGTTTTTCTTATACAGAATATGGGGATAGTGTAGAAATTACAGGATTTTATTCAGATTCCAAGACAGATGTTGTAATTCCAGACAAGATTTATGAGAAGCCAGTAACGAGCATTGCAGAACATGCATTTACGGATGCAGTATTAACAAGCCTTACAATACCGAAGAGCATAAATCAGGTTTATGATGAAGCATTTAAAAATGCCAAAATAACAAATGTATATTTTGATATGTCATTGGAAGAACTTTTACAATTTAAATTTAATTTAGAATGGGAAACTTGTCAAAAAGGAGCTATTTTTGTAAAAGAGAATGGAAAGTATAAAAAAATAGAAAATCTCATCGTTCCAGAAGGAATACAAAAAATAGAAGACCATGTCCTTTCAGGGTGTGATAGTTTAATAAGTGTGAAACTTCCAAATAGTATAAAAACTATAGGATATGGTGAATTTGCAGGATGCAATAATCTTGTAAATATAAATATTCCAAATTCTGTGTCAAGTATAGATAAGTTTACATTTACGGGCTGTAAATCGTTAAAAAGTATAAAACTTCCAGATACCATAAAACAAATTGGATGCTTTGCATTTGAAGATTGTAGTCAGTTAACAAGTATCTATTTGCCAGAGAATATAACAACAATAGAAGCAGGAACATTTGAGGGATGTTCTTCTTTACAATCTATAAATATTCCGAAAAATATAACACATATAGAGATGCTCACATTTGACAGATGCCGTTCGTTAAATAATATAAATATCCCAGATGATGTAACAGAGATAGGAACATGTGCATTTAGAGAGTGCGAGAAACTAAAAACTGTAACATTAGGAAAAAATATAAAAAAAATAAGATATGGAGCCTTTCTCAGCTGTAATATGTTAAAGTCAATCACTATTCCGAAGGGGACAATTGAAATAGAAGAACGAGCTTTAGGATACAATTATGATTATAATACAGATGAATATGCTAAAACTAAAAACTTTGAAATAAATTGTTATAAAGATAATAGTGTTGCTATTAATTATGCTAAGGAAAATGGATTTAAATATCATATATTAGATGCAGATAAATCGAATACCCAGATTCCAGCGAATAACAATAAAAATCCTAATTCAACAGTTGGAAATAGTAAGCCAGCAAAAAATATACCTGTTCCTTCTAAAGTAAAGATTAATAAACTGTTTTCTACTAAGAAAAAAGTTACATTGAATATAAAGAAAGCTTCTAATGCCACAAAATATCAAGTGCAGTTTAGCTTAAAGAAAAATATGAAAAAAGCCCAATTAAAGACATTTAAGGGCGTGAAATATACAATTAAGAAGCTAAAAAGTAAGAAAACATATTACATAAGAGTACGCGGTATAAACAGCAAGGGTAAAGCTGGAGCATGGAGTCAGGTGAAAAAGATTAAGGTAAAATAGTTGCATTGAAAGCAATTCTATATCTTAAAGGGAGAGGAAAAATCTATGAAGAGAGCACGAAAAAGAATGAATATAAATAGGATTATGGGATTTATATTATCAATAACGATGCTTGCAGGATTTTGTCCACAGGGACTTAGTTTTGCAGATATACCAATAACATTACCAAAAGTGCAGGCGGCAGATAATATAAGCAATCCAAGAATCGTGAAAGACACTTCGATGGAGGCGGGACAGAAGGTAACATGGGATTGTGTGTGGTTTGGTAGTTATCCGCAAAAAGAAGTAACCGAAAAAGATGGCAGTATTTATGATGCACTTAAAAATGCGACAGGCTGGGATGAAAATAATGATATTACAATTGGCGGTATAAAGTACAGACGATTAAGAGGACAAGACGCAATATACCAAACCAGTGATTCTAAGTTTCACTATGATTGGAATGGTGACTATCAGACATATCATTATTTCAAATATCAGCCGATCAAATGGCGCGTCTTAAATAGAGATGGCAATGATGCTTTTATCCTTGCAAATGTTGTTTTAGATAAGCAGAAGTATAATACAAATTATAAATATGTAACATGGGAAACAAGCAGTATGCGAAGCTGGCTGAATGGTTATGGAGCATCTGTGAATGAGCCCAAGACAGATTACAGTAAAAAGAACTTTATCAATTCAGCTTTCACATCCACGGAGAGAAATGTCATTAAAACAACCAGTGTTGTAAATGACGATAATATTAACTATAGAACAGCAGGTGGAAATAATACCTTGGATAAAGTATTTCTTCTTTCTGAATCAGAAGTATATAATACAGATGCAGCGGCAGGCTATGGCTTTGGAAAAAAATATAGTACATATGATGAAGCGAGAAGAAGCCGATGTAGTACCTATGCGTATGCGATGGGTACATTGAGATATCATGTTACGGACCCAGAGTATACAAAATACAATGGAAATATTTGGTGGGCGCTCCGTTCGCCGGGCAATAAGAGTGAGGCTGTGGCCGGAGTGGATTATTTTGGCGGGGTCGATAGGTTTGGTTGTAATGTCGACAGTAGTGGTGTTGTGCGTCCCGCTTTGCATTTAAATCTCTCATCCACCAATCTCTATTCCTACGCTGGAACAGTATGCTCAGATGCGATGAAAACTGGAGAGAGCGAAACTGATAATCCCGATATTCCGGATATACCAACACAGCCGGAAGAACCGGAGACGCCAACACAGCCAGATAAGCCAGAACAGCCAGTAAATCCAGAAATAACCGTTACAGGAGATAAAAAAGAAGAAAGCAAAAAAGAAATAAAAATGCAAGGAGGAATTGACCTTACAATTCCAGATAATGTGCCAGTTTTAGGCGGTGGAAAGGTTAAGTTTGACTATGGAAATTTCCCGGCTAGTTTTTGGAGAGAAGATAATCAGTGGAGGATTGGAATCGGTGTTAAAGATATTAACAAGATGCGAGAGGAAAAGAATTGGACTAGTTTTAAGCAATTTGTTGATACACAGAAGGAATCTTATAGAAAAGGAATAAATTCTCTTCTTGCTTCTAAATTTGGCCCTGCGAGTATGGGAATGGAACAAAAGGCTAAAATATGTGTTTATGGATATGCCGAAGGTACTATTACATCATCAGGAGAGGTGAGTGCGTCAGGAGGAAAGTTGTTCCTAGAAATTAAGGGAACAGCAGAAAAAGAATGGCAGACTGTAGTGGTAGTAGTTCCAGTAGTTATAAAAGTAAAAGGTGAAGTAGGGGCAAAAGCAGATTTTTCGGTAGGTCTTGATTTTAATAACAGCAAGGTATATACCAAAGGAAAAGTGGATTTTACTGTGCCGAGTGTACGTCTTATTGGGGGCATAGGTGTTTCTCATATTGCAGATGTTTCTGTTTATGGAGAAGCGAAGAATCTTGTTACAATAGAGGCGGATGAAAAAAAGAATACTGTAACGGGAACTGTGAGTGGAGCCTTGGGTGTTAGCGCGAAAGTATTGTGCTTTTCTTATGAAAAGGAAATTCTAAATGGTTCAATAGAATATCCATTTCCAAAGAAAAAATCGAAAACTCAAATGCGCTCTGGAACATTAATACAAATAGAACCAGAAGGGAAAGATTATGAGATACAAAGAGTACAATCTTCTTCGTGGAAAGGCTCTTTACGAACGATGCAAAAAGCAAAGTCGCGTTCTGTTTTAAAGAGTGCGTCTTCGGCAAGTGTATCTGAAAAAGTACATACACTGCAATCTGATGTATATGCCAGTGCAAAGCCGCAGATTTTGCAGACAGAAAGTGGGAAAAAAGTTCTTATTTATACAACAGATGTGAAAGGAAGGACGACAGGAAATCATACGGCGGCGGTTTATTCTATTTATAATGAACAGAATGAAACATGGAGTACACCTGCTATAATTGAGAACGATGGAACAGCAGATTTTGATGCTGTAGCGGCTGTAGATGGTGAGGATGTATATGTTGCATGGGTAAACGCAAAGCGTACTTTTACACAGGCAGAAGTAGAAGACGAAGATTTTATGACCAGACTTGCGTCAGCTACAGAAATTCATGTAGCTAAAATTAGGGTAAGTGGAAATGGAGGAGAGGTAACAAAATATCCGTCTGTTACGAAGAATGATATTGCCGATTTGCATCCGTCCGTTACAGTGAAGAATCATATACCATATATTTCATGGAATAGCAATAGTGCAAATGATATTTTAAAGGAGGAAGGAACGAACACGATTTATCTTTCTTCTTTAAATGGAAATGTGTTTACAACAAAAAAATTAGCAGAGGAAGAGGAACCAGTACAGTCTGTTGTCACGGGAATTTTAGAAAATGATGTGGTAGTGGCATATACATTAAATTCTGGTACGGAGAAGAAACCACAAGTGCAGCTTGTTATTGCAGATGCAGACAAACGTCGTCTTATTACAGAGGAGGGATTGAATCTTTCTCCATCTTTTGCGAATATAAATGGAGATGCAGTACTTTTATGGTATGCACAGAATAACGGAAATGTATCTTTAAATTATACGAATTCTATACATGGAAATATAGAAAGTTATATCAAAGATGATGCGATTATTTCTGCCGATTATACGGTAATAGAGGGTAAAGACAGCCAACTTCTTATTTTCTCTTCTAATAGAACAGATGATGAGAAAGCCGGGAAAAATCTATATGCTTATGTTATGAAAGCTGGGAAAGTAAGTGAGCCAGTTTCTTTAACAGATTTAGAAGGTTATGCAGCAGTGCCAAGTGGTATATGGGATGGAACGTCTTATGAATACACATTCAAAAGAACAGATGCGGATATTACAGAAGAAAATGTTGAAGAAAGAACTGATTTATGTATGTCATCTATTGTTCCAAAGAGTAATCTTGAAATAAGAGATATTGACTATGTACAGGAAGAACTGATGCCAGGTAAAAAGGCATCTGTTACTATTCCGGTGAAAAATAACGGATTGGCTGACTGTAAAGGAGGAAGTGTTCAGATTGTTTGCAATAACACTGTTATCGGGCAGGCAGACATTGAAGATGAAATAAAGTCAGGAGAAACAAAAGATGTTACGGTAAATCTTATTGTACCTAATAATGCAGAGGTTAAGGAGACGTTGCTGGTAAAAGTAATATCTGATAAAAGTACGATAGCAGATTCAGAGAAAAACATTAAGTCAGCCGGTAGTGAACTTGCACTTTCTGTCGTTCAGAAAGAAAATAATATTACGGTAAAGGTAGAGAATGACAGTGCATTTAACACAACGGCAGTACTTAATTTAAAAGCAGGAGATAGCACTGGCAAGGTATTAAAGACAATGAATCTGGGGAATATAAACTCCAATGATAAAGTAGAGCAAACATTTACAAAAGAAGAATTAAAGAAACTTGGAAGTGATACAATTTACATGGAAGTTAGCGGGGATGAAGAAGAAAGTGTATTGTCGGATAATACCGCATTTATCTATGTAGGAACAGAAGAATTAAAGACGCTCGATTATCTTATAGCGACAAAGAAAAAGGCTATTTATAACAAGGGGGAACAGTTAAAGCTTGAAGATTTAGAAGTGACTGCGGTTTATACAGATGGAAGTAAAGCCAAGATAACAAACTATACAACAAATATAAAAAATATTGATATGTCCGAGTCCGGTAATAAAGGGTTAGAAATCTTTTATGAAGAAGTTGGAATCGGAAGAAAGGTTATTATACCAATTACCGTAGAGGACACAAAAATAGATAATACAAAATCAAATACGAATGTAAAACCAGTAACTTCTATTCAGCTTTCCGGTTTGTCTAAAAAAATAGCCGCCGGCAAAAAGCTAACTTTAAAAGCGAATATCTTACCGAAAAACGCATCTAACCAGAAGCTCATTTGGAAGTCCAGCAATCCAAAAGTTGCAACTGTAACCCAGAATGGTATTGTCACACTAAAGAAGAAAACCGGAGGCAAAAAGGTAACAATCACGGCGACAGCAACAGATGGCAGCGGAGTAAGTGCATCATGGAAGATTACTTCAATGCGTGGTATTGTGAAGAAGGTTAAAATAACTGGAGCAAAGCAGGTTAAGGCAGGTAAGAAGCTGAAACTAAAAGCAAAAGTGAGTGCAACAAAGAAAGCAAATACCAAGCTTCTTTGGACATCAAATAATCCAAAGATTGTGACAGTGAATGCGAAAGGTGTTGTAAAAGCGAAAAAATCTGCCAAAGGAAAAACAGTGAAGATTACGGCAATGGCGACAGATGGAAGCAACAAGAAAGCAACGGTAAAAGTTAAAATTAAGTAAATGAGAAAAGAGGAAAGGCTATGTCTGCTTTTAATGATTATCTAAGGCAGCTTATCAAACAACGAAATATCTCAATTTCCAAACTGGCCAGAATGACTCAGATTGAGAGAACATCACTGCAGAAAAGTTTGTCCGGAACAGGCAGGATTCTGCAGTATGATTCTTTAGATAAGATTGCTTCATTTCTTCAGATTACACTTTCGGAGAAGAAAAAGCTGTATCAGTATTATAATGAATTATTTGAGAGCGAGGATGTTCGAGAGTCCAGAGAGATTATTAACGATATGTTTATAGAACTGGCACAGATGGATTTTGCAAGGACAGCTTTTAAACGGCAGGAAGCGCAGATTTCCTTAACGGAATATATCGAACAACAGTCGGTGTTTATCGGTAAATCGAACATCAAGCCGCTTCTTCGAATTGTATTTCTGGAAGCGATGAAGAAGGGGAATGCCAGCATCCGACTGACAGTTCCTTTAACAGAAGAATTTCTGGGAGATGAACTGTTGTACATTTACTTGTATGAAAAGTTAAATATGGAAATTACGCAGATTATCATGTTAGATACTTCAGATGATATTAATCGGATTAACTGTCATAATCTGAAGAATTTTAAGCAGGTATTATCAATAAGTCTGGCATCGAAAAGAAAATATCATCCGTACTACTATTATGAAAATGTTGTAGAAGCACAATATATGAATCCATTTCCGTATTATATCGTAACTTCAGATTGTGTGGTCTGTCTTTCGAGAAAATGTGACCAAGCAATGGTATTACATTCAGAAGATCAAGTGGCATTTTATAATAAACATTTTGAGTCGTTATTAAAAGAATGTAGTAGCCTGATTCACTACACAGAGAACCCAATAGAAATACTGGATACATATGATAAATGCACCGATGATACTGGTTTTTATATGGCAATGAGTCAGCCCTGCTTTGGATGTTTTTATACAAAAGAAGTGATAGAGCAATTTTTGCAGAAAGATTTGCCATATTATGACCAGTTAAAAGAAATTGCATACAAACGATTTAAAAAGCTGTGTGAAGTAGTAAAGTTCTATACTTTTTTTACAGAGGAAGGATGGAAGCGCTTTGCACAGACGGGGCAGCTTGATGATTTTCCGGAAGAATTAGTAAAAGCATTTCCGGAAGAGATGCGCGGCAATCTGATGCGAAAATTTGTTCATGCCGTAAAAGATGGAAGGATTATAGCTGGAATTATGAAAGAAGGGATGTTTCCGTCATATCTTAGCCTCACAACTTCAAGCAATTCGGATATAGGAATTTTCACAACAAAGCAATTTCCTATTAAAAATGGATTCAGTTCTATCGAAATTAAGGAACCAGGCTTGTGCAAAGCTTTCCATGAATGGTTGCTGCATCTACCGGATAGTGGAGATGTTTTGAATACAGAGACTACAATAGAAGTACTCAGTAAATATATCCAATAAATACAAGGTAGTTAACTTCTGATTTTACTTCTCCATCCAAAGCACAGCCCACAGGGAATACAATATCCTATATTTGTGGCCTCGGAGCAAGTGTTGGATACGAGCGAATAGCGCGAGTATTCAACACGCCGCGACTAAAGTCACAAATATAGGTCCTTATCCGCATCCAGAATTTAAATACTAATTTCCATCTGGAGCCAAAGCACAGAAAAGCAGAAATTTAATAGAGAAGAAAATGTGATGTCGGAGCGAGTAAAAATGCCGATTAGGCATTTTCTGCGAAGCGACTATCTTCACATTTTCTTCTCTATTAAATTTCTGCTTTTCGTCTCTTTAATCCATCAAATTAGTATTTAAACCGTAATGCTTCTTCGCTGGTCTGGGAGAGGATTTTCATCGCTTCTTCCGGATAAGCGCCCATAGCAGTTTCTCCTGTCAGCATTAATGAGGAAGCTCCATCTAAAACGGCCTGAAAGATGTCCGTTACTTCAGCCCTGGTTGGTACAGGGTTTTCTTCCATGGAGGCGAGCATCTGTGTGACGACCATAAAAGGTTTTTTTGCATGGAGGCACGTTATGGAAATCCTTTTTTGCACAGCAGGAAGTTTTGGCAGTGGAATAGCATTTCCAAGATCGCCTCGTGCAATTACAATCTCGTCGCAGAAAGGAAGAAGAGAAGGCAGGTGTTCAACACCTTCTATGGATTCTATCTTGGCGAAGATGCGAATATAGTCCATATTATCTGCCATCAGTTCTTTTCGGAGTGTGATCAGATCATCTGCGTTTCTTACAAAAGGAAGCATGACACCGGTAACGTGGTATTTCCGAAGTAGTTTAAGATTTTCCTTATCGGTTTTTGTAAGAACAGGGAGTGGAACAGTAAGATCTTTGATTGCGATACTTTTTCTGGAAGTTAATTCGCCGCCCTTGATTACTTCTGCGCAAAAAATATCTGATTCTAGAGGAGCGGATATGTTTAAAACAATTTTTCCATCATTAAGGCGGACTTCCTGCTCTTCATCAAAATAAGAGAAGAGAATTTCCGGACATGGGATAATAAAAAATTCATCTTTGCCATTAAGAATACGGGAAAAAATATCTGAATTTTCTTTTTTTTCCTGGAAGGATTTTTCTGATATAAGGAAAACGATATCTCCAGAAGAAAGTGATAGAGGAGTATCTAATGTGCCTATACGAAGTTCCGGACCCTGGAGATCAACAAGAAGTTCCGGAATGATATGCATACGTTCGGAAACTTCGTGATACTGCTGCAGCCAGTCTTCGCAGTCATCAAGATTACTGTGAGAAAGATTGAGCCGCATTCCGGTCATCCCCGCTAAAAACATTGCCTGTATTTTTTCTTTTGAAGCGCAGGCAGGACCGAGTGTTCCGTATAAGTGAAGAGAATGTTTCATGATAAAAGCCTCCTGTCATGACATATTAACTATTTAAATCCAGTTTATTTTTTAAACTTCTCAAAACTATGAATTTATTGTATCATATTTTATAAGAGATGGAGGCGTTTTTATGGAATGGAAATTAACAACATTGATTGAAAATCATGAAGATACAGAAGAAAAATATGTATGTGAGCATGGCTTTTCTATTTTAATTGAAAAAATGGATTCCAAACCACCGATTCGGCTATTGATGGATACAGGACAAAGCGGGGCATTTTTTGATAATGTAGAAAAAATGGGTGTTTCTTTAGATAAGCTGGATGCGCTATTGCTTAGTCATGCACATTATGACCATGTGGGTGGTGTGGAAAGATTATTGGAAAATATTCCGATAGAAAAAATGTATGTGGGGAAGAGTTTTTTTCAGGAAAAATATCATGAGAAAAAAGATGGAACAATAAAAAATATAGGAATTTCATTTTCCAGGAATGATGTGGAAAGGTATGGAGTAAAAATCTGTGAAATAGAAGAAGATAGTCGGGAAATTTTTCCAGGGATAACGATTCATCGAAATTTTGAACGTATTACAGACTATGAGCAGGAAAATCCTCATTTTTTTGTAAAAGAGAAAGGCGTATATAAAAAAGATGATTTTACGGATGAGATTGCAATAGCTCTTGAAATAAAAGACGGAATTGTTGTAATTACAGGCTGTTCGCATCCTGGGATTATGAATATAATTTATACGATTCAAAAAAGAAGTAAAAAAAAGATTTGTGGTATTGTTGGCGGAACACATTTAGTAGAAGCAGATGAGAGCCGGCTTAAAAAGACAATAGCGGCTCTAAAAGAAATCAATATAGAGTTTATTGCGGTTTCGCATTGTACCGGAGAGGAAAATTTAGAAATTATAAAAAATGCATTTGGGAAAAAATTTATTTTTAATTGTACAGGGAATGTGATTAAAATTTTGTGATAAAGATGTATCAGCTTTGAAAAAAATATAAAATTAAAAAATACCTATTGACAATTGAGTATCTGTTCAACTATAATGATAACAGTTGAATAGATATTCAATTATCTATTTGATGAAGGAGGAAGTTATGGGAACGAAAAAGAGCGATTGTGTGGCAATGTTTCCTGAAAGTATTGAAAAAGTACAAAAGAGTATGCCTAAGGAGACCGAACTTGATAAGGTAGTATCTTTTTTTAAGGTTTTAGCAGATGATACAAGGATACGGATTTTGTACGCATTAAAAGAACAGGAGATGTGTGCCGGTGATATTGCCGTTTTCCTTGACATGACTAAGTCTGCAGTTTCTCATCAGCTTGCTGTGATGCGTAAGATGCATCAGGTGCGGGCAAGAAGAGAAGGGAAGAATGTTTTTTATTCACTGGATGACCAGCATATTGTAGATATTATGGAAGAGGCATTGATTCATATGACACATACCGATTCCTGATATCGAGAAGAGAGGTATCACAATGCAGAGAAAGGTATATATTCTGGAGAATCTTGATTGTGCGAACTGTGCAGCCAAGATTGAAAGAAAGTTAAGCAAGCTGCCGGAGTTAAACGATGTATCAGTTACATTTGCAACAAAACAGCTTCGATTTGAAGCAGAAGACCCAGAAGCAGTTTTGCCAAAAATCAGAGAGACAATTCAGTCTATGGAACCAGATGTTGAGGTTGTAGAAAGAACTCGCGGTAAGCGCAAAACAGCAGAGCATCACCATGAGCATCATGACCACGAACATGGCCATGAAGAAGGCTGCGGATGTGGCCACGACCATCATCATGAACACCATGAACATCATGATCACGAGCATAGTCATGAAGAGGGCTGCGGATGTGGCCACGACCATCATCATGAACACCATGAGCATCATGATCACGAGCATGGCCATGAAGACGGCTGTGGATGTGGCCACGAGCATCACCATGATCACCATGAGCATCATGATCACGAGCATGGTCATGAAGAAGGCTGTGGATGTGGTCATGACCATCATCATGAACATCATGATCACGAGTATGGCCATGAAGAGA
>UMEI01013864.1_pt1 | contig 16081 bp, 26 predicted proteins | sample 1964711 | NCBI WGS metagenome assembly UMEI01 (sample SAMEA4836016, study PRJEB28245) | human gut metagenome | biome: gut microbiome; material: fecal sample | place: Denmark | collected 2008 | reverse complement strand
ACATTTGGCGTAAGGTCTTTCCTGTCATGAAAATCATTTTCAATCACGCCAAGACCGCCTACAATACACTCGCCGTCTAAGCAAAGATACCAACCATATTCGGTTTCATAATTGAGATAGGCTTCCATACATTCAAGATAAGCTTCTTGTGACACTTTCCATTTGTCATGAAACCATGCAGCCACTTTTTCTTTTAATTCTGGTTTTTGCCTTAAAGTAATATAAGTATATTCTTTCATAGTTGCCCCCACAAATTAGAATTTAACGCATTTATAAGCATTCAAAGTTAGAATTGAAATCAATCGTGTATCTCGTTTTCAAGTTTTACTCATTTTCTTATTATCAGAATATTATAATTTTAAAACCGCTACTATTTCTTCGCCATCCATTTCACCATTTTCTATAAAGCCAAACTTTGAATAAAGTTTTTTCGCACCTACATTTTCAGGTTCGTAAGATAAATAACAATATTCCGCTTTACCGCATAGAAATGATCTAATAAACTCTAAAGCTAAACAAATTGCTTCTTTTCCATATCCATGACCCTGATATTTTTCATCAATCATCAATCGCCAGATACTATAATTACCATAAGCAATCTGTGGTGGATTATCAAATGAGTCATCTACATCATATCCTATCATCAAGAAGCCAACAGGAATTTCATCTTCAAAAATACCAAATGGAAAGGCATGTCCATTTCCTGTTATTGCAATATATGCTTCTATGATACTCAAATCATTGGGTGCAAAAAACGATTCCTGTTCCTTACTCACACGTAGTTTTAGTATATCCCATATATTTTTCGCATTTACTTTTTCAATTCTAATCACGACAACACATCTCCTTCAATTAAAATATTCTATTTCTTCAAATTTTCTATAAACCCAGAGATAGCAGATATAAACCAACCAAAACCTATAATAATTAGTCCAATTTTCCACCCAATATCATTATCAAAAACAAAGATAAATGTATATAAAGCAAATAAGCTAACAGGAATAGCTATTCCATATAACACCAAATAAAAATTCCTCTTTTTTTTATCCATTTATCCTCACCTCATTAACCTCCAATTTGATAACTGAGAATATGTCTATTTAACTCCTTGATAAACTGGTATTATTTACTCATTTAATTCAAACATTGGATAAATATTTATTACATTTCTTTTTTCAATATAGGGTAAATGAGCTTGAATAACATAACTTGGAAATTCAGAAACGCAAATCTGACCTTGTGTAATATCTTCCAATATTCTATTTATAGATTCTGATGTATATGGAGGTAAAAGCATAATTGGTGGCATTAAAAATTGAAAATCATTCATGTCAATAAATATAGGATTAAAATTATCCTCATAATTAAGCTCAATAATCATTGAATTATCTTTATCCAGTTGTTTCCAAAATCCCTCAATCACTGCATGTTTGCTTTTTATAAATTCTTTAAACTCTTCAATAGTCTTAATAGAACATATTCTATTGTTATCATTTTTTGCAAAAGCAAAAATAACACCAGGTAAATCTTTTTTATTTATTTGATTGAAAGAGTCTAATATTATAGAATACAAATCACTTAAATTCTTATTTATATGTAAATAGCGACTATTATTAAAATCCGGTTGATACACTCCTTTTTCTTGAATAATTTCAATTACATCTTTAGTTTGAACTGTCCAGAACTTCATATATACCTCCTAAATATATAAATTCTAATTTATCTATATTCTTAATTATAACATATACTATCATTTGATATCATATCTAAATAATAATTTTCATCAATCTACACGTCCATCTATCAAGAATAAATTTAATGATTTGACTTTATCTTCTAAAAATTTTAAACTTTCTAAATCGTCTTTTTCTACCAAACTCAAAGCTTTAGCTTGATATTTTTGTATTCATCAGTTACTTTAACTCCTGTCTGTTGGTGACTAATGGTACTATTTTCATTTAGCAGTTTTTTAACAAAAAAAATAAGATGACGATTCGATTGAAGATGCTAGTAAATAAGCATAAACAAATATTAGATTTAAAAAATTCTGATTTTAATTGAATCAGAACTTTTTCATTTTAATTATTTTTACTGTTATCCAGTATATATTCTTCATATTGTTGTCTACCTTCTTCGACCAATTTAAGTCTATATTTATCTCCAGTAAATAATATGCGACTCCACGTATTAATAGGAAATTCTTTTAATAGTGATGTTAGATATTGATCTCCGTCTTTAGGTATCCAGACTTCTTCTAATTTATACTGATCACCATTTATCTTCATTGTTACTTTCATATAATCCAAATAACCACTTACTGAAACATCACTATCTTCTTTATATTGTTCAATATAAAACATTCCATAAATATCTGCTTCATCTTTTGACTCATTGATTTTGAATAATCTATAAGATACGACTGCAAAATCATATTCAAAATATTCATTATCCATATGTGCTAATTCATATCTTAAACTTTTATCGAGTTCTTGAGATGGTGTCACAATCTGATGATCCCAATAAAATAGCAAAGCACTTAATGCTATAACAGTTCCTACAATTACCAAAATTATTCTTTTCTTCTTACTCATTTTTTCCTCCCGCATATATTCATTAAATCATATATATTTTTTTTAGTTATGACCTGAAATATCATGACTATCTAGATACTCATACATTTTTTTGCACATTATGTAGATAATTTCTCCATATATCCTTTTGGATCATCAAGATATATAAGGCCATGTTCTCATAGGCATGTGCTTTAATATATCAATTGTTGTTTGAGGATACTGATATATCCATGTTTTTTCTGGATTAGCTCTTTGTTGATTATTTTTTAAATAAGCGACAAAATAATTAGCTTCCCCATATTCAGAAGAATACATATCAATCTGGTTATCTTTATTTTCTCTAAAAGTGTCATTAGTAAGTTAAAGCAAAACACAATATCCATAAACTTTTATATATGTATTATCTTCTGTGTATCCAAATGCATGTTAAGCTGAAGTTGTTAAATCAAAATGTAAAGGTCCTATCGTTGCTTGATACTCATCTGGTTTTAACCTTGTTTCAATACATTCCATAACAGTCCAAGCAACTTCTTTAGGCAAGTTCACAGACAAATTCAAACAATAATAAGCCTGTATTAACCCCATAAGAACTGTAATAACAACTGATATGATAGTTATTTTTTACTCTTTTTCATTTTGCTCTTCTCACTTCTCATTTAGTTCTTATAATTTATTGAAATGCATTGCTCATGATATGAAATCAAATAATCCATATGAATAATGCTATTGACAAAAAAATTATATAATTTATGAACTATAAATTTTTTAAAAATACTTTAATATATTCTTAAAAATGCTTTAATCTCTTCTATAAATCAATAATATTGTTTATAAAAGAACAGAACTATTATAGAAATACAAAAGTTTTTCTTGTATATAAAAAGCTGTAAAAATTATTTTTTAAAATAATATCTTTACAGCCTTCCATATAAACTAGAATTTTATTATTTTCGTTTTCCAAAATATTCTACTAAGTTGGATATTCCAGAAATTATCCAAAATATTGCAATTATAACTAAAATCATTCTCCAACCTTTAGAGACTTCTGCAACAAAAACAAAAGTATATAAAGCAAATATACTTAATATCAAACAAATTATTGTTGTCATGGCTTTTATTTTTATATGTTTATCCATAATTCAATACCATCTTAAAATCTCATTTATCGCCTTTTACCATTTTTATCAAACTTCTTTCTCAATGCCAATTCTGTTGGAAAAATACAACCAATGAAAGGGACAAGTTGCACAAACACTATAATAGTTCCTACAGTTCCTACATAATCTGTGCTTTTTCCAATGACCAAAAACATAAGTATAATAGTGATTGGTAATGTAATTAATCCACATATATACCATATTTTACCACAATATTGATGAGCAAAGTCCCATGTTTCTTTATTTTTCATAGACATAGATGTACGATATCCAAACATGGCATTTATTTCATTTGGTGCCTTTTTCATAAAATATCTTCCAAAACCAATCATGACACTTGGAATAAGTAAAACCATTATCAACACAAAAATCCAAAATCCCATAAGAAATTTTCCTCCATCAATTACAATCTATTAAATTCACGGCAAAATTCTCTCCATGGTTTTCCAAATGTATGATATGCAATGGGCATATAAACACATAAAAGAAGTAAAATAGGAACCAAAATTGACCCAAGTAAACCAACCAGAACTTCCATTTCTCTAACAGTCAAACCTTCTTCAACATTTGTTACTTGTATAACATTTTGCTCATTATCTACATACACTTTCAATTCATCACCAAACTCATATTCATCAGGAGATAATCCATAATTTGCAAGGGGATGTTCATATTTTTGAGAATCTTGAGTCCAATAAAAGTTTCCATCATAGTCTACTCTTGTTAGGACATAATCAGTTGCATTTTGAGGTGTATTCTTGGCTTCTACCCTTTTTGAAATAGGTGCATCAATAGCCAAATATGTAAAACCCATTATGATTGGAAGGCAACATACAAGAATAAATAAGGTTGTTCTTTTTTTCATTGTATGATATGAACGATGAATTTCTTGATATTTTTCTTTTGGTAAATTTTCTTTTGCCCATCTTAAAGCCAAACGCTGTGCTTTAAAATGAAATGCACTCGACAAGCCTAATAATTTCATAAATATCCCCTCCTTCACATAGATTTAGCATTTATTTTATTTTCATTTCTCTACTCTTATTATAACAATCGCAATTCAGCCATTCAATCAAATTCATAATGTGACTTTCTTTTACTATACCTTTTATTGAAACTTCTTTTTTAATAAAAAACAGTTAATCATAATAGACTAACCGCTTTGTGTCATGTTGGATATGAATTTATTGATCATGTATTTCATTTAATTTTTTTCTAAAAGAGCAAGTATCTCTTTAAATGTCTGTATATTGTACTTCTGTTCATATTTTGCTACTCGTAATGCATAAAACAGTGTGACAATCTCTAAGAATACTGATACTGCTATTCCATACCAATGAAATAATACTGCAAGAGGAATTATCAAAACAATCACAATTAACAACAATATTGTAGTTCTATAGCTGTCTTTTCTCAATTTTTCTATATCTCCTTTGATGAACTTATCAAGTGAGATTTGAAAGACTTCACTTAACAGCAAGATACTATTCACATCATAATTAAAGTCATCCTATATATCAATCAAAGACCTTTGTCACACTCTAAAATGACTGTCAAAAGTCTTTAGCCTTATATCTAAGCCAACCATACAAAGAATAAAACGAGTAAACCACTCAATAAAGTCATACTTCCCATAACCATTCCACCTACAGCAGCAGTGCTATCTTGTTTATAACCATCAATATAACTATATTTGGGATCATGATAATCATACCAAATCTTCACTTGATCTCCTCTTTCATACTGGCAATATGTTGTACCCCCAATTCATTTCTACTCTTATGATTTCATCATTAACGACATACTCATAAGTTGGGAAATACGCTCTACTATGATTTGTTTTCATAGAACTGATACTGACAATCTTTCCATAAGTATATGATAAACATCGCTTTTTCTTATCTTTTTTTGTTTTAAAATAAACGATGCTTTTTTTCAAAAGAAAATCACCTATTCCACAAAACAACAAAGGAAATAATGTTCCTATCATTATTTTTTCAGACAATCCCATCATGATACTCCCTTCAAACTCTCATTTATGCAAATTTTATGAATATATTTCTCACAGACAAAAATATATGATATCAAATTTATATTATAAAGATACAAGCCAAGGATACCACCAATCAATGCTCCAAACAAAAGAGCTTTATAATTCACTTGTTTGACTTTCTTATTCATAATGTCCTCCATCAATTCTCATAAAAGACTTCTTTTCATATATAATAAGGGATATGGATTTCCCTGTTCGTCTAATGCTGTTCGTTTATAAACTTCAAATCCCATATATTCATAAAATCCTTTCGCTAGCGGATTTTGTTCATTGACAGTGAGTTTGTTAATTGCATAATTTTCAATAGCGTATTGTATGAATTGTTTTCCTAACCCTTTTCCTCTGTATTCATTTGAAATAAATAACATTTCAAGCGTTTGATCAGCAACACCCATGAAACCTATGGGTTTGCCTTCTTTGTTTTCTGCTACCATCAAAATAGGAACATCTGTCAGTGCTTGTGGAACATACTGCTTAATATGATGAATTTCATCAGGTGATAAAAATAAATGCGTTGCTTGAACAGAACTTTCCCATACATCAACTAGCTCTTGAATCAATACAGAGTTGCGCTCTTCAACTCGAACTATTTTCAATTGATTTTTCCCTCCCAACTTCCACTTTCCTAATATACATCATTATAACAAATCTTCTATCAATTTTCATGAGAAACCTTTTATATGTGATGATCATTGATATATTGAATAAATTTTTTCATTGCCGGTGATAAAATGAAATCTTTTTTCCAGACCATAACTGAGTGACTTTCAAGTTTTGGTTCTAATGGAACAAACGTTAAATCACGCATTTCATCAATACTCTCTAAACAAAAAGCAATTCCTAAATCATTTTTAATAAAATGAACCAAGTTATAACCCAAATTATAATATGCTGCAATATTTAGATTTTGATAATACTTTCCAAACCAATTTTCTATTTCATTGATAACCATTGTACGATTAGACATTAATAATCTTTCATTGATTAAATCTTGAGGTTTAATCAATGATTTCTTTGCGAGGGGAGAATCACTTTTTGTTAAAATTCCCCATTGTTCTTTTTGTGCCATTTTTTTAAAATTATATTTCGTTATATCTACTGGTTCTACTAATAAACCTAAATCCACAATGCCTTTATCAAGATTATTTTTAATCGTATCAGAATTAGCTGTAATAATTTCAAATTTAACCAAAGGATTATCTTTTGAAAAACGACTTACTATTTGAGATAAATATTTCACTCCTAAAGCTTCTCCACAGCCAATCGTTATTAAACCTGTGATATGATGGGCATCATGATTAAAATCTTCTTTTATTTTTTCTTCAATTTGTATCATCTCTTGTGCTCTTTGTCTAAAAAGCATGCCTTCACTTGTGAGTTCAATGCTATGTTGTTTTCTTTCAAATAACTGAACGCCTAATTCATCTTCTAATTGAATTAATTGTCTTGATAAAGTGGGCTGTGTAATATGAAACAATTCTGCAGCCTTTGTTATATTTTCTTCCCTGGAAACCATTAAAAAATATTTTAATACTCTTAGTTCCATGTTGATATCCCTCCTTCTATAAAAACAATAAACAAGAAGCTTATACTTCTTGTTTATAGTCACCTTAAATCTATTATTTTTGAGCCATCATTCCTACTAAACGATGAGGTTGATATGGTTCTTCCAAATAGGCTTTTTCTTCATCTGTTAGTTCTAATTCAGTTGCTTTCACAGCTCCATCAATATGATGAAGTTTTGTTGCGCCAACAATAGGTGAAGCCACTTTTGACATTAACCATGATAATGAAATTTCAGTCATTGACACATTATGTTTTTCAGCTAATTCCATAACTCTATCAATAATGATTCTATCTTGTTTTTCTGTAGCATCATATTTGCCTTTGGCATAGCTATCTTCCTGCATTCTTTTTGATTGTTCTCCTGGATGTTTAGCTAATCTTCCTGATGCCAAAGCACTATATGGTGTCATAGCAATGTTATCTTCTTTACAAAGTTTAGCCATTTCACGTTCTTCTTCTCTAAAGATCAAATTATAATGTCCTTGAATGGAAATAAATTCTTCATAACCTTTCGCACGAGCAATAGCATTCGCTTTCGCAAGCTGATAAGCAAAACAGTTTGAAATACCGATATATCTTACTTTTCCTTCTTGAATCAATTCATGTAATCCTTCTAATATATCTTCAATAGGTGTATGATCATCCCAAGAATGACAAATATATAAATCAACATAATCAATGTTCAAACGTTTTAAACTGGCTTCTAAACAATTTCTGACATGTTGCTTTCCAGAAATACCATTTGCAATTTCTTCAGGTGTTCTTGCTGAAAATTTAGTCGCAATCACAACATCTTCTCTTCTTGCAAAATCTTTGATTGCTCTACCTAAAAATTCTTCACTTGTTCCTCCCTGATAAGCCATCGCTGTATCAAAAAAGTTAATACCATTATCTAGCGCATACTTTATAATTTCTCTAGATTTATCTTCTGGCAAAGTCCAAGAATGCATTCCCTTTGTTGCATCACCAAATCCCATACATCCCAAACATACTTTTGATACTTTTAAATCACTATTTCCTAACATTGTATATTTCATATATTTGACCTCCTTCAAAGCAATGTTTTTATCTTTCCATGTATAGTGTCATCCATTCATAATTACAGTCATCAAAATCTTTTCATTCTTCATTTATATAAGACAACTGTTAAATAGATATATTCATATATATCATGGCTATCTCGACATCTATTATATTATTCTTTCTTACATAAAAAAACAATTTACAAAGATTTTATAAAGTCTATATATTGACATTTTTTATAAAATGTCTACTTAAATTCTTTCTAAAATCCTGTTGCACTGTTATTCTATTCTTTACTATCAATCTATGACATCTTTCATGAAATATAAATATAGACGAAAAGGATTAAAAAATCATTTAATCCTTTCTATCAATTCTCTTCATCAAGTGATAATGTCACAGTGACATTTCCTCGACCAAGAATTTCCATCAATTCACTTTTAGAAATTCCCTGTATTTGACCCAATTGAGTAAAATTCCATGTATTAGGTCGATAATAAATGACAAACATATGTCCTAAATACAAAATCAAATCACAAGCTTCAGTTGTTATGCTTTGATCATTGGTTGGTAAATGGAATCCCAAATCACCTACTTTTTCCATACTTGCATAATCTTCCATTTCAATTGTGATGGGACCATTTTGAAGCTTTTCTTTTAATGCTTTTGTAGAAGAATTATCAACCAATGATGCCTTTAAAATTTTTTCACCAATCTGAATCATCATAATTATCAGCTCCTTTTTACTTTTCATTCCATATCATTCTATTATTTTCATCCAAAATCATTTCATGATATATTTATTCAAGATATGCTTCAATTTCTATTGTCCCTGACATATCTTCAATATATTCACTTCCTGAAATAGCTTGTCCTAGTTCATAAAGGCCACTGGCACTGCCAAAATCTTCATAAAACATGACTACATTTGTCCATGGTTCATAATAGGCTAATGTTCCTGTCACAGCATCAGCACTCACTGCATCTGTCATTGTTAAATCAACAGGTGGATAAAATATTTTTTCATTATCACTATAATTTTCTACTTCAATAGTAAGGGGTAATTGTTCATATAATGAGTTTGCTGCTTGGCTATCGTTTAATTCAAAAATAGTGATTTGTCCATTCGAAGTGACACTGATTTTTTTAGACTCTTTTGATGTCACATCTTGTTCAACAGTTTCCTGATGATCCTGAGTTTGTGTCGTACTCGTACGATTTGGTTCTGTCTGATTTTGACAACCTAATAAAGAAAAACACATCACTAAGGATAATATTATTTTGATAATATTTTTCATACTAACCCTCCCTTATTTCAACTTTAAATCATCTTAATTAAAAACAGAATGATATCATTCATTTGTTAATAAGAACTTTAAATCCAACATAAATTTCAATATGATATATTTATTGCTTAGTTTTCATTAGATAAATAAAATAATCCAATATATCAATAGATTTATAACAAGTATGCGCTTTTTCCAATAAAGACTGTCGATATCTTGTCAGCATATCTATTCTTTGTGATAGTGTGCTATCACCTTCACTTATATATTGAATATACTTTTTCATATCCTGTATACTCATTCCTACATTTTTTAAAGTCATAAGAAAACTAAGCTTTTGTATGTCTTTTTCTTCATATATCTTTTTTCCATTTATTTGCTTGACTTCATCAAAAAAACCTTGATTTTCAAAATCCTGAATACAGTCAACAGGAACATTATATGCTAAACTGATTTCATTGATATTCATTGTTTCACCACCTTATCAATAAGTATTTCTACATATTTTACTTAACTGCTATTCGTTTTAATAATTGGTTTCCTATCAATGAAAATGTCACCATAATCAATAAATAATCCAAGTAAAAACGAAGTTTCAATTCTGAAAAATCAAAGAACTTAAATTCAGTCATAAAGAACATATCTTGCCACATTCTTCTTTGATAAAAGACAAACAAACCACAAACGAGAACGGCTATCATAACTATATGGAATATTTGATGATGTCTTATATATAACGAACTTCTTTTCAATTTTGCTATCATCGCATTGAAATGGAATCCAATATGAATAGACATCACAATATATAGCCATGATGAAGAAACCAGATGCACTGTTCTTCCTAAAGATGTTCCTCCAAGATCTATAAAGCTTAGGACATCTCTTGAAATCATAAAGCCACTTACAGCTGTACATATCATAGCAATGAATAAACATGTATTGATGATGGTTTGAAAGATTCTTACTGGTGTATATCTTCCTTTAAACAATGTTGTATACCATTTTCTATTCCAAATATGATGCCATATAAATAACAGACATAAGATGACTCCAAGCCATTCATGTACAAAATTTGACCATAGATGATACCCCATCACAACAATCAATAATATTGTCATGATGATATCTAAAATGATTTTATTCTTTTTCATCTAATCAACCATTCCTATATCTGATAACCATTGATTGACATCATCTTGACAGCTATCTGTATCAGGGCGATAAACACCAAATGCATCTAGCAGTGTACTATGAGGTAAAGCATCCTGTAAGTCTTCAATACTTCTTCCCAGTCCACCTGTCCCATGTGCACAAAATGGAATTATTGTTTTGTTGGATAAATCATAACTTTCGATAAATGAGAAAATGGCCATTGGACATGAAGACCACCAATTCGGATAACCTAAAAATATAACATCATATTCATCCATATTTTCTACTGTATCTACAATTATAGGTCTTGCCTGTTGTGCAGGTTCGTCTGAAGCACGATCTAAACATTCATCATAGTCACTGGAATAAGGTTCATCTACAATAATAGAAAACATATCTCCACCTACTTGCTCCTGAATAAAATGTGCGACTTTTTCTGTATTACCTGGTGCTAAAACACTGGCTGATGTCGAAGCATCAACATCTACACTTGATGGATCATCCACATGTGTATTATCTGCCCATGTAAAATAAGCAATCAATATTTTTCCATCTGAACTTATCGTTTCGTTAGGTACAGAAACACTCTGTTGTTCATTAACCTTTGATACATTGTCATTGCTTTGACATGCACTTAATAGACATACACAAAATACGAATAAAAGGCATTTAATTTTTTTCATATCCTTCCACTTCCTTTCTAACTACATCTTATCTAACAAACAACCATATGTCTAATACTTATCAATCATATTGAGCCATGCTTATAAAGCATTTGTAAGTGTAGACTCTCTAATCGTATCCATACCTCAAATAAAGATATTTTACTCATTACAAAAAATTCCAAAAATAAAAAGAGTTGAAAATTATCAACTCTCATCTAGGCTTTTATTGCAAAGTATTAAGATTCTTTAGTAAACCCTTTTTCCTCTAAAGCTTTTTCTAAATCGCTTAATGGATATGTTCCGTCATCATTATATTTTTCTGGGTCTAATCCACAATTAATATGAATATAATCTTTTATTGTAGCATTATCAATTTCTTGTAATTCGTATGCTGATTCTAATATAATATTTTTATCATTTTTAGAAATACTCATTTCAACTCCTGAATTTTTATTATATTCATCTACTAGTGTAGCTTTATTATCCTCATACAATTCATTTACATAAGTCGTTGAGGCTTTAGAATAATCATATTCTGATTTCATCTGTACTTCATGTACACTATCATTAATAAAAATAATACTTAATTGATATTTATTTGTTATATCAAACCACTCATTTGTTTCACTATCAATATCTTCAGACTCTTCTGTCATAACATATGTTACACTTTCAGTATTATTTTGTGTTTCATTATCTATATTTTCTGACGAATTATTAGAACAACCTACTAAAGCAATGCACATTATTAATCCTGCTATATAAAATATTTTTTTCATTCTATACCTCCTACCACTCAGATAAATTAGTACCTAAATCTTTATTTAATCCTTCAATACAACTTCCGTTGTCTAATTTACAATTCTTATTTAAATCATCATATCCGCTATAATGAATTAACTTATAACCATCATGATAAATTGATTTCTCATTAGACAATAATTTGCTTAACCATACTTCCTGACTATCTTCATCATATCCAGAAACAATATCACATGATTTCATATAATCGTAATCTGTACTTGTATCTGTAACTTTATCAAAATCGATTTTATCTGTACATAGAAAAGCTCCTTTTACAACAGGAATTCCGCCATTACCCAAATAAGTAATTCTACCAGATACTGAAAAACCATTCTTTATGTAACTAAAATTTTTAGATTTAGGAATTTTAATCGAATTAACTTTATCACCAAATTCAGATATATCTTGATCGCCCATTTCAAAATATGACTCATCAACTTTCTTTCTACCGTTCATTTCACTTAAATCATCAAAAGTATAAAAGTCATAATTAGCACAACTTACAACTTTATCGTTTTCAACATAAAGCATAAGTCCATCCCAAGTGTTATTACCATTTTCATCTAGTTTTGTTAAACTATATATACCATTATAACTACTATCTCTTTTTGTTTCTATTTTGTATGAATCATCATTATAAGCATTTCCTGATTTATAATCAGACCATAATTTATATCCACCAAAAATAATTCCAAAAAATAAGACAACTCCTACAATATCAGATAATATCTTCTTAACAGTCGTCTTTCTTTTTAATCTTTTTACAGCTTTATCATATTCCTTACCATGAAGATTGCTGATATCTTCTCTTTTCACATATCCTTACCCCAAATATATATTTTATATCTATATCATTTTATTTCAGTATTATGTTTTCTACACTTTTATCATACAAAATCGATATTATATTCTTTAACTACTTATAATGATTATTTGCAATTAACTGCACTTTATGCAATTGAGGTGGTGCAGATGTCTTCGACTTCCGGTGTTTTTACATGAGAATAATCATATAGCAGTGTAAAAAAAGACTATTTCATATGATATGTATAATTTTTTATTACACATGTATTATACCATAAACGCAAACTTTTCTCAATGCAAAATTTGTGAAATGCATAAATTTGTTTTGGATATTTCGACATAGATTGATGATGTTTGTTTTTTCTTATTTTTACTATAATAGCTGGTATAGGATATTGGGATAGATTGTTGACAATGTTCAAGAATGATAGTAATAATAAAATCAGAAAACAATATAAAGGCTTTACCTATTCGGGAATAATAACCCAAATAACCTATGGGAGCCATCTCAAAATACTGTATTTATATAACAAAGAGGAGGAGTAAGTATGAAGACGGATATCAAATATAAACAATGTGACGATAAACTTCTAAAAGAATATAAAAAACGTGGCGAGATTAGTCAATTTCCATATGGATGTTTGTATGGAATCGATACGTATACACTTTATTATTATAGGGAATCTGAACCCAATATTCCAATAGCTTTCATTTCTTTAGCATTAGAAGGAGAATCACTTACAATTTATGAATTTGAAGTTGTTAAGTCTAAGCAAAGACAAAGAATTGGACAATCCATCATCTCAGATATTCAGCAAAACGGAATCAATTTGATTAACAAATATTTTAATTCAATTAACTTAAATCCTTCAGACAAAGATGCATATGAATTCTGGGAAACTTGTGGTTTTGAATCAGAAGATAAAGAAACTATGATTTGGGAAAAGAAATAATGAAATAGTTGTTATTGTTATAACTTTCACCGTCATAAAAAAATCCCTAAAAAATGAGACAAATCGAACTTTTAATAAAACTTCTGATTGAATAGTATGGAAAACGAGAAATTTTTAAAATATTTACTTCATTTACAGATTTTTTTGGATTCATATTATAATATTATAATTAAAACACCAACCCTTCTTCGGTTGGTATTTTTTATTGGCCTAATACTTTCTTAATTCTTTCCATATCCTCTTCACTTAAAGTATTTTCTTTTCCTGAAGATAGAATTGTCTGAATCAAATTACCAGAATGAGTAAAAACAACATCAGAATTTACAAAACATGTTGCTTGATGTATGAATACATATCCATCAATCCAACAATGAATCTGATTTTGTTTTAAAATCTGTGACAGTATATATGTTTGTCTTTTTACCTGTTTGATAGGGTTTTTTATAGAATCTTGATAATGATTTCCTTTTCCTGATGTTTTAGTGATTTTCCATTCCCTATCATCTTCATTACCTTGAATATTGCCTTTATAATTCTTCGTTTCAACAATAACAATCCCTTTGTTGCTTAAAATAAGATTGTCTATCTCACTTCTCTGACCTTCATATTCAATAGGAATATTAGATAGAATAGTATAGTTTGAAGGTAGGTTTTCTAATACATTCTGTGTTCTTGCCTCTCCTTGAATACCACTTTTTAATCTTTGATATGGTCTTTGACAAAAATATATTAAAGCTGAACCAATAACCATGAATATAAAAGCAATAGGAAGATTTGACTTTAATTGGCTTGATTTTTCAAATTGAACATACCACTCATTGCTGCCTAAAGGAGCAGTGACACGTCCAGCAATAAAACTATATAAAAAATATATAACAAATATTGTTACACAAACATAGCCTATAACCACTCCAAATTTTAGATATTTAATTTTTGATTTGTTATCCATTTCTATCCCTCTCTTTTCAACATCATAATTATATAAAAAAACTTTTGCTCAGTAAATACAGAATCTAGTTTAATTATTATTCTTAAATTTTGTCTTAAATGTATAAACATGATAAAATACTAGTAATAGTGGTATACCGCTGGAGTGATATATTTGAAAGCAATATATTTAGAAAGGAAAGATGGATATATGTCATTTAATCACGCAATGCTCAATGAAGAATTAATGTGTTATGAAACGGGAAAATACTATCAAAATTCATCATGCTTTTTTATATTAAAACAACTAAAATACATCAAAAAATCTTATAGATTATTAAAGGAGTATTTATGTTAAAAAAAATCATCATTTCTCTATTAGGTCTATCATCAATATTAAGTCTCCTGTTTCTTTGGTTTTGTTCTTGGAGATTAGATTTATACGTTGAGAATAAAGATGATGATTCTTTTTTTCATTCCACTCAAATAAAAGGATATGCCAGGGGATTAGATGAAGCTAAGTTTCAAAGAAGTCAAAATAATGAAAAAGATTTGCTTATTTTATTTCGTGATTGTGATATATTTCAATATCCTCATATTTATTATGAAGACACGATTTATTTAAAAACATCTGCATTACATTATTCATTGCATGATGCAAACACTTATGCACAATTTTCAATTAGCGGAAAATATTCCCAAGAAAATCAAGATGAATTTGAAAAACTGCAACAAGATTTTGAAAATGCTTTAGATAAAAACATAGCAAAAAGAAATTACAATTTTACCAGTTATATTGAATCAAATAAAAACCAAAATAATACTTCTTATACATTTACAATTTACTCTACTTTAATTTTCCCATTAACAAAAGAAAACATTTATGAGGAAAAAGGGTTATATGAACCACAAAATTATAATAAAAATGACATTCAAGTGGGAAGAAAACTATTTGAATATGATTTTAAGATATACCAAACAAACATTCAAAAGAAAATAAACCAATATAAACTGTACTGTGAAATATCTACCATAACACTTTTTCTATCAATCCTTTTGCTTATAATTTATTTATTCAAAAAAAGCTAAACGTATCATAACCACGCCTAAAAGACGTG
>UMEI01003621.1_pt1 | contig 16337 bp, 6 predicted proteins | sample 1964711 | NCBI WGS metagenome assembly UMEI01 (sample SAMEA4836016, study PRJEB28245) | human gut metagenome | biome: gut microbiome; material: fecal sample | place: Denmark | collected 2008 | reverse complement strand
CCCCTCTGGAGAGGGGACTAAGGGGTGTGTTACGGAGAGGGATGCAAAGTTGGAATGCTTTGAAACAAATGCGGAATATTTCGGGTTGTCATTGCTTACCGGATACCGGAAGACATTTTTGTGAACGGGATTAACAATACATGAGAGGCGAAACGTACTCGTAAGACTGATTTTTTTTCAAAAAGTTTGGCAGTTTCGGTAAAAGGTATTATATTTGTGTACCGATTTTGGTACACAAATATAAATTATAAAAGTTATGGCACTCATTCAGGTTACGTCAAGAGAATTTCGAGAGAAACAGGCATCCATGTTTGCACTCGCCGACAAAGGGGAGCAGGTGGTAATCAGGCGCAGGGGAAAAGTCTCCTATATGCTGACCCCCGTTTACGAAGAGGATTTTGTTCTTTCCCCGGAGCTTGAAAAGAGGCTCGAAGAGGGTCGCAGGCAATACCGGGAGGGCAATGTCACGACCTGCACTACAAAGGAGGAACTTAATAAATTCTTAGAAGCACTATGAGCTTGTACAAGATTGAATTTACCCAAATAGCGATAAAAACTGTATCGAAATACAAGAAATCCAATCCTGTGCAATACAAGAAGCTCGTCAAGCTGCTTAATGAGTTGATGGAGCATCCGAGGACAGGGACGGGACACCCCGAACCACTTAAATCAGGCGATTCGATAACATATTCCAGAAGAATATCAAAAAACGACCGCCTGATTTATGACATATATGAGGAGAAAGTGACCGTGTTGGTCTTGACCGTAGAGGGGCATTATAACGACAAATGACCTCCCGCACCTCATCCTCCTGCCCGGTTATAACAACCGAAAAGAGGGAAAAGGAAAATTATTCTGCCAGCGATTTCATCATGCGCCACAGTTGCAGGAACACGCTTTTGCAGCTCGGTTTGTCGGGCAGGAAAACAATGCGCCCGTCTTCTTCTTTTGTTTAGCCAATCTTGGTGCGGAGCGTTCCGACGATGCGGTTCTTCTCCCTGTTGGGGAAACGCTCGTGCAGGTAGTTGTTGTAGACGGTCTTCATCACATGGCAGAACTCTGTAACGATTTTCGCATGAGCTATGTTCTGTACAGGTCCTTCGTCCCTTGCTCATACCATGACAAGTGCAGCACCATGCCCTACCACGCCCTGAAGCAAAAAGTGCAGCGTGTCGAGAATTTTCTCTGCATGTTCCGGATAGAGAATTTCATCGGTGAATTTTGTCGGTCGGGATTGTCCGGTAATATGTTTCCTCACGTTCAGGTAGATGCGTACCATTTGCTACGGTATTTCCGGCACATATTGTTTGAGCAGCCTATTGACAAACCCGCGCACCTCGTCGGGGTGGCTACGTGCCCGGATAAAAAGATATTCCATGACATGTTTCACACGTTATTCCCGGCATATTGTTTCCCAAGATAGTTCGGGGCGGTCAATTAGCAGCAGGATGGTCTTTGCCGCCGCTTCGATGGGACGGGGCGGGAATATCATCATCCAGTCTCCCGTCTTCCGAGACATGCGCCTTGACAAGTGAAAGGACATAGGCGATGTTATGCTCCATGTTCGGTTGTCCGTATTGCAGTTCAATATCCGCGCTTATATCTTCGATGTTTTCTTTCATAAGCCCCAATGGTTATAACGGTTATCCGGCAGTACCGGTTTTGCCAGTTCGGGAAATCCGGCGAGCTGCTCGGCCGACATTTGCCCGAGCTGTTCCAACAGTACCGATTTTGACCTCTGCTTTCTGTTTGGTTTTCGCCACTTTTTGGGCTATGCCGGTGGCCGGTTCGATACCGCTTATCTTGATGTAGTCGTTGAAAACGCTCTCTGTCTTGTGCCTGCTTATCGACATCATCTCGTGGCTGTCGAGCATCTTGCTCAAGTATATGGGTAATGCCCGTTTTCCGTGCCGTATGAGTGGGGGGGTAGGAAGACACCCGTTGCCCCTGTCCCCTTTGAATTTCTCATTGTGACCCTATGCGGACGGCAAACCCGCTTTTCTTTGTAAATAAAAAAGTTATGGGTATAATATCAGATTCACTTGGAGCGGCATTTGGGTTGGGCAGCTCCATATACGGAGGCATAAGAGGAGCCAAAGAACGTAAGAAACAAGAGAAATTATTAAATCAGCAAATACAAGAGAATAAAGACCTGTTCAAGAGAGAATACTATCAGGACATCATGAACCGTTCCGATACGGCCAATATCCTGAAAAACTACCGCGATACCCTCAAGCGACAAGGCAAAACACAGCGCAACATAGCTACCGTTACAGGAGCCACTCCCGAGGCCGTCGCGGCACAAAAGAAGATAAACGCCGACGCCTATGGAGACGTCATCTCCAATATCTCTTCCCAGTCGTCCCGGCTCAAGGACAACGCCCTGAACCGGTACACCGATACGAACAATTACCTGTTGGGGCAGAAGTCGAATATGTACGCCCAGCGGGCTCAAAACTTCTCGAACCTGGCGGCAAACGGAGTAGGGTTGCTTACCTCTTCCCTCCAGAATATCGGGAACTCCATGGACAAATCCATAGGTAATTTTTTCAAAAGATAATCGTACACAATCTGCTAAAAAAATGATGACACTCAGAGACGATTATAAAAAAATACCGCGGCAAAGGCCCGACGATACCCGGCAAACCTTTACCGGGAATATAGCCGGTACACCCGGGGGAGAAGCGGGATTCAGCGAAGGCGATGACACTTCCGGCAGCGTTTTTCCCGACGAATACGGAACACGCCCGATGGAAAAGGAAAAGCCGTATTTCGATGTACCCGATACCGAACCCGGGCTTCGCAAAGCTGTGCCCGATACACTAAAAGATGCAATCTCTCAAAATCCCGAAGCACCTTTTTATACCACGTTGTACAAAACCCTTCATCCTGAACCTCAGGACCTGAAACACCAAAATGCGGTCAAGGCCTTGTCTACACTCGCAGATATAGGTCTCCTTATCGGAGAGATGGTTGCAGCAAGCAAAGGGGGAGACGTGCACCGGAGAAATTCGGTTCTCGGAGAAAACAACAAATATCTCCGGGACGAATACGACCGCATCGCCCGGCAGAAAAACATCTACCGCCAAGGGCTTCTCAATGCCGTCATGGCCGACCGGAAAGAAAACCGGGCAGATAAAGCCGCCGGGAGAGCCGTTCAAAACCGGTGGCAGGAGTTGCCGGGAAGATATCCCGTTCCGGAGGATACCATCTCTTATGACAAAAAAAATCGTTCGGCTGTAGCTGCCCGCCTGCAAAACCTGTTGTCCGAATACAAAGCACGCGGGCTTTTTGAAGATATACAGGATTTGGACATCGCAGGCTTAGAAGCCGAGCCGGTAGCTACGCAGGAGATGTATATACAAGAGTTGGCCAAGAGACTCTATGAAGAGACCCGCAATAATCCTGAGTTGAAAAATGAATTGGAAGCCGTATTGGCAAGCCTGGCAGACTATCGGGGAGGCAGCAATATTCCACCGAACGGCAGTATTCTGTATGACGGTACGTCGGCCAATCCGTTGAATCCCAATGATTGGCAGGATTATATGAAGCGGGCCAAATACAGTGGCAACCATATCGCGGATTTCGAACTGAAAACACCCATATTATGACAACAAGACAAAACATGATGATGCAACGACCATTCAACATATACGCCATAGGAAAAGAGCTGTACAACATACCCGACAACAAGCTCCGGGAATTTCTCACCGATTTCCCCCAAGCCGTGAAGCTCTCCCCCGAGCAAGTAAAGACCGGCATACAACCCCGTGTGCCGTCCGCAGGAGCGGTTACAGGCAAGCCTGGTGTCCTTGGAGATGTGCCCGATGCGGAAAACCGGCTATCGCAGCAAGATGTGCAGAAAATTCAGGAAAAGAGAAACCGCACTGCGCTGCTCCGAAATGAGCCGTTGGGATTGTCCGGAGAGGTTCATATCTTCGACAGAATACTCGGACGGCCCTTCAACCGCCCATATACCTCGGACGGCATCCCCGGGCCGAAATTGGATAAAATCTCCCGGCAGGTACCCGCAGGCTCGGCCGCTATGGAACAGGCTATCCGGAACAATTACAAACGGGAAGCAGAAGAATATCACAGTCCGGAACAACAAGCCCTGCGCGAACTCGACCGTATAAATGAAGATATTGACAAAGCTATGACCTCCCCCGAAATACGCAGAGGAATGTCCGGCAATGCCATTACCCGGTTGGGCGGTAGATACTCTTCCATGCTGAACATGTATGGCAATGATACGGACATGCAGGCCGAGAACGACTACAACAATCTGAAAACAGCCCGTACCAAAATAAACGAAGCCCGGAACACCATTCGGGCTGCTCAGGGTAAAAGAGGGTTCTGGAAAGGCCTTTCAGACGAGCTGTTTTCCGAAAAAGCACTGTCATTGGGATTGAACGAAATCGAAGACGGAGGCAGGCTGCAAGTCCTGCTGGACAAAGCCGAAAAAGAAGGGCTCGATGCTTTGACCCCATCCGAAAAGACACTGCTCGATGCCGTATCCATCAAGTCCGTTACAGACATGCTGCATGCCGACAACATCCCCTTTTGGTATCATGTCGGGTCAGGAGTCGGAGCCAGTATTCCCTACATGATGCAATTTGCCGTAACCAAGATTCCCGCATCGGCAGCCACCAAGCCCCTGACACGATACATCACCAGGCGGTTCCTCACCGGAGCAGCCCAAAAAGCCGCGGGACGAGGTGTAAGACATGCTGCCGCCAATTTCGGTCGTCGGGCTTTGGCCGGTACTGCCAACACCGCCCTTATCGGTACCGCCATGGCCCCATTGCAGCCTACAACTTATTCCGACATACTCCAGCGTCATATGGGACAGACCCATGCCACCCTCGATGAAAACGGAAAAGTAAAATACTTAGGGCAGGAAAACCGGAAATCCGTAGGACGCTCCATTGCCGAAGGATTAGGAGCAAGCACTATTTCTAATGTTGCGGAAATGTCCGGAGCCCTGTTGGGAACCGTAGGAAAATTTCTCAAACCCGGTACCCGAAAAGTGATAAGCGCGACCACCCGGCATATATCCCCCCGGCTCACCGGTTTCATATCCCGCACCACTCCCAGAGCCCTCGATTACACCAAGATGATAAAAGACAAAAATATCATCACCGGCTTCAGGGATTTTGCCAAAGCCACCGGCTGGAACGGCATCGCGGGCGAAACCTTCGAAGAATTCATGGAAGGAACCCTCAATGCCGTCACCATAGGCGACCAAGGACTCGAAGACATATACAATTGGGAAAACGCCTTACAAACCATAACTACCGTAGGCATCATGTCCGTCGGCATGAGTTCCGCGGCAGCCACCCTTCGAGCTGGAGCCAAACGGAAAATAAAAGCCGATTACGACCGGGCCGACCGGCACCTTAACGAGGCATTCTCCCCCAGCCAGGTAGCCGAGATAAAATCCATCCTCGGTGAGAACCTACAAGACCAAAGCAAGATATTGGGACAGATGTTTGCCGAATCTTCAAAAGCACCTACAGCCGAAGAACGAAAACAACGGGCACGAGAGCAAGCCATTGTACAAGATTACATATACAAAGCCAACCGGTACGAAGCATACTTAGGAGGCCTGCAGTCGCGCATCAAAGAAGAATCCGGCCGTATCATTGAAAATCTGCGGCAACAAGCCAATCCCGACATGGGCGCTACCATATACGCCGACTACCGGGGGCAGACCGTCCGCATTACCTCCGGTACGTTCGATATAGACCCCGAAGGCAACATTACCCCTCGGGAAGGCAGCACCGGTATGCTTACCATCATCACCCCCGAAGGAGATACCCAAGTCGTCTCCCCCTCACAGTTGGGCAAGGTACAAGACTACATGACCCTCGACGAGCAAGCCTCGGCAGTAGAGCAGGAAGTAGAAGATGCCGTCCTCGCACAAGAAGAGAGCGAGATAAACACCCTCGACCCCGGCACCGTCGTGTCGGTAAATAAAAACGGCAGCCCCCTCCGCGTTATCGTAACCTCACAAAACGCCGATACGATTATCGGCCGGATAGTCGACCCCTACGGCAAGCCCGTAACCGGACCCGACGGACAAGAACAAACCCTCACCTTTACCCTCGACGAGATACAATCCTACCCCGAAGAAGAAAGCGGAGCAGGAGTACCGGAAATAGAACAGCCTGTAGAGGAGAGGATTTCCGATGCAACAGTACAGGATAATTATGTCTATAAGGGAAATGAAGCAGAAAAAGTATTACTTGATATTTTTGACAAAGGAACAGATGAAGTTTTGCCGAGAAGGATTGAGACAGTTTCTGAATTTGAGAGAGAATTTTCCTCACCGGTAAGAACGGTATTGGGCGAGGTTGTAAAAGTAGGACGTAATCTGTACAACAAATTAGTAAGAAACAGCCGGGAGAATATATCCGGTGCGATACGCTCTACACTGGAAGCGGCAGACTTTGTGATTAACGACACAGATGGATCGCGTTTGTATGTGAAAATGTACAAAAAGTCAGATGGAAAGAAGATATACAATGTAACGGTAGTAAACAAACAAGGAGAAGTTGAGGATTATATCAGCTCCGCACATATAAAATCGGAAAACAATCTCCTCAATAAAATAAGGAACGGAGCAGAACTGTCACTACCGTCTGAGCGGAATCCCTATGGGAGAAATCTCCCAAACAGTCCCGCGCCGATTTCCCTCGACAAAGATAGAGGAATTATTGAAAATAGGCAAGCGATAGAAGAACGTATTTCCGCAGACAGCCACATAGAACCTGAAAATATTCCTGCCATACAGCGCATTCCCAAAGACGCACAAGGCAATCCCCTCTATGAGCAGGCCGACCCCGATACAGCCTGGGATGCCATAGTAGAGCAGGCCGGGGGCGACGAACAGGTAGCGCAGAATGTCGCTGCCTCCATGCTGGCCGACAAAGAAGCCGCGTTGAAGAGACTCCAGAAATCCCAACCCAAAGGCGGCACCACTATTGCCGAGAAGATAGCAGCCGAGAAAGAACGCCAAGCCGCCATCGAGCAAGCCAAAAGGCAAGTGGATATTTGGAAGAAGATTGCAGGGACTGCACAGAAAAGAAAGCAGCAGGCTGAAACAGAACTTATACGCCAGGTAGAGAAAGAAAAAATAAAGTCCGACGGTGCAGGACGAACTGAAAGCGATAGCGAGCAAGGAAGAACGTCTGAGCCGAATCCGATACCCAAAACGGATAAGATAGTACTCCATGACCCGAGAACGATGTCGGAGGAGGAGAAAGAACGTAGAGGGCAAATGCTACGTGCTGCTCCGGTGACGGAAGTCAAAAAGAATATCATAACATCCACATCGGAGTTGTCTGCACGCAAAGCGGCTGAAAAATGGTGGGATGAGAATGTAAGTGAACCTGCATTATATAATACGGAAGCGGGCGAGGTTGAAATCAATAGAAATTCCATCGAGAGTTCTCTTGCCCACAGATACGGTCAAAAAAAACTTGACGCGATAACATCTCTGATTGAGGGTTTTGAGAATGCCGTATATTTAGGCACGCTGCCGGACTTCACTCGGCAAGACGGTGTTGTAAACCATTATTTTGCCTATCCTATAATGTATGACGGAGAACTGAATTATGTTTTCTGCCGTGCCATGCAGGATGCCAACAAGAACCGTCTATATGTTCACGAGGTGTTTGTCGCTGATAGAATAACTAAGGGAGATACCCTTCAAACCGCAGCGTCTCAGCCTCACGGAGGTATCTCCCTTTATAAAGACATTCTTGCGAATGTTTTGGATGAGAAACGCGCCGATGATGTTTCCTCTGCCTCAGACGTAGCAGATGGTTTATACTCGCTGCAGGGGAATATGTCTGACCCCACTATCGAGGGCACGGATGCGCCACAAGCCAATGCCTCTTCTGAAAGCAAAGGTACGAATTTTTCTCAGAAAGGCAAAGAGTTAGGCGAAAAAGTTGCAGCAGCCGAGCGAGAACGCAAAGCCGCCATTGAGCAAGCCAAAAGGCAAGTGGATATTTGGAAGAAGATTGCAGGGACACCCCGGCGCAGGAAAGAAGCCGAGGCCACCCGTCAGGAGGAAACGAATGTGCAGGCAGCCGAAAATAGAGAACAAACTGTACCATCCGACGTTGAGCGAGGAAGACAGAGAAATTTGGGGCAAGCCGAAGAAGTAAGGCTTTCTGAAGAAGTTGATGAAAACGGAAGACAATTTGTTTTGTCGTCTGACGGGAAATTGGAATTCGGAAAGATTGACGCTGAGACAGGTTTAACGTCAGCCCCTATTTTGCTCAGTGAGGGACTTATAACGAATACAGCAACAAATGACGGATATGGACTTGTTCATATCGAAGCCCGTCATGGAGACCAGATACGCAAAGCCGGCTATAAATCCGTTCTTGTTTTTATAGAAGATGTAGCAAAGAATTATGAATCGATAAAAGAAGGTAAAGACAGAAATGGCAATCAGACCTATATGTTACAACTGAAAGACAAGCACAACAACACATTGATGGTTGAACTCTCATCAGATGGTAATTACTGGAATATAAATACCGCAGGAATCTTTAAGGAATCCTACGGTAGAAATAGAAAGGAAGTGTATAACCGCCATACTACGGCTAAACAGTCTGCCGAGTCTGCTGAAGCATCGCAGGAAGCGGAACAGAGCGGCACTCCGACTTCCTCCAGCATGATTAATGCTCCTACATCTTCCTCAAATATCAATGGATATAAGCTCTCCAGTTCTGATGTGCGCTTAACTGAACCTCAAAAAGAGGGGCCGGACCTTGTTCCTACACCGAACTCTGTTTCTTCTTCTGAAAACAAAGATACGAATTTTTCTCAGAAAGGCAACGAGTCAGTCGAAAAAGTTGCTGCAGCCGAGAAAGAACGCCAAGCAGCTATCGAGCATGCCGGGCGAGAGGTAACTGTATGGCAGGACATAGCCCAGATACCTCGGCGCAGGAAAGAAGCCGCAGATACAGCACGCAGACGACAGGCTAATGAAATAATAGGTGTTGAACAGCCGGAGCGAGCTATAACATTCAAAGTGGATGATAAACCACAAACACTTTCGGATATACCAAAACAGTGGAAAGATAGTGAGTTGCAATCAAAGGAGGCTGTAAATTATGAAACAGTTTCGCAAATTCCTGATGAGGTATTTACAGAATATTCACAGACTGTTCTTCTTCCTACACCAAATGAAAATGTAGGAATGGTTATTGGAGCAAACGGTCGTAAAGTTCTAATCAAACGAAGTATTTTTGCTAAGAATGATATCCGTCACGGTGCTGGAGTTAAGAATGGGCTTACACCTAATGACAGTCGTAAAATCCTTAACAGTGCATTATATGACGGCAATTTGGTAGGTAAGACCCAACCGATTAGTCATCCTAATTATTGGGTTGTTATAAAAACTGGCAATCCAAATAGTATTGTAGTGTTAGAGATATCTAATGTTAAAGAGTATCTTGAAATAGTAGGGTGGGAGTATCGCAACAAGAAAAGTCTCAGAAACCTCTATAACCAAGCGGAGAAAAATGGCGGTGAAATTATAGAGATAGAAAAAAGAAACAATCGAGAGGATGACCAATCCCTCATCCAAGACTCAAATGAACCTTTGGCAGCAGGTCTTTCTGCTCTTCCGATTGCTTCCGATAACAAAGTTAATACATTGCCAGCAGAAAAACAAGAGAAAGACGATAAAGACAGCACTTTACTATCAGAAAAGCAGCTGGATAATGGACAAAGTCCTCTTGACGCACAAGGCATCCCCCTCTATGAGCAGGCCGACCCCGACACCGCCTGGGACGCCATAGTAGAGCAGGCCGGGGGCGACGAACAAGTAGCGCAGAATGTCGCTGCCTCCATGCTTGCCGACAAAGAAGCCGCGTTGAAGAAGCAGGCGCAATCCCAACCCAAAGGCGGCACCACCATTGCCGAGAAGATAGTAGCCGAGCGAGAACGCAAAGCCGCCATTGAGCAAGCCAAGCAGCAAGTGGATATTTGGAAGAAGATAGCCCAGACCCCGCAGAAAAGAAAGCAGCAAGCAGAAACAGAACGTATACGCCAGGCAGAGGAAGAAAAAATAAAGTCCGACGGTGCAGGACGAACTGAAAGCGATAGCGAGCAAGACGGAAACGGAACTCAAGAGACTTTCTCACAAGGAACGTCTGCAGAAGATATTCGACAAGTACAAAGAGGTAGAGGATTAGGTAATGGATTGAATGAGGAGGATTCTACCGCATTTATGTCTTTAATGGAAGCAAATGCAGTGCAGTCCCCTCAAATTGAACTAAATCCAACTAATTGGGTAGAACAATTTGGCGAAGACGGAAAGGTTACAACCCCAATAGGAATTGTAAAAATGGGTAACAATCAAATAGAAAAGTTGTTTGAGAAAGGTCGTAGCCAACAATTTGGAATGATAAAGCCAACTCTTGAGCAACCATTGGCTGTTATTGAAGTTCCTTCAACTACTGATAATGGTACAGAGGAAAGAGAATCATCCTATTTGTTTGTAAAAACATTTTTAGGTAAGAATGGTGAAAAAGTTTACTACTTCAAATCTGTTACTGTAAAGAAAGATGGATTAGAGGTAAGTGTAAGTAGTCACTATGACCGTCCGGCGAGAATAAAGGATGCGTTAAAAAAAGGGAAACTGCTATACCGTTTTGACGGTGGCGCACAGACCGAACAACGCCCTGCCGATGTTTCTGTGACAGCTTCCCCAAAAAGATTGCAGGGAATTCTTGAAGACAAAAATACAAAAAAATCCCTTAACGGCAAAGAGTCAGACGAAAAAGTTGCCCCGGTAGAAGCGGAGATTAAGCCGATAGGCCGTGGCGTATTTGGAAACATCTATGATCAATTCAAAGGAAAAGCCAAAGCTGCTATAGATTTCTTATCCCGGCTTCATGACGGAGAGGCTATTGGAGCATTGCACCATAAAGATGTTGGAGACATATCGCTCGTATGGGGTAATGAAAAAGCCGGTTTGCAGAAAATAATAAAAAAACATCCGGAAGTTCTTGGTAATATCCAAGATATTATTGACGGAATGCACATCGTGCAGACTTCTGAAAACCGAATAAAGTTAGAATCTGATTCACATTTTGCGGTTATAAGCCGCGATTGGAAAGGTGAAGCCCACACGCCGTGGTTACTGACAGCCTACGAGAAAAAAGAAAACAGTGCCATCAACAATACGATGGACACTGTTGATACCTCGAAAGGCGAGCAGAATGACACAGCTACTCCGCAGGGCACTGTTTCTGATGACAAAAGTACAAAAAATCCACTAAAAGCCAACGAATTAGGAGAAAAAATCGCAGCCGTAGAGGCCAAGACCGACACCAACCGTGCAAGCGGTAGAGGAGGAAGCAGAGATAGCAGAGGAAGTGGGGAAATATCGGCAACTGCAGCAATAGAAGGAAGCGGCAAAAAGGAGCTGACAAAAGAAGAAGCGGCAGCTTTCATCGCATTTATGGAGGAACACGCCGAAGTAGCTCCCGAAATGGAACTTACCATCGAAAATTGGGATGCTGAGTTTGGCGAGAACGGCATTGTGCAAACTCCTGTCGGCAAAGTAAAGATGGGAGAAAACCAATTTACAAAGCTTATGCGTCAAGGGCGCAGCGGTAAACTGGGCATGATTAAACCTACTCTTGAAAATCCTGATGTGATTATTGAAGACGAAAGCAAAGCCAAAGAGGGAGATATAACCGAACGAGACAGCTCATATGTATTTGTCAAAACATTCAAAAAGTCTGATGGGTCTCGGTATTACTATTTCACATCTGTTACAGTCAGTCAGGGCAACATGGAAGTGGTTGTTTCCAATCAGGAAAAGACCAAAAAAAGAATATCCAACCTTTTGCAAAGAAATGCAATAAGCTGGATAAGCGAGAAAGTCCAGTCTGCATCCGAAGCGCAGAACGGGAAATCGGTTTCCCTTGACGATTCGTGGACTGCAACCCAAGCCGATAATAACACAGCCCCGCTCGGTATCAATTCGTCTGAACTTTCTGAAAGCAAAGGTAGCGAAAAAACTCCAATTACGAGCGAGTCAGGCGAAAAAGTTGCTCCCTCAGAGACTGAAACAGACACGACCCCGAACGAAACACAAGCCGGCAACGGGCAAGCCCCCTTCCTCTCCGAATCCGAATACATCGACAGGGCGCTGCAGGAAGCCTTCGACGCCTCAGGCATTACAAGCCGGGAAGAATGGGAAGACTCAGAAGCCTACATAGACGCCTATAACCGGGCATCAGACAACTACCCCGACTATATCCTTGGACTGCAATCATCCGGGCGCCTGCAAGAAATGTATGACAGGGCAAGCATCGGAGAGCGCATCAGCATAAGAGAAGGCATAGAAACAGCCGGCTATAAAGTAAAAGATATCCTCGACACGGAAAAAGAAAAACAAGAAGCACGTAAAAAACGGGATGCCGCCCGCAGGAAACGTTCCGAAGAACTAATGGCCAAACTGGGCATTGTACTCGATAAAGCAAACGAAGCAGACAGTCTCTTAGGAGAGAACGGAGAGCCGGCAGACGGAGAGTTAGCCAGAAAAGTTGCACAAGCAGAAGCGGAGACTGATACCAATCCTACCGACAAGCAGAAAGAAGCCGGCAATTACAAGAAGGGACACGTTCGCGTTGATGGTCTTGACATTACCATAGAGCAGCCAAAAGGCTCTGTACGCAGCGGTGTAGATGCCAATGGCAACAAGTGGGAAACAGAGATGCACAACACCTACGGCTATATTCGAGGTACTGAGGGTGTGGACGGAGACCATATAGATGTGTTCTTGTCAGACACACCACAAGAAGGCGATGTATTTGTCGTGGACCAGGTGAATAAGGACGGTACTTTCGATGAACACAAAGTGATGTACGGTTTCCCCTCAGAGCAAGCCGCTCGTGAGGCATATCTATCCAACTACGAAGAAGGTTGGCAGGGATTAGGAGCAATTACCCAAGTAAGCAAGGAGGAATTCAGAAAATGGCTTGGTTCTTCCCACCGGAAGACAAAACCCTTCGCTGAATACAAGAGCGTGAAGTTTGAGAAAGGGAACGAAAAGTCTTCCATGACAGAAACTCAGCAGGAAGCATATGATGTTGTACGTGGTATGTTGGAGGATGCCGGTATCCCTGTCGAGGTGCTGACGAACGAGCAGATGAATACACTGTCCGGGAGTGGCGAGGTTCGACTTATGGGTAGCCGTGTGGACAAGCGTATGGCAGAAATAGGAAAGCATTTTGAAGGTAAAGAACTTGACGATAATACAAGAGCCGTGGTTGATGTGTTCAGCGGTAAAACTGATAACAAGGTAATCGAAGTCGGAAGACCTGAGGGGACGCAGCATGTTGTGATGCGCCAAGGCACTGAAAACAAGGCCGGAACCAAACATTCACTGTTCCGCCATTTTGGAACTCGAAATAATCATATCACACCTGAAGATATTGTTAGGATTCCTGAAGTGATAGCCAAAGGCGAGCGAATTGTCGATGGCAAAAAAGTGTCATATAGTTATACTACAGAAGACGGCACACTATTGAGAGTGACAACAGAAATCAGAAACAGACGGGAGACGTTTACAAACTTCATGTCAAATAGAAAATCCCCGACATCGGAACTCGTAGAACACGCAACAAGCGCACAAGCATCCGATGAAAGGGAATCGGATGTAAAGGTAGGAAAAAAATCAGAATCGACAAACGGAATTGGAGAAAAGCCACGTCTGATGACCGTATACCACGGCAGCGGTGCGGAGTTCGACACATTCGACCACTCACACATGGGCGAAGGAGAAGGCGCACAAGCTTATGGCTGGGGAAGCTATGTCACAGAGGTAGAGGGCATCGGACGGACATATGCGGAAACGTCCGGAGGCCGTGACATCCGCCTCCGGATAAACCGCCTTGCTCAGCATGTGGCCTCTCGGAAGGAATTCATCAAGACCCGCAAAAGTGACATTCGGAAGAATGAGGATTATGACAAATACGCCCGTTCCATACAGAAGAACCTGCACAATAGCCAGAAGGAGTACAAGGCGGCAGAACGTGCCGGTGACAAGCGCGAGATGGAGTTTTACCAGAGCCTTATCAACATATCGGAGCAGCAGTTGGAACGTGGACATCACAAGCATTTGATAGATAGCTTTTGGGAGGACATCAACAACGCACAGGCGGACATCGACAAGAGCAACGCCGAGATAACTGACCTCAAGGAAGAGCTTAAAAAGAAATCCCGTCACCTGTACACGGTTGAGATACCAGACGACACGGGTGAGAACTACCTGAAATGGGAGGAAAAGCCCGATAGGGGCGTTGTGAGAAAGATAGCGAAATCGTTACGTGACAACGGGTATCATGTAACAACCTTGTCAAACAAGCTTGCTGAACATTCAGAGGAAGGAGCTTTATGGGGAGAATATGATGTGAGTGACGGAGAAGGACTTTATCGGGCAATAGAAAGAATTTTGTCCGGTGACCGTGCAGCGAGTGAGTTCCTTTCTTCGATAGGTTTCACCGGCATTTCCTACCCGGCTGAAGCTACTACTGGCGGTCGCGCTGACGGTGCACGTAATTATGTTATTTTCAACGAAAAGGACCTGAAGATTACTAATCACATCAGTTTCTTGAAAGACAACAAAGGAATTATCTACGGTGCCACCGTAGGCGGCAAGATATACCTCAACGGCAGCTCATTGAACCCCGAGACCCCGATACACGAGTATACCCACCTATGGGACACAGCCTGCCAAAATATCAATCCCGAGCTTTGGCGCAGAGGCGTAGAGCTGATGAAGCAAACACCACTGTGGGAGCAGGTGCAGAACGACCCCGCCTATGCAGACCTGACGACCGACGACGAGATAGCCGGTGAAGTGCATTCCCGCCTTACCGGCAAAGACGGAGCCAAACTGTTGGAAGACATCGTATCCCGCAGCCGGGACGGTAACGCCATAGAAGTAGCCAAGGCAGTCACTGTGCGCGAGCGGTTAAGGAACTGGCTGAAGGATTTCTGGTGGTGGCTCAAGGACACGCTGTCACCGTGGACGAAAGCCGAAGCCGAAAGGGTCACGATAGAGGACTTTGTACACATGCCGTTGAAAGACCTGGTACGAGGTACCGACCTCACCGGCAGTCGTATGACAGCCGAAGAGAGTCGCATCGTAGAACGGGCCAAAGCCGACGGCACATATATGAAAGCCCCGAACGGGAAACCCACCAACCTGTCCGAGAGACAGTGGGTACAAATCCGTACAAAAGCGTTTAAGGAGTGGTTCGGAGACTGGGAGAAGGCTGCTTTGTTGCAGCAGATACATGAGACATGGAATGGTGGCAAGCGTACATGGACTTACCGCTTCAGTCCATCGGAGAAGTTGAAAAAAGAGTTGAAAGAGAAGTTGGGCGTGGAGGCGACAAGCGTAGCCATCACAGATAGTGCTGTAAGGCATATACGCAATCATCACGGTTCCGACGAAGCCCGTCGGGGTCAGAAAGACATAACGCCTGAAGATATTTTGACTTTGGAATACCTGATAAACAACTTTGATGATAGCGTAAAGGCAGAAAATGACAACGCAGGAAACCCACAGATAAAGCTGTGCAAGGTGACAAATGGTGTTGCCACAATCTTGACCGTGAATAGAGGAAAGGGAAAAGAATTTGTAGTAACTGCTTGGGAAAAAATGTCAAGTGCCTCAATGATTAACTCCCTAAGGCCCAACGTCCGAAACGCCCTTGACATTGCAAATGTACAAAAAGATTTGCGGGAAATACGCGAGACGGCTGAAAATTCTTCAAAAGTAATAGATGAGAACGGAGAGCCGAGAGTCGTATATCATGGAACGACTATTGATAAAGAAACAAAAAAGTGGAATGAAAAAGTGCGCATGTATGATACATATCATGAGCCTTTCACTCTGTTTAAGAGGATAAATGACGGAGAAAGAAACAGTGGTCACTTCTTCAATTCAGACATACAAAACGCCTACGATTACGGATATAATACATACGACACTTTTTTAAATTTGCGTAATCCTCTTGTGATAGATGCAAAAAATACCCTTTATTCATCCGTCGAATATAATGGTGAAGAAAAAGACACCTACCAGTGGAGTGAATATGCAGAGAAGAATGGATATGATGGTGTAATATTCCAAAATGTAAGAGATGGAGTGGATTATGGTGCATTACAGAAGCCTACTACCGATTATGTCGCATTTTCTTCTAACCAAATCAAGTCTGCAACTGACAATACCGGAGAATATTCACCGGCTGATAACGATATCCGTTTCCATATTGATACAACCATAC
>UMEI01037003.1_pt1 | contig 16450 bp, 10 predicted proteins | sample 1964711 | NCBI WGS metagenome assembly UMEI01 (sample SAMEA4836016, study PRJEB28245) | human gut metagenome | biome: gut microbiome; material: fecal sample | place: Denmark | collected 2008 | reverse complement strand
GGTGTCTTTCAGCTTTGCTGCCAGCAGCTTTTTCTCTCCCGTCTCCTCCGCCCACGTATCAAGCTCGGACGGCGCAATCTGATACTGCTTCAGCTCGGAAATCAACGATTTCATCTGCGAAACTGCGCCGGTTCTCTTTAACGTACTTCCAAGAATCGTCAGCTCCTTTTTCTTCTCCTGTGCAACGCGTTTTACCACAAGACTCTTTCCCGTTTCTTCGAGCACCGGGTACAGACTGCCTCCGGTCTCCTCAAAAATACGGTAAGCCAGACGCTGGAAGCTCAAAATATCAACATTTAAAATACCGCCCGCCGGATGCAGTGACACAAGCTCTTTCTGCGTCTGCATTGTAAACTGCTCCGGCACAATGATCAGATAAGTTTTCTCCGGGTGGCGCATCGCTTCCGCCAGAATTTTCTGATACGCATATCTCGACTTTCCAGCTCCCGAATTTCCCATAATAAACTGCAGACTCATGTTTCGCTCCTCCTGTTCTGATCCACTTCTGCCAAAAAAATAAACATAGCTACAGTATAGCAGACTCCTTTTTTTGATGCAATCAACCTTCAGGCAAACAGTAACCATTTTCTTCCGACAATACTGCCGTATATTTCCAACGTAAACGGCCGCTCTTAACAGCTGAAAATATTCAGCATTAAGAGCGACCGTACATTTTAAGATCAATGACAGCGTCATATATTTTTATTATGTTATACTTTTCAAACGTTCCATCAAGGTTTCCATGCGGCACAAAAAAATCGTTGCCGCAAGTAAATCCGCAGCTCCTCCCGGACTCATATTTTTCCGGATACAAATCTGATTCAGTTCTCGCACTTTTTGCAAACCCTCCGCGCAAAAAGCACCACCTGTCTTAAGAATTGCCCTTGCTTCTGTTTGCAGCCATCGCATTTCTTTCTCACTGGTTCTGCTGATGACATTTGTGTCCGTAAGCTCTCCTATAATCTCAAGAAGAATCTGTACATTGATCTGATTTTGATCCCTGTTATTTGCTATATACTGCTTCATATGAGGAACCGTACGTTCACACAGAATCGGATATCCGCTCATCGCCAGTCCCCGGACTCCTTTCTCGCCCAGATGGCAGTAAATTTTTTCTCCATGCGTGATCCCCGAGCTTTGTTTTAATTTTCTCAGATCCTGTTCCAACTCTTTTTTTGTCATTTCCAGACTGATCCGGCAAACATCCTCCGACTCGATTTTTCCGTAATTTCTCAGGGAAATTCCGGCTGCAGCTGCAAGAATGCCAATCGTAAAAATGATTCCTTTGTGCGTATTGACTCCTCCGGTTGCAACAAACATTTTTTCTTCCGTCTTTTTTCCTCTTTCTCTGAGAAGGGGAAACAATGTCTTCGGATCTGCCTCCCAGGAATACCCGGCTTCAAACATTGCCGCCAGATCTTCGGCGATCGCCTCTGTACTCTTTTGAAATGTCTGACAGTTCATATCTGTATGCGCACCGGTATCCTCCCGGTCTACTAAGCCTGGTTTTGGTGTTGTATACACTTCCTCCATCAGTGCCTGACTGATCTCAGCAGCTACGCCTCTTTGCAGCTGTTCTTCCCATATGATACCATAGATCTTTTTTCTCAATTCTTCGATCGAATGTTTTCTGCTTCTGCCACACTGGCAGGCCGGGTTGTCGCATAACAGACATTTTCTTTCCGGAAATCCAAGATCCTTTCTGCTGATTTTCGTATTTTCTTTTTCCAATACATCAATATCATACAGTCTCCCGATCTTCGTCTCTTCCAAAGCAATCATAAGCTTTTTCACCTGGCAGCCGTCTGCTTTCACAACCAAATATCCTTCATATCCGGTTATGTTTTCTTGTACCAGCCGGACTTCCGTCGAAATTTTTTCCGTTTCCAGCTTATTCTGTATCTTTTCTAGTCCTTCATAAAAGACCTTTTCGAAAAGTTCATTTACCTTTTCCGGACCCGGAATATTGAGCATAAAGCAGATTAAGGTACCCGGATATTTTTCAAGAAGCTCTTTCTGCGTTGCCACCCTTTTTTCTCGGCTCCACAATACCTGCTCTAAGGAAACCTTATTTTCCGTTTTCATTCTTTTTCCTTTCCAGATAGCGCCAGGTACTTTCCGGAAGCATCCCGCAGACGCTTTTTAATTGATTTTCCGCATATCTTTTTCTGACCTCAGATGCACTGATGATCTGGTCTCCATATGTTTTTCGGGGAATTTCATGAAAGCGGATCTGATAGCACGGCAGCTGCTCCCGTAAGCACTGGTTATAGGTATGTGTCACATCGCAGGCCGGTTCACTGCCTACATAGCGATCCGTTATATTAAGTTCCGGTGCAATACGCTCTCCAAATAACTGAATATCCAACTGGCAATTCATCTCATAGGCTTTCGCTTTTTCTTTGATAAAATATGTCGGAAACACAGCCGGCGAAATCATGTATTCTGAGGTCTGGTGAAGAATCACATTTGGAATTTCCTGTATTCCTTCTTTTACCAACTGATACCGTTCTCTCGTTGTCAGAAAGCTCTGTTCTTCTGAGAGGATAAAAATGTGCAGCCATTTGTTTTTTTTTGCCGCCTCCCGGATCAGGTATTCATGTCCCCTGGTAAAGGGATTACAATTCATAACCACTGCCCCAATACCGTTTTCATGCCTGTTTTCCACTTTGCACTTCTGTTGTTCCTGTGTTTCTTTTTTTAATCGTTTCAGGAATTTTTCCAGTCCGTTTTTGTCATTTTCCAGAAGAAGAATTTTTTCTGTCTGTGTCACCGGATACATTCCCATACTGCAAAACAGTTCTTTGTTCTGAGGCTTGGTAAATCCAAAAAAATGAGAAATTCCCATTCCATAAAAATATTCAATCAGAGATGTCATAAGATGTGCCAGCAGATTCTGTCCTTGATACTCTTCTGATACCGCAACACATTTTATGATATTTTTCTGGCAGGAAGCAGTTGCTATGATTTCTTTCTCTTTTCGCAATACGATGGAATGCGTAATCTGCTCATCATAAGTAAGTCCCATGTATTCCAGAAATTTTTTGAGTTCCTCTTTCTTTTTCCCGGTAAAAGGATCCCCTGTTTCTTCCATATAGTCACTCACTGCCTGCCCTCCCTTCTCTTATTTATGTACTGGCTCCGGGAGTATATTCTTTTCCTCTTTAAATCGGAATGGTTTAATCTGACGAACTACATCCATGATGGTTCCGTCTCTGCTTTCAATAATTCCTACAACACGTTCGCCAAATTCTACTTTCTCCGGTTCTCCTGCAATCCGGTAAGCCAAATCTCGAAGTTCTTCTATCGTTTTCAGCGGAAGTCCACTGTTTTTTACTGCTTCCAGCAGATCTTTTCGCAGTGGATTAACTGCAACTCCATATTCCGTGATGACTACATCTACAGATTCTCCCGGTGTTGTCACTGTTGTTACTTCCGTACAGATTGCCGGAATTCTTCCCTGCAATAAAGGAGTCAGTACAATGGTGCATTTTGCGCCTGCCGCCGTATCCGGATGACCTCCCTGCGCGCCTGTTATAACTCCATCAGATCCTACTACAACATTGCAATTGAAATTTACATCTACTTCCAGTGCTGCCAGAATCACAAAGTCCAGTTTATTGACTACTGCGCCCTTGTTAAAAGGATCTGCATATTCACCGGCACTGATTCTGAAATGTCTGATATCTTTTACCGATTCTACCGCATCCAGATCAAAATCCTGCGTATCCAGAAGTACATCAACCTGATTATTATCCAGAAGATCACACATCGGTTTTGTCAGACCTCCGACACCGAAACGCATACGGATTCCACGTTCCTTCATGATTTTTGCCAACGAAATGGTGGAAGCGATAGACGCGCCTCCCACACCGGTCTGATAGGAAAATCCATCTTTAAAGTACGGGGTAGACGTTACAAATCGTGTACAGTAATCCGCCATCATCAGTTTTCTCATATCTTTCGTCGGTTTTGCTGCACCTGTTGCAATTTTTTTCGGATCTCCGATCGCATCTACCACTACTACATAATCGACTTTGGTCATAGAAATATGTGCCGGAAAATTAGGAAACGGCACCAGGCAGTCCGTAATTGCTACGACCCTGTCTGCATAATCAGCATCTACCATCGCATAGGACAATACTCCGCAATCTGCCTTTCCACCGATACCACGACAGTTTCCATAATCATCACACGTCGGTGCTCCGATAAATGCAATATCCAGGTGTACTTCTCCTGTTTCGATTGCCCGAACTCTGCCACCGTGAGAGCGCATCACTGCAAGCCCTTTCAGTTTTCCCTCGGAAATCGCCTTTCCAATCTCACCGCGCACACCGGAAGACTGTATTCCCGTAATCGTTCCATCTTCCATGTACGGCACCAGTCCTGCATGCGCTTTCCCAAGAGAGCTGGCACAAATGGTAATATTTTTAATACCCATTTTATGGATTTCTTCCATCACCATATTTACAACCAGATCACCATCCCGGAAATGATGATGAAATCCAATTGTCATGCCATCCCGGATTTCACATTTTACCAGTGCCTCATGAATTGTTTTCACCAGTTTACTGCCATCGGAATTCACCACACAGCGGGTTTTCGGACCATCTTTCCGATATTCATAACCATCATAATAATGCACTCCGTGAAATACTTCTTTTCCTGTTATCTTCAATATTTCCTCGGGAATTTCTCTCCCTACTGCATTTTTCATTTTACAGTTCCCCCTCGTACACACCGGAAGCCTTGGCCAGTTCAATGGTTCGCTTTGCGCCATCATAAAACGCAATATCAATCATCTTTCCATCTACAGTAAACACACCGATTCCCTGTGCCTTTTTGCTATCAATCTCACGGACTACTTTTTCCGCAAAAATAATCTCTTTTTCTTTCGGTGTAAAAATCTCATGTACAATACGGATCTGTCTTGGATTGATAATCGATTTCCCATCAAATCCCATCAGGTGAATCGTATTGACATCTTCTCGAAAACCATCTTCATTTTCCAGATCTGTATAAACGGTATCAAAACACTGCACACCGGCTGCCCGCGCAGCGATGACAAGCTGCTGTCTTGCTCCCATCAGTTCTATTCCGGTTCCCGTAATGTGGGTATGCAGATCTTTCGTGTAATCCCCACCGGACAGCGCGATACCAAACAGCCTTTTCGAAGCCTCGCAAATTTCTAATGCCTTCACCACACCTCTTGCTGATTCTATCGCTGCCATAATTAAGGTACTGTTCTCCGGTCTGCCAAATTCATTCTCTGCCTTTAAAATTTGCTGCTCCACTATTTTTACATCCTGCGCTGTCTCTGTCTTCGGAATCCGGATGCCATCACATCCACCGGCTACTGCGCAACGGATATCTTCCTTCCAGAAAGGTGTGTCCAGGCCATTGATACGTACAATCCGTTCCGCTCCATGATAATCAATCGTGCGAAGTGCATGAAACAGGGAAAATCTGGCCGCGTCCTTCTGATTTTCTGCCACTGCATCTTCCAGATCCAACATCAGGGAATCTGCTCCATAAATATAGGGATCTTTAATCAGTCCCGGCTTCTGTGCGTTTAAAAACATCATGGTACGACGTAATCGTTTTTTTGCGTCTCTCATCTGATCGCACCTCCCCATGGCAGCTGCTCCGACTGCCCGGCGGAACGGTATACCGCAGCTTCCACCCTTGCACGGATGGTGCAGTCCAGAGCTCCTTTATCTACAATCTTAATTTTCGCGCTCTGAACTCCCAGACTTTCCAGGGTATCCAGAACCACATGACGGATCTGATTTCCATACTGATGAATCACTGTGCTTTCCAGTACCAGATCTATGTTGCCATCCCCATCTTCTACCGTAACCATACAATCGCTGGATTCCAGTGTTCCGGCTACAGCTGCTTTTTCTATCTCCATTTTCCTCTTCTCCCTGTGCTTCCCGTGGGGCTGCCGCACTAAGAAAAATTTCTACAAATATAGATTTTTATCTCCTAAATAACTCCATATTTTGTAGTGTTTTCGCTTAGCGCGTGTCTGAAAAATCCTTTCCGCAATCTGCAAGCCCCACTTTGCGGTATATTTTACTCTTCTACTGATTTTCCTGCAAAGTTCATCCAGTCCAGAATCTTCTGAATATATTCATCAAAGAAAATATCATCATGTCTTCCCGGTCCCTCTTCAAACAGCAGCGGAACTCCCAGCTGATCTGCAAACTCCTTCAGATCGACAGAATCCTGATGACGTCTGTCCTCTGTACCACAGCAGGTATACAGTCTCGGAATATCTCTTCCTTCTTCTTTCCGTTTTTTCAACAGTGTAAAGACATCATGAACCTCCGGTGTAATTGCAGGCGGATCGCCATATAACGCTTCGCAAAGGGTGGATACCGTATTTACCTTTCCCTGATAACGATATTCTGCATGATAGGATCCTGCAACGCCTCCAATTGCCGCAAATTTTTCCGGACAGGTAAGTCCCCATTTATAAGCGCCATAACCTCCCATCGACATTCCTGCAATAAAACGGTTTTCCCGCTTTGTTGCTGCCGGGAAATTTCTCTCCACAAAATCTGTCAGTTCCTCTGTCAGATAAGAAAAATAATCCAGTCCGTATTTCATATCCGTATAGGCGCTGTTATATACGCTTGGCATAACCACCATAATCTGATGCTCATCTGCATAACGCTCAATCTTGGAGGTTCTCAGATATGAAAGATGGTCTCCTGTAAATCCATGCAGCAGATACAGAGTCTGATATTTTTTGTTTTTTCCGAAAGTCTCCCCTTTTTTCCCCTGCTCTACATCTTCCATCCGCTCTTTTTCCGGAAGCAAAATTGAAACATCTACCTGCATCCGCAGGATACAGGAGTGAAAATTGCAATGTACATATGCTGCCATCTGTTTCTCCTTTCTGTCAACCTTTTACAGCGCCGACAACCACACCTTTGATAAAATATTTCTGAAGCATCGGGTAAATAATAATGATTGGTAAAATTCCAACAAATGCCAGTGCCATTCGGATGGAGTTTCCCGGAAGCGAAACTGCCTGTCCTTCTGCTGCCAGCTCCGATGCTCCGCTTCGCAGATATTCAATATTTTTCATGATACGCATCAGCAGATTCTGAATACCAAAATATTTTGGATCCTGTACGTAATATAAAGCATTGGTCCAGCTGTTCCAGTAGGAAAGACCTGTAAACAGTCCGATGGTGGCAACTACCGGCTTCGACAACGGAAATACAATTTTGGTGAAAATTCCAAGCTCTGACGCTCCGTCCAGCTGTGCAGCTTCATATAATGCTTCCGGCAGGCTGTTGCTGTAATAGTTTCTTACCAGGAAAATATTGAATGCTGTCATCAGAAGATTCGGAAAAATCAGTGCTGCATACGTATCTTTAATATGGAAAAATGTTGTCCACATAATATACTGTGGCACCAGTCCTCCATTAAACAGCATGGTAAAATATACAAAAAAGGATAATGCGTTTCTATATTTGAATGTTTTTCGTGCCATCGGATATGCGATCGAAGTCGTCAGTAATACGCTTAATCCGGTTCCGACAACGGTTGTTCCAATCGTAACAAGATACGATCTTACGATTGTTGCTGCCTGTTTTACCATGTAGGTATATGCTTCCAGGCTGAGTTTCTTCGGCAAAATCTGATATCCGTTTGTAATCAGTTCATTTTCATCGGTAAAGGACGCAACCACCAGAAGAATCATCGGAAACAACGCCACAATACTGATTACCACTAAAATAACTGTTGCTATTGCAATAAATCGTTTTTCATCGCTGACTGTCTTTTTCATATCCTGCCTCCTAGAACAATGCGTTTTCCGGATCTTTTTTCCGTACAATAAAGTTTGCAATCATAACCAGTGCAAAACCAACCAATGACTGATATACACCTGCTGCCGAAGACATTCCCACATTACCCTGTTCCATCAAACCACGATATACATACGTATCAATCGTCTGTGTCGTAGAAAACAGGGTTCCTGCATTCATTGGTACCTGATAGAACAAACCAAAGTCAGAATAGAATACACGACCGATCGCCATCAATGTCATAATAACAATGGTTGGTCTCAGAAGCGGAAGTGTAATGGCCGTAATCTGTTTCAATTTAGAAGCGCCATCAATCTTTGCCGCTTCATAAATTTCCTTATCAATGCCTGCAATACCTGCCATATAAACGATCGCATTATATCCTGCATTCTTCCAAAGATATACAATAACCAGGATAAACGGCCATGCAGCTTTTGCAGTATACCAGTCTACGCCTTTTTTCCCCAGCGCATCTAAAATTGTATTGTTCACAAAACCGGTTGTACTTCCCAATAACGCGTATACCAGATACGCCGTTACAACCCATGACAGTAAGTGTGGAAACAACAGCACAGACTGGAAAAACTTTCCGCGTAACAGTTCTCCCAGCTCATGCAGCAGGATTGCAAAAATCACAGAAACTACGGTTCCGATCACGATAAACGCCAGATTATATAACAATGTGTTTCTCGTAATGACCCATGCATCATCTGTCAGGAACAAAAATTTAAAGTTATCCAGTCCACACCACGGGCTTCCCCAGATTCCTTTTGCATAACTGAACTTTTTGAACGCAATAAAGGTTCCAATGATAGGAATATAGTTATTAATGATCAGATATGTAATACCCGGTAATGCAATCAACAGTAATGCTAATGTATTTTTACTGGCATGTTTTTTCTCACTTTTCGTCATAATTCGACTCCCTTTTTGATAAATAAGGCTGCGGTAAATTTCCGCAGCCTTTTCTTTTTTAAAGTCTTTCCTATTTGCTACTCATCCATGCATCCAGCTGCTCCTGCTTTGTCTGAATCAGGTCATCCATGCCAGCTGCTTTCAGTCGTTTTGTCATCTCGGCAAGTGTTGTATCTACATCTGCTGCACCAACCCACAGAGACTTTTTATATTCTTCTACAATGTTCAGGCATGCGGTATATTCTGCTTCTTTATCACTGTAGTCGTAAAGGAAACCATAATAATTTGAATGATCTCCATCATAATTCTGCTGCTTGTTTGTCTCTTTTTCTTCTCCATACAGACCGCCTACAACCGGATAGGTCAGCCATTTATTTCCCCAGAAATAGTAGTTCATATTATCGGTATAGGCTACACTGTTCAGATCCGTATATCCATCCGGTGCTACTGCACAACCATTTTCATCCAATTTGTAATCCACCCCTTCTTCTCCATAGACCAGAAGGTTGTCTACATATGCATCCGTGTACAGCAGGTTCATAAATTTGCAGGCTGCCGAAGGATCTTTACAGCCGGAATTTACCATCCATGCTCCGCCGTTTCCAGACCAGATCATCGAATCACTGATCTGTACATTTTCAAACGGATGACCATAGTTGTTTGTATACTGCTGCGCAATCTTCGGATTACCCAAGCCACAGAATGTGCCAAAGCAGTTGCCGGACATCAGTAATTCTGCAGTAGTTGCTGTTGTAGTAGCTGCATCACTTGCATAATAACCAGCTTCAAACCAGCTTCTGGCCAGTTCGCACACTTCTTTAAAATCTGTCGTTTCATACATATCCACTACAGTTGCATTGTCCTGATAAGCCACACCGGAAACGGATGAAGCAATATTGTCACCTAATGGATCAATTTTAGCAATCTTGCCCAGGTAGCTTTCAAATAACGCATTCGCTCTGTTTGGATCAATGATTGTCATATCCGGATAAGCTTCTTTTACCTTTGCAAACACTGCCGTCAAGTCTTCCGGTTTGGTAACCTGACTCATATCGATTCCAAGTTCCTCGGTAATATCTTCACGATAGGTAAATCCACCCGGTACATAGTTAGATCCCATATTCAGAATTCCATATGTTTTTCCCTCTACCGTTGTCGGTGCCAGAAAACCATCGTAAAGAGTTTCTGTTGTTTCTTTCAGATCATTGTCCAGATACTCTGTAATATCCAGCGCTGTTCCATCCTGAATATATTTCAGATGCGACGTATTATAGGCCTGAAATAAATCCAGCTGTTCTCCGGATGCCAGCATCAGATTCACCTGATTCATATAATCAGAATTGGAAAACAGTACCAGTTTGACCTTCGTATTGATCTTATCTACCGTATAATCGTTGATCAGGTTCTGAATTCTTTCCAGTTCTGATGACTCTGGGATATTGTTCTGTGTCATATACGCAAATACAATTTCTGCCGGTTCTTCGCTGTCGCTGCTCTCCTGTTTACTGCTTTCCTGTTTTCCGGTTGCATCACCGCTCTGTGCTCCACCACACCCGCTCAGCAGAGATCCCACTGTCAGGGTGGCCATCAAAATCGCCAAAATCTTTTTCTTCATTTCTTTCTCCTTTCTTCTTTCCGGTTCCTTTTGATAGACTTATCATAGCGCAAAAAAAGCGAAAGTTCTTACACAAAAAAGTACAAAAACTTTCGTTTTTAAGATATCTATTCTTTTTTCCGAAACTCTGCCGGTGAAACTCCCGTATATTTTTTAAATACAGATGAGAAATACGGGAGCGTATCAAATCCGACTTCCAGCGCAATATCAATCACCTTTGTATTGGTGTTTTCCAGCAAATGTTTCGCTTTTTCCACGCGCAGAGAATTAATATAATCATTCAATGACGTTCCGGTATCCTTCCGGAACATTTTTCCAATGTATTCCGGTGAAAAATGAAACCTCTCCGAAAGCGTATTTCTGTTAATATCTTCCGTATAATGTTCTCTGATATAATCAATTACCTGATCTGTGATCTTTTTTTCTGTTTTTTCTTTCCGTTCCTCCTGTGTCAGATCAAATACCTTATTCATCAGCCAGCTCATCCACTGCACCATAGAGAATTCTGATTTAACAGCATTCATATCCAGTTTCAGATAGATCGGATCACGAATCACGCTGTTCATATTTTCCTTTTTATCATGGAGATATTTGCTTACAAGCTGTGTCAGTTCCACTTGAAAATTGCGAAATCCTTCTACGGAATGCATCGTTTGCCTTACATGCTGCAGCGTTTTTTGTAAATATTCCAGTGTACTTACCCTGGAACCCTTGTTCAGACACTGCAGGATATAATCTTCGTCCAGAATATATCCGGAAGCCTCTTTTTCTCGAAGCAATGCCATAAATTCTTTTATTTCCCCTTCGTCATAAATATGCGTTTTGTCATATTCCATTATTTTCTCTTTTTCCAAACCTGCTTCATAAAAAGGAACACTCGGGGAAATGTATCCGATCTGCAATGCATCAGGAAAATATTTTTCAAATATCTTTCTGACCCGTGCCGCTCTCTCCTTCGTCTCCTTTTCCGAAAATTCCGACAGAATTCCAAGATAGGTCCCCGTATTCTCTTCCCAGCAAATCACATTTTCCATTCTGATTTTTTCTGTGAATGCTTCTGCCAGAATATTTTCCATTGCAAATTTATAAATGGATTCCTGTTCCTTTTCTTTCCCGAAGTCCAGTTTGCCACTGGCAAAATGAAGAATCACAACACAATATTTTTCCTGAATTTCTTCCGCTATCCCCTGTTGCTTTATTTCCTCCTCGAGTCCCTGTTTTTGCACACCGGGTTCCAGCAATACTCTTGTCCAGAAATATCGCACCATCTTTCTTTTTCCGATCTTCCAATATTCCCGGATTTCCTCCGTTTTTTGTTTCCAGGCTATTTTTTCTGTCACACGAAGCAATGCCTGATTGATTTTATTCATGTCAATCGGCTTCAGCAGATAGTTTGCCGCACCATTCTGTACAGCTCCATAGGCATATTCAAATTTTTCATGGCTGGTCAGAAAGATAACCTCTGTCTGGATTTTCTGTTCTCGTACCCATTCCAGAAAGTGAATCCCGTTCTCCTTTGGCATTTCAATATCGCATAAAATCAGTTCCACTTTGTTTTTTTGCAAAATATCTCTGGCCATAGAAGTATTGTAGGCCACATAGATCTGGTCAATAGAAAGTAACGCGCGATCCAGCTGTTCTTCCAATACCTGCGTTGTCACAATTTCATCATCTACAATCAGCAAATTCATCTCTCTTCGTCTTTCTCCTCATCTGTACATTTCAGTGTTTTCGGAATCCATATGGTTATTTTGGTTCCTTCCGGTTCCAGATTCTCCAAATACAGAAGATGATCCTGCTCGTACATCATCTTCAGAACCTCTTTTACATTTTTTATTCCAATTCCACTTCCATCTTTTTTTTCTGTTATTTCCATATCTTTATTCACAAAGTCCAGTATTTCCTGCGAAAATTGACCCTGCGATATATATAGTTCCAGTTTTAAGTAAACTTCCTTCCCCGAGAAGCTCCACAATGCCTGAATCAGAACCGTAGTGAACGAATCAATACTGATCACGTGCTTAAATATATTTTCCAAAAATGTATGCAGAATCATCTGCGGCACCGGATACTGCTGCAGTTCTTCCGGTACATCCATATAGACATAAAAGCAATCCCGGTACATGAGTCGCTGCATTTCCAGATATCCCTCGGCATTCTTTATTTCATCCTGCAGCGGAACGGTATGCAGACCAGTTCGAAACATATAACGGATGTTCTGTGAAAATGCCTGAATAAAGGTATGGACATTCTCTTCCTCGTGCTGATAAACCATGCTGTTAATGGTTGATAAAGCATTCAGGAAATAATGTGGTTTTAATTGCATATGGATATACTTCAGCTGCACATCCTTCATTCGAAGTTCCTGTTCGTACTTTTGCCCCCTCATTTCAAGAATCGTCTGTACCATATCATTATATGCCTGTTTTACTTCTTCCATTTCGTAGCTGTTTGTATTATATTCCGCTCTTGCCCTGAAATCTCCACTGTGAATTTTTCTGGACACCCAGAACAGGTCTGCAATCGGCCGGAAGATTTCTTTTTGCATATACCAGACAATTGTTCCAAAGAAAAGCAAAGACAGTACTAAAAATCCAAAAATAACGATACCGGAGGTAGAATATGCGGCATACTCGGATGATTTTACACTGTAATACATCTGATATGCATCTTCCAGAACAGATCCCTGATAGATACTGATGGATGGATCCTGTTTCTGCAGATTCTCTATTTCTTCTCCATATGCCCAATCTTTTCCTGAAGCGCACAGAATTTCCCCTTTTTTGTCTGTAAGATAAAATGCTGCCTCTTTGATGGACATATCATTATAGTTTAACAAGGAGTCCAGTCTTTTTTCTGATATCAATACAGCGATCGTATTTGCACCATAATTATAATATTTTACCAGATACACCTGCGCCCCCATAACAGTAGAAGTCCAGCCGGATGTAGGAGTTTTATCAAACGTATTACGCTTTTGAAGATACTTTTTGATATCTTTTATTGTATCATATGTTATATTTCCATTTCTCTGAATCAGGATACTGTTGTCTTTACAATTAACAACCGCATAGGCATCCGCTTCCTTTGTGTCTTTACATCTTTCCTTTAGAATCTGAAGCATTTTATACTGCGCTTTCACTTTTTCCAGGTTATTTTCTCCATTTAGCTGTGTCAAAAGCAGTCGATATCCCAGTAAAAGATCCAGGTTATCATCCAAGCGTTCCAATACACCTTCCATCGTATTATGATAAATCTGCAGCGTATTTTCCACCAGGTTTTCCTCATTTTTTTTAGCAATATCAACAATAAACGCTTTGTACAGAAACAGTAAAATAATCTGCAGAAGCAAAAAAGTAGTAAAAAAAACGCCCATGGTCCTTCTGATTTTTCTTTTTTTCATCTTTCCCCTCCTCTTTTCCCGACTCTCCCTGAAGTTTGTTATCGTGACCGATTACATTATATACTAATTTTCGGGCAGAAGAAAGACTGTCCAAAGATTACTTGCAGCTTGCGGAAATGATTTTTCAGACACTTTTTTTCATAAACGATTTTTCTTTTACATACATTATAGTAAAAACGCCCGTCCGTTCGCCCTCGTCCGCTCACAGACGGTTTTTCAAAAAGGAGTGTGCCCGCCCATGAGTTCCAAAACGAAAATCATTGTACTACATATGAAAGAAGTGGTTTACACCGCTGTTTTTCTTGCTCTCGCGCTGATTCTTCTCGTAGTGTTTCTGATCATGTTCTCCGGGAAGAAGGATTCTGCGAAAAAACCTTCTGTCACCACTGCTGCTTCCGCCGAAAATGCACGCTACATTCCCGGCATCTACACCTCCACGATCTCCCTCGGCGACCAGACCTTCGATGTGCAGGTCAATGTTGAGCAGGACCGCATCACCGCGATTTCACTGAATAACTTAAGTGAAACCACCGCCGCCATGTATCCGCTCATGGAGCCCGCGCTCGATTCCATCGCAAGCCAGATCTATGTGAATCAGACGACGGAAGGCCTCATCTACGGAGAGGACGACCGCTACACCTCCGAACTGCTCGTCTCCGCGATCAATCAGGTGCTCGAACAGGCTCAAAATCCTTCCTCCTCAGAATCCTGATCTTTCCATGCGAAAAGGCCTCGAAGCATTCTTCTGCTCCGAAGCCTTTTTTCTGTCGTGCATCTCAAAATTTGATTGTCTGCACCAATTTGGATTATCTTTGTTTCTTTCCGTATTTCCTGTTTTGTTTTTTACAGCTGGTCGAGTTCCTCTCTCCAGAGCTTCACGCACGCATCACTCGGCATACGCAGGTCGCCGCGCGGGGATACCGCAACGCTTCCGACCTTCGGGCCATCCGGCAGGCAGGAGCGTTTGAACTGCTGCGCGAAAAATCTCCAGTAGAACGTTTTCAGCCATTTTAAGATCGTCGCATCATCGTAGACACCGGCAAATGCAAGTTTTGCCACACGGTAAATCTTGAGCGGTTCGTACGTCACACGCAGCATATAGTATAAGAAGAAATCATGAAGCTCGTACGGTCCGACGAGATCTTCTGTTTTCTGAGAAATGACACCATCTTTCGGCGGCAGCAGTTCCGGGCTGACCGGCGTGTCGAGCACATCCAGAAGGATATCGGAAAGTGCTTTTTCCCCGCAGGTGTCCGCATAATACTGCACCAGATGGCGCACCAGGGTTTTCGGTACGGACGCATTGACGGCATACATCGACATATGGTCGCCATTGTACGTTGCCCAGCCAAGTGCCAGCTCGGAAAGATCACCCGTTCCGATAACCATACCGCCGGACTGGTTGGCAAGATCCATCAGAATCTGGGTTCTCTCACGCGCCTGTCCGTTTTCATACGTCACATCGTGTTTCTCCGGATTCTGTCCGATATCACGGAAATGAAGATTGACAGCCTCCTTGATATCGATCTCTTTTAAGGTTGCGCCAAGGCATCTCGTCAGCTCACATGCATTCTGATACGTACGGTCTGTCGTTCCAAAACACGGCATCGTTACAGACAGGATCTGCTTTCTCGGAATCCCGAGCAGATCAAATGCTCTTGCCGTTACAAGCAATGCCAGCGTCGAGTCAAGTCCACCGGAAATACCGATAACTGCGCTCTGGCAATGGGTATGCGCCAGACGTTTTTTCAGTCCCATAGCCTGAATATTTAAAATTTCGTCGCATCGCTGATCGCGGTTATGCTTATCCGACGGTACGAATGGCCGTGGATCGAAGTAACGGGTCAGCTTTGTCTCTTCTATTGACAAGGAGAATCGAACGACCTGATACCCATCGGTTCTCTGCTCCGGATACGTGGTCATCCTTCTGCGCTCACTTGTGAGACGATCCACATCGAGATCTGCACAAATGATCTGATTCTCAAATCGTTTTGCCTCGGCAAGAATGGTTCCGTTTTCAGCAATCAGATGCTGTCCGCCAAAGACAAGATCTGTCGTCGACTCGCCCTCACCTGCTGTCGCATAAATATAGCCGCAGATCAGACGCGCCGACTGTGCGCTCACAAGGCTTCTCCGGTAACTGTCTTTTCCAACCATTTCATCACTGGCAGAAAGGTTTACGACCACTGTCGCACCGGCCAGCGCATGCGCCACACTCGGCGGATTTGGGGTCCAGAGATCCTCACAGAGCTCTGCCGCAACCTTAAGACGCGGCATTTTTTCACACTGGAAGAGCAGATTCATGCCAAACGGAACCTCTTTTCCAAAAAATTCCGTTGTTGTCACCGCTTCTTTTCCCGGCGTAAAATGACGCAGCTCATAAAATTCATTGTAGTTCGGCAGATACTTTTTCGGCACAATGCCGAGAAGCTCTCCGTGACAGAGCACAGCGGCTACATTGAACAGCTTTCCGCCCTGTTCCCACGGCAGTCCGACAAAAATCAGCGCATCGGTCTCTTTCGTACCATCGGCAATTTCCTTTAATCCTTCTTTCGCCGCATCAATCATCTGACTCTGCCAGAATAAGTCACTACAGGTGTAGCCGGTGAGAGCCAGCTCCGGGAGCACCATCACCTTTGCTCCCTCGCCCTCCATTTTATGAATCGTTTCCAGAATGACTCTCGTATTTTC
>UMEI01004125.1_pt1 | contig 16512 bp, 15 predicted proteins | sample 1964711 | NCBI WGS metagenome assembly UMEI01 (sample SAMEA4836016, study PRJEB28245) | human gut metagenome | biome: gut microbiome; material: fecal sample | place: Denmark | collected 2008 | reverse complement strand
AGTATACCGGAAAAATCAGATTGATTCATCTTCTTGTAATCACCGTGGATAAGTCCGGCATAACCGTTTTGAATACCGTAAATTTCAACGTCGTCAATTTCTTCATACAGTCCCTTTGCAACACCTCTGATTGCCGCATTAAGACCTTGACAATCTCCGCCGCTTGTTAAAATACCAATCTTTTTCATCAAATCATCCTCTCATTTTAGTTTTCCGATTACGACTCTGTCATTGTCGTTTAAATCTTTTATCACTTCTGTATCATAAAAGTCGTTTTGCATAAGACCTCTTACAGATTCGCCTTGATTATAGCCAATCTCAAATGCAAGCAGACCGCCTTTTTTCAAAAAATTATGTGCCGTTTCGGTTATACGTCTGTAAAAAACAAGTCCGTCCTCACCGCCGTCCAACGCAATTCTCGGCTCATAGTCCTTAACTTCCGTCTGCAACGTTTCAATAACCGCTTTTTCTATATACGGCGGATTTGATACGACAACATCATACTTTTTTTTCGGATATTCATTTAATATATCCATTTTATACGATTTCACTCTGTCTGACACATTATTTCTTTTAATATTTTTTTCAGCCGTTTCAAGTGCAATATCACTTATATCAAACAGCTCAACATCTGTATTTTTTTTGTAATGTGCAATACTTATTCCGATACAGCCGCTGCCTGTACATATATCGGCTACGGTTGTTTTCTTATCGCCGATTTTATCAATTACGGTTTCAACAAGAATTTCCGTATCACTTCTCGGTATAAGCACACCCTCCCTGACAAAAAAATCAAGTGACATAAATTCGGTTTCTCCGAGTATATATTGCAGCGGTTCACCTTTTTTACGTCTTTCAATCATTTTATTCATTCTGTAAGTATGTTGAGGCATTACTGGCAATTTGCCGTTTAAAACAAGTCGGGTTCTGTCCATTTCCATAACGCTCATAACCATAAGCTCCGCCTCAAACCTTGCATTATCTCCAAGCTGCTTTGCCGTTTCTCTCACAAATTCCGATATTACCATCTGTCGTCCTCTTTATTTTCAGGTATACACGGTTTCATTGATTCAATCGCTACTTCAATTTGCGATGCGTCAGGTTCTCTTGTAGTAAGTTTTTGCAGCCACAATCCCGGTTTTGAAAGCCATGCCACCCATTTGCTTTTACTTCTTCCGGCGAATTTTATAATTTCAAATGAAATACCCGCTACAGCCGGCAAAAGTGCAAGACGCATTAAAACACGCAATATAACCATATCCACTCTCGGCAAAAGTGCAAAAAGCAAAATACTCACTATCATAACGAAAAGCAAGAAACTTGTTCCGCATCTCGGATGAAATCTTGTGTGCTTTTTTATATTTTCAACAGTAAGTTCTTCCCCTGCCTCATAGCACGCTATCGTCTTATGCTCCGCACCGTGATATTGGAATACACGTTTAATGTCTTTCATATTTGAAACAATAGCCAAATATCCTATAAATATCACCATTCTTATTATACCCTCAAAAAGGCTTGTAAATAAGTGTGAATCTGTAAATGCCGAAATTGGCGGAATAAGTGTACCGATTTTTTCCGCACCTTTCGTAAGAAAAGTAGGAAGTACCATAAACAAAGCAATACTGAATACAAGTGATATTGCGATTGACACATAAATTACTATATCCTTGATTTTGTCGCCGAACTTATCGTCAAGCCACTTGTCAAACTTACTTTCTGTTTCCTCCTCTTCCTCAATATCGACAAATTCCGCACTGAACATAAGTGCTTTCATTCCTATAACAAGGCTGTCTACAAAACTCACGCAACCTCTTATTATAGGCAATCTCCAAAACTTCTTTCTTGTTTTTGTTCCGTTTTCCTCGACCTTACATTCAATATCACCGTCAGGCTTTCTCACCGCCACGGCTGTTTTGAAAGGTCCTCTCATCATTACGCCCTCCATAACCGCCTGACCGCCTATTGATGTAATATGTTGCTGTTGTTCTTCTTTACTCATCTATTTTCTCCAATCTGTTTAATATTATCAGCACATACAGTTGCAGCATAACCACGTTGTACAGCAATTACAACAATCACTGCAATCGCAACACCCTGCCGAATCTGAGCCGGTACTTGTGGTTGATGTGTATGTTCTGTTTCTGTTCATCACATTGTTTAATGTACTTCTGTATTCAACATTGTTCGGCTCCATCTGTACAGCAGTCTGCAAAAAACTTATAGCTTGGTCATACCAACCGACCTGCATTCTCGCAAGACCAGATAAATAATACCATTCCGCTGTTTTCGGCAATAAGTTAAGCATTTCAAGTGCCTCACGAATTCGTGACTGCGTTATAAGAATACGAACATTTTGAAAACTTGCCTGTCCGCTTGTATGCGTCTGTGATGTTGAATATCCCCCTGTAGACGTACTGTATCCCGTATTAGTCGCGGTACGCTTATTCGTTATCATATCGTAGGCTTTGTTGATTTCTTTCATCTTTTCAGCCGCCAAATCCGCAAGCGGATTATTAATGTATCTGTCGGGATGATATTTTTTCACCAATTCTTTATACGCTTTTTTTATTGTTTCTTCATCGGCGTTTTCGCTAACGCCCAATACTTCATAAGGATTCATTACTTTCTCCTAAAATACTTTTCTGTTTAGCTTTTAGTGCAACATACATAATATTGTCCAAAACTTCTTTATTTTTGTATATCTCAAGCAAATTATATGCAGACGCCGCATTTTCAAGAGTGAACGTCATTGAGGTATATAAATCCTCTCTAATCGTGTCTTTTATTTCTTGTGCGTTTTTATCCTCATATTTTGCTTTAAAGGTATTGTAATCATTTTTCTTTACGTCTTTTTCCAAATCGTTATACGCGTCAATTATATATATCCATCGCCCTGTATTATATCCAAGCCACGCAAGAATACGTTTTTTATCCTTGTCCTCAATAAAATCGGGTGTAAATAATATTTCAAGTATTCTCGCAAAACAATCGGCTGTTTCATCAATTTCTTTGCAGTTATTTTTTTCAAGCCGACTCAATTCATCAAGACATTTTCTGATATTTTCATATTCTCTCGGATAATGTTTTTTAGCTTTTCTGACGCCGTTTGCAAAAAACAACATACTAAACAACGCTTTTATACTTTTGTCATCGTTCCAATCGTCAAGCAATTTCAAATAAGTGAGTATCACGCCCATATCAGCGGCATAATTTAGAGCCGTGTCATTTTCAACGCATATATTTTCACGGATAGGATGCAACACGCATTTTTTATCTTTCATACTTATTTCTTTTTTGCAAACCGAAGATAAAACAATCGCAAGGAATGTTATGTCATAGCTAAGTCCCAGCCTTGCCGATTGCGAACATCTCTTGCCGATAGCCTTACACAATCCGCAATAATATGCTTTAAACGTCTTTAAGCCTTGTTCGCTCAACGCATTTTTGCATACTGTAACGTATCCGAACATTAAAACATTCCTTCCATAATAACATAAGTATATTTAAAGTATATCTCAAATCGCCATAAATTTCAAGGTGTATGATATATTTAAGATAAAATTTTATTTTTTATTCATAATTAAGCATACTTTTATCGTTATTATGAGAAAATAATATTAAAATAATGTGACTGGAGTAATTTAATATGAAACACGAAATGACTAACAAAGAATATAATGAATACGTAAAAACAAAAACACCCAATTCAAAACTTTTTTCAAACTGTTTAAAAGCATTTGTATCGGGCGGAATAATATGCGTGATCGGGCATTTTATTTTAACTATGTTTAAAAAATGGGGACTTGATACAGAAGCCGCAGGCACTGCCACTTCAATCATATTGGTGTTTGCCGGCGCATTGCTTACAGGACTTGATATTTACCCGAAAATCGCTAAATTTGCTGGTGCGGGAACTATTGTACCGATTACCGGATTTGCAAATTCCGTTGTTTCCCCTGCTCTTGAGGCAAAAACCGAAGGTATGGTGCTCGGTGTCGGTGCAAAAATATTCACAATCGCCGGTCCCGTTATCCTTTACGGTACACTTGCCTCGTTCGTTGCCGGTATTATGTATTGGATTATAAGTTTGTTTTAAAATAAAAAATCTTCTTGAAGAAACAAAATTTACTTCAAGAAGATTTTTTTAATTATTTAAGTTCATATCCGCCGACAGGACGAATTGAAAGAACGTGGCACATATTTTCACCCAACACGTTCTCAATTTTTGTTTTAAATTCATCAAGCATATCAAGCGGAACAAACGCTTGTACAGTTCCGGCAAAACCACCGCCGTGAACTCTGTACGCGCCTTTGTCGCCAAGTATTTCATCGCACAAAGCCAATGTCAAAGACACTGCTTGATTTTTAGGCATACTTGTTGCGAACACATTTTGCAGATACATATACGACGACTGTCCCGATTTCTTTACAAGCTGTTTGAAAAGTTCAAAATCATCATTTTTCAAAGCCTTAACTTCTTCCTGTGCACGTTTGTTATCATTAAAGAAATGGATTGCACGAAGTACTGCTCTGTCATTATTAAGTTTTGCACGAATGTTTTTGATATTCGCCATAAACTCATTTTCATCAACTTCACGCAAAAATTCCTTACCGAAAAATCCCGCAACTGCTTTCATATCAGACGGAATTGTCGCATATTCATCAGTTAAATCTGCGTGATCCGCACCCGAATCAATAATGCAAAGAGCGTGATTATGCTTTTTTAAATCAAATTCAACTTTTTCAACTATCGGTTCTTCCGTACTCTTAAAATCAATAGCCACAACCGAGCCGACAGATGATGCCATCTGATCCATAAGTCCGCTTGGTTTATTGTAATAAACATTTTCGGCGAACTGTCCGAATTTTGCAATTTCAATCGGATTTACTTCGTTATTTGCAAAAAGTCCGTTTATAATTGTTCCGACAAGCACTTCAAAAGCCGCTGACGATGAAAGTCCCGAGCCTTTAAGTACATTTGATGTTGTGTACGCGTCAAAGCCTTTAACGTCATAACCCAAATCAACAAATTTTTTAATTACACCTCTTATAAGAGAAATCGCCTTGTCAAATTCCTTTTCTCTTATTTCAAGACTGTCAAGTTCAATCACATCAAGCGGATAGTTTCTTGATTGAATACGAACAGTATTCGTGCCGTTTGGTCGTGCTGCAGATATAACATCAAGATTAACACTTCCTGCAAGTACGCAACCATGTTGGTGGTCTGTGTGATTGCCTCCGATTTCAGTACGACCCGGAGCGGAGAACAAAGCAATATCGCCGTCTTTACCGAATGTTTCTTCAAAGCCGTTTATAACGTCAATATATCTGTCTGAATACTTTTTCACATCATTTTTATCGCACGAATACAAATATGTAAGCTTATCATCATATTCACCGTTTTTTAGTGCATTTATTGTTTCTTCTATAGAACGCATATAAAACCTCCGTTAAAATGAAAGGTGTAACATTGTTACACCTTTCATTAATTATTTAAAATATTTAATTTTACTCAACCATAAGAAAGTCACTTACAATCTGTTGCATTTCGTCCTTATCGCATACAAGGTCAAATACAACTGACTTATCTTTCAGTTCATAAAGTGACTTAGGAATTTGCATATTACTCTTTTCAGAAAGTTCCTTCAATAGAGTAAATTCGTCTTTACCGACAACTGCATTGTGATCCTCAAGCGCAATAAGAACACTCTGATTAAACTTGAACGGACTTGCAGTTGATGCAATAATTGTCTTTGTTGTGTCGCCTGTTTGAGCAACATACTTATCGTAAACAGACTTTGCAACGGCTGTATGAGTATCAATAACATAATCATATTCAGACGCACACTTTTTAATTGTAGCCATTGTTTCTGCATCATCACAGCAACCTGCAGTAAACATTTCCTGCATTTTTGCCTTAACGTCAGCTGAAACTTCATAGCTGCCATTAGTGTTAAGCTCTTTCATCCATTCGCTGACAAGTTTATCGTCACAACCTGTAAGGTCATAAAGAAATCTTTCAAGGTTACTTGAAATAAGAATGTCCATTGACGGTGAGATTGTTGTATGGAAATCTCTGTTCTTATTATAAACACCGGTCTTTATGAAATCTGTCAAAACATTATTTTCATTCGACGCACAAATAAACTTAGCGATTGGCAAGCCCATTTTCTTTGCATAATATGCGGCAAGAATATTACCGAAGTTACCTGTTGGAACGACAACATTAATCTTATCGCCGATTTCAATTTCGTTATTCTTTACAAGCTCTGCATATGATGAGAAATAATATACAATCTGAGGAACAAGTCTGCCCCAGTTGATTGAGTTTGCAGATGAAAGCTTAAATTGATTTCTGTCAAGAAGATTTTTATAATCAGTGTCTGTAAATATCTTCTTAACACCGCTTTGAGCATCGTCAAAGTTACCCTTAACCGCGGCAACACTTACGTTATTACCCTCTTGAGTAACCATTTGAAGCTTTTGAATTTCACTTACACCGTTGTCAGGATAGAATACGATAATTCTTGTGCCTGCAACATCTTTAAAGCCTTCAAGTGCAGCCTTACCTGTATCACCCGATGTTGCAACAAGGATTACGATTTCTTTATCTTCATTAGTCTTTTTCATTGATGTTGTAAGAAGATGAGGAAGAATTTGAAGTGCCATATCCTTAAAAGCACAAGTCGGGCCGTGCCATAATTCAAGGAAATATGTTGTATCGTTAAGTTTATAAACAGGAGCAATGCTCTCTGTTTCAAACTTTTCCTTTGTATATGCACTGTCTATGCACTTTTTAAGTTCTTCTTCTGTGAAGTCAGAAAGGAACTTGCTAAGTACAAAATATGCTCTTTCGTTATATGACTTTGACGCCAAATTTTTAATCTCATCTAAACTAACTGAAGGAAAGCTTTCCGGAACAAAAAGTCCGCCCTCTGCACTAAGTCCTGTTTTTATAGCCTCTGCCGAACTTACAGATATGCTCTTATCCCTCGTACTATGATACTGCATTAATCAAAACCTCCAAATAATTAATCGTGCCTGTACAAATTTTCATACGTTCAATTCATACAGGCACCTTTGTTTTTTCGCGTCTTACGCTAATTTCTTTATGTAATCAGGTGCTGTTTCAGCATCTATGCTTACTGATATTACAAATGTGATTTCAAACTTTTGGCTCATAGTCTCAAGTCTGTTAAGGAATGATTCAAATCCGTCAAGATTGTCTGAGCCGACAATTTTGAAAATACCGTCAACAAAAATGTTTGTAATATCGAAGTCACGGCTTATAATACCGCTGATAAATCCAAGGAATTCATCATATGACTTAATTTCAAACTCTGATGTGTCTGCCATTCTCGCCTTTGACTTTACATCAAAAATATTTCTGTTTGTGTCGTTGCTGATAAAAACAACGTTGCCCTTTGCAACCGTTAGAGCGTTGTTCACTTTCTCAATAAGAGCCTTTGTCTTACCGGTGCCTTTTTTTCCAATTAGAAGTTCAACCATGTTAACCTTCCTCCTTTATAATAAATTTTTATTTTCTGAGAGTCGCCCTCTCTGATTTTACTTTAATCTTGCTTCAAGAGCGTCCTTTTCGCTTTCGTAACCCGGCTTACCAAGAAGTGCAAACATATTCTTTTTGTATGCTTCAACACCCGGTTGATCAAAAGGATTTACCCCAAGCAAATATCCTGAAAGACCGCAAGCCTTTTCAAAGAAATATACCATTTTACCGAAATTATATGCGTCAAGCGCAGGTACAATAACCGCAAGGTTAGGAACTTGACCGTCTGTATGAGCCAAAGCCGTACCCTGTGCGGCTTTTGAATTTACATAGTCGATAGTCTTGCCTGCAAGGAAATTAAGTCCGTCAATATTATCCTCTGTTGCTTGAATTTCAATATTCTTGCGAGGATTTTCAACAAGCAAAGCTGTTTCAAACAAAATTCTTTGTCCTTCTTGAATGTATTGTCCCATTGAATGTAGGTCACTTGAGAAGTCTGCCGCCGCAGGAAAAATACCCTTGTTGTCCTTACCTTCACTTTCGCCGTAAAGCTGTTTCCACCATTCGCCGAAATAGTGAAGTGCCGGCTCATAATTAACCATCATTTCAACAGTCTTGCCTTTTCTTGCAAGTGCATTTCTTACAACCGCATATTGATAACATTGGTTTTCTGCAAGATTTGGATTAGCATATTCATCCTGTGCCTCTTTTGCACCCTGCATCATCTTGTCAATATCAATACCTGCCGCCGCAATCGGAAGTAAACCCACTGCAGTAAGAACAGAGTATCTGCCGCCGATGTCGTCTGCGATAACAAAGGTTTCGTAACCTTCTTCGTCTGCAAGTGACTTCAATGCACCGCGAGCTTTATCTGTTGTTGCATAAATTCTTTCTTTTGCACCTTCCTTGCCGTACTTCTTTTCAAGCAAGTCTTTAAATATTCTGAATGCAATAGCAGGTTCTGTTGTTGTTCCGGATTTTGATATTACGTTTACTGAAATATCTTTACCCTCTACTGTTTCAAGCAAATCAGCCATATATGTCGAACTGATGTTATTTCCGGCAAAGAAAATAGCAGGACCTTTTCTCTTGTCTTTGTCAAGAGCATTATAGAATGAATGTTGTAACATTTCAACAGCCGCTCTTGCACCAAGGTACGAACCGCCTATACCGATTACAACAAGTACATCTGAATCAGAGCGAATCTTTTCAGCCGCTTTTTTAATTCTTGCAAATTCTTCTTTATCATAATCCGTAGGCAAGTTTACCCAACCAAGAAAATCATTACCTGCACCGGTTTTGTTATGAAGCATATTATGTGCCTCTTTAACATATTCAGCCATATTATCAATCTCATGCTGTCCGACAAACGGAAGTGCTTTTGAATAGTCAAACCTAATATTGCTCATTATATATTGCCTCCTAAATTTCGTATAAAACATATTATGTTTTGTTACTTATTATTTTATACTATTTTGCCAAATAAATCAATAGTCATTGTGAAAATAGTTTGTGAATATTTATTTCTTTTTCATTTCAAAATTCTTGTTTTGTTTGGATTTTGTTGTGTAATGCCAAATTGAACGGTACAACATATAGTTATTCTTCGTCGTACGTTTCAAGAAAACTGTGTTTCACACCGTCAATTTTGTACGCAACAATCGCCTCTAAACTGACGTTTTCAACACTTTTGAATATATTCCCCTCAACGTACGGATTTACCTGTTTCAACGTTTTTATAAGTTCTTTTATTTCAACTCTCTTTGAGCGGTTTTCTTCGTTATTACATGTTGTACAAGTATCCGTAAACTTGCAGGCACATTGTATAAAATGCAAATCGTTATATCGACACCACGATTTTATATCCTGCTCACGAATTAAATAAAGCGGTCGTATAAGTTCCATACCCTCATAGTTTGTGCTGTGAAGTTTCGGCATCATTGTTTGCACCTGTCCCGAATACAGCATTCCCATTAATATCGTTTCAATTACATCGTCATAGTGATGTCCCAACGCAATTTTATTACAGCCCATATCCTTTGCGAATTTATACAAATATCCCCTTCTCATTCTTGCACACAAATAGCAAGGCGACTTTTCAACATTATAAACCGACTCAAATATATCGGATTCATAAATAGTTATAGGGATATTCAATTTCCTTGCATTTTCCTCTATAACCTTACGGTTTTCAGGACTGTAACCGGGATCCATAACCAAGAATTTCACTTCAAATTCAAATTTATTGTGAAGTTTAAGTTCCTGAAAAAGTTTTGCCATAAGCATTGAGTCTTTTCCGCCCGATATACAGACCGCAATCTTGTCGCCCTCTTTAACCAAATCATAAGTATTAATTGCTTTTGCAAACATACGCCAAATTTTTTTACGGAATTTTTTTCTTATACTTTGTTCAACATCACGACTTATGCTCTCAGCCTCTTTTCGCTTTATCGAATCCAACAGCCATGCAGTATATCCGCCCTCAAGGCTCACCGCGTCAACGCCTTTTTCTCTTAGCCGCTCCGCAACGTCTATGCTTATTTTACCTATTCTGCAGCAAATAATCAGTTTTTTGGATAAATCAACCTTTTCGCTTGTTTCTATCTCATCTGACGGAACATAAACCGCTCCCGGCATTTCGTCTTTTTGAACTTCCTCTTTGTCACGAATATCTATAATTTGATATGTGTCTTTATCTAATTTATTCAATTCTTCTATTGTTATACTCATAATTATTTCCTATTCCCAAATATATTTCCTATTATTTCAGTAGGCATAATTTTATAACAAATTTGTCGATTTGTCAAATACAAAAAAGCAGAGTCATATCTTATGACTCTGCTTTTGTTTTATATCGTTTCTGCAAATTTCTTTGTATAATCTTCAAGTTCGGCAAGTTTTTCGTCTGACGGATTGAATATACAACCGAACGGCTTTTCAAAAGGCTTTAGTTTAAGCAATTCAAGATGATTATGCACCAGCTGAATACCTTCACCGCCCCAGCCGTATGAGCCGAATACAAAACAAGGCTTATTTTTCATATTAACAAGGTCAATCGAAGAAATAATATCCCATACAGGCTTTACCGCATTTCTGTTGATTGTCGGTGTACCGAATACAAGTGCGTCCGCACTGTGAAGTGCCGTTATCATTTCGTCGTTGATTTCGGCAACGTCATATTCTTTAACATCAAAATCACAGGAATTAAGCGTTTTTGCAATAGTGTCTGCCATTTTCTTTGTATATCCGTAAGCCGACACATAGAATATTGCGACTGTTTTTTTCTCTGTAACTTTCGGTGCACTCCAAGCAGAATACTTTTTAACGGCTTTTGCTATATATTTTTTAAGTACAGGTCCGTGACTATTACAAACCATTTCAATATCAAGTGCCGACAACTTTTCAAGCGCCTTGACAACAAAAGCATTAAACGGCGATACAATGCAGTCATAATAAACTTTCATTGCCTTTTCATACTTATCGTAGTAAATTATATCCTCGTCAACAACTGCGTCCTCACAATAGTGTGCACCAAATACGTCACAGCTGAAAAGTGTCTTTTCACTTTCAAGATATGTCACCATAGTATCAGGCCAATGCAAATTAGGAACTATACAGAATTTCAATACCTTTCCGTCACCCAAATCAAGCTCTGCACCGTCTTTTGCAATATGCTCCTTAAAAGTCATATTTGTTATTTCTTTTAGATTTCTTATAGCCGCAATACTGCCCACAACTTCAATGTCCGGATTTAATTCAAGTATCTTCCTGACACTTCCCGAATGGTCAGGCTCTGTATGATTGCATATCAAATAATCAATCTCAGAAACAGGCATTATTTCTTCGATATTTGAAATATACGAATCAAGTAACTTTTCGTGTGCTGTTTCTATAAGTGCCGTCTTTTCACCCTTTACAAGATACGCATTATATGTCGTACCGTATTCCGTTTCCATAAAAATATCAAATGTTCTTAGTGTAGGGTCTTTTACTCCCACATAAAAAATATTATTCTTTAATTCAAGCATTTTTTATCATTCCTTTCACCGTTAATGCTATTTACAAACAATAGATACCCAATCTTTTCTTTGCTTGATTGAATTTATTTCAAAGCCGCATTTTTCAAGTGCCGCTTTAACGTCGTCTACTCTGTCCTCAATTATTCCCGAAGTAATAAACACACCGCCTTTTTTCATATATTCACGTGCTTTTGGAGCAAGTGCTATAATGACATCTGCAACAATATTTGCCACAACAACGTCATATTCATTTTTGGCAATTTCATTTTGCAATTCTGTATTTGTAATTATATCTCCGGCTTTAACCGTATATTTCGATATGTCGACATCATTCATGCCTGCATTCTGATATGCAATATCAACCGCATTCGGGTCAATATCAACCGCAAACGCACTGTCTGCCCCCAACAACAATGATATAATTGACAAAATACCGCTGCCGCAGCCCAAATCAAGCACTTTAACGCCCGGTTTTATGTATTTTTCAAGTGTTTCGATACAAAGCTGTGTTGTATAGTGTCCGCCTGTACCGAAACTCATACCCGGATTTATATTGAATACAATTCTGTCGGTATTATCTTTAAGTTCTTCCCATTCAGGCTTGATAAGAATTTTTTCGCCTACTTCCAACGGGTGAAAATACTTCTTCCAGTTATTCGCCCAGTCTTCTTCCTTCATATTGTCAATATGGATTTCAAGTCTGCCGAACTCGTTTTCATCATCAAGCTGTTTCATTTCGGCAACAGTATTTCTGATTGCCATAAGCATTTCATGACCTGCCGCATTATCGCTGACATAGGCGATTACTTCCGTTTCGCCCTCTTTTTCCTTAATCAGCTCATCATCAACATAATCCCAATACTGTTTATTGTTTTCAAGAAAATCTTTAAAATCTTTTTCGTCCTCAATTTCAAGACCTGTTATTCCAAGCTGATACAGTCTTCCGCTCAAAGGCTCAATACCCTCTGATGTCGTAAATATAGATACTTTAATCCAATCCATAATATCCTCCGTGTTTATAAAATCATTTGCAAAAAGCAATACACTCTCGGTATTGCTTTTTTAGTTATTAATCAAGAAAATCTTTTAATTTCTTACTTCTGCTCGGATGACGAAGTTTTCTTAGTGCCTTTGCCTCAATCTGTCTTATTCTTTCTCTTGTTACGTCAAATTCCTTGCCTACTTCTTCAAGCGTTCTTGCACGTCCGTCGTCAAGACCGAAGCGAAGTCTTAAAACTTTCGCCTCTCTTTCAGACAATGTTTCCAAAACCGCTCCAAGCTGTTCCTTTAGAAGTACAAAACTTGCTGCCTCTGACGGTGCAGGTGCGTCCTCATCCGGAATAAAGTCGCCAAGATGGCTGTCCTCTTCTTCGCCGATAGGAGTTTCAAGCGAAACAGGCTCTTGTGAAATCTTTGAAATTTCACGCACTTTATCAACAGGCATATTTAGTTCTTTTGCAAGTTCTTCCGGCGTAGGTTCACGGCCAAGCTCCTGCACAAGTTGTCTTGAAACCCTTACAAGTTTGTTGATGGTTTCAACCATATGAACAGGTATTCTGATTGTACGCGCTTGATCCGCAATGGCTCTTGTGATAGCTTGTCTTATCCACCATGTCGCATATGTTGAGAATTTATAACCCTTTGTATAGTCAAACTTATCAACAGCCTTGATAAGACCAAGATTACCCTCTTGAATAAGGTCAAGGAAAAGCATACCGCGACCGACATAAAGCTTTGCTATACTTACAACAAGACGCAAGTTAGCCTCTGCCAAGCTTTTCTTTGCTTTTTCGCCGTCCGCAATCAATAAATCAATCTGCTTTTTAGTATCTTCGTCTATATCCTCGCCAATTTCTTCAAGCTGTTCTTTCGCTGTTTCTCCGTCTGCCATTCTTTTGGCAAGTGACAATTCTTCCTCGGGAGTAAGCAGATTAACTTTACCTATTTCTTTTAGGTACATTTTAACGTGGTCATCAATATTGATACCCTCCGGAACAGACAAGTCCTCAAGTTCTTCCTTACTTACTTCGATTTCTTCAAGTTCCTTATCCAAATCTTCAACAAGTTCGATAGATTCTTTTTCAAAAACGTCATAAAGTCTTTCTATTTCTTCCGGTGTCACTTCAATGTCTTCAAAAGCGTCACTTATTTCCTTAAAAGTAAGTACCCCTTTTTTCTTACCTTTTTCGATAAGTTCTCTTTTAATGTCTTTCATCTTTTCCTGCATTAAACTATTCCTCCCAAGTATTTTTCTCATTTAGAAGTTCTTCACGTTGCTTAAACAAATCCATCAAATTCGTAGGGTCTGCTTCGGCATTGATACGCATATTCAGCTTCTCCAATTTAATTGTATATAAAAGTTCTTTGACGGTTTCTTCATCACCGCTGTAAACTTCAAGATTATAAAAAACTTCCGACGCCTCACTCAAATCGTCGCCCGAAAAATCATTTAACATCATTGCCGGATCGGGTGACATTCCGTTTTCATAGCTGTCATACATACTTTTCGCCAAACGTCTGTACACATTTGTTGCAAATTCCTCGGCTTTAATCTGTGCCGACGACATTTTATAAAGTTTTTTACTTTGCGATATAAGTCCCAAAAGCCGTTTTTCAGCTTCAAGCAAACTGCTTGTAACCATTTGTTTTTTCGTTGTTTCACGCTTTCTTTGTTCGACTTTTTTCTGATACTCATTTTTAGTCGGTATTCTTTTATAACTGCCCTTCGATATTTTTTCACGGTATTTGCTTGCTATCGCCTCTCGGCTTATTCCTGTATCCTCCGCGACTTTCGTTATATAGGCGTCTACCTCAACAGCATCTTTTAATTTTGTAAATATGTTTACTACCTCATCTATAAACAGTATCTTACCGTCCGTACTCGTTACGTCATACTGCTTTTTTATCAAAGAAATCTTAAATTCAGTGGCAGGCATCGCATTCTTTACCGCCTCTTTGAATTTTTCAACTCCGTTTTTGTTTATGTATTCATCGGGGTCTTTGGCATTTTTAAGCCGTATCACCCTTGCTCTGCCGCCTACATTGTTTATTATGTCAATGGCTCTTAACGCCGCTTTTGTACCTGCCTCATCACTGTCGTAACATATCAGTATTTCACTGCCGTAACGCAACATCAATTTAGCTTGATTTTCCGTAATAGCCGTACCGAGCGTTGCAACAATATTTTTTATACCGGCTTGATATACGGATATTACATCCATATATCCCTCACACAGTATTATCTCCGATGATTTTGCATTTTTCGCCAAGTTGAGTGAAAATAAGTTTCTGCCTTTATCAAAAACAGGTGTTTCGGGCGAATTCAGATATTTAGGTATTTTATAACCGTTAATCTCTTTATTGTTGTGCATAATTCGACCGCCGAAACCGATAACATTTCCTCTAACGTCAATTATCGGAAACATAACACGATCTCTGAATTTATCGTATATTCTGCCCTCACGGCTTACGGCAAGTCCGCCCTCGACAATTTCTTCTGTTTTAAACCCTTGCGAAGTCAAATATTTAAGCAAATGATCGTGTCCTTCGGGTGCATATCCCAAACCGTATACCGTAACCGTTTTCCAAGGTATATTACGTTTTGCAAAATACTTTTGACCTTTTTCGCCTATGTTTTTATCACGCAGACAATTATAAAAAAATCTCGCTGAAAGTTTGTTCATCGCCAAAATACGTTTCTTCTTTTCATGCGATGCGTCCGAAAAATTTCCGTCATCTTCGGGAATTATTATACCTGCATTGTCGGCAAGCAACTTCAACGCATCAATAAAGTCAAGATTTTCTGTACGCATTACGAACTGCACCAAATTACCGCTCGCACCGCATCCGAAGCAGTGAAAAAGCTGTTTCTCTTGACTTACATGGAATGACGGTGTTTTTTCGTGGTGAAACGGACAAAGTCCGCTGTAATCACGTCCCGATTTTTTTAATTGTACATATCTCGATACATAGTCAATTATGTCATTTTCATCACATATTTGCGCTATCATATCGTCCGAAATTCTTCTTGGCACACCGTCACCTCCTTTTATCAATGGTACTATTTTCACACATAATGCGTAAAAATATACTTATCTTATCGTTTCAATTATTCTTTCTGCTAAAATCTTGCATTGATTTATAGCATATGTATCTTCATTTGCCGGTTTCTGAGCAGATACACCGAAATGTCCCATACCCGATACAGAGCTGTTGCCTATAAGCGTCATACCCGAAACAAGCGCGCATGAATGAATATGCTCCAAAGTCCTTTCCTGACCGCCGTACTTTGACGCACCGACAGTTACCGCCGCCATAGGCTTTCCGAGCCACTTTTTATTAGCTCTTGCGTCCCTTGTCTTGTCAAAAAAACATTTCATCTGACCCGTCATAGAACCAAAATAAACAGGACTTCCGAAAACAACAAAATCAGCTCTTTCGATTTTATCAAATAATGTATCAAGTTTTGTATCTTTATAGCACTTTTTTGTACAAGGCGTTGAACAGGCTACGCAAAACGGTGTTTTTGTATCCATAATCGCCTCACTGACACTGCAAATTTCAGTTTCTGCACCCTTTTCGGCACAGTGTCTTAAAATTTCGTTAAGCAAAAATGCTGTATTTCCGTCATTGTTATGACTTCCGTTTAATGCTAATATGTACATATTATACGCTCCAATCTTTCATCAAAACAGAGGTAAAAATACACTTCACGTTATATTTACCCCCATTTTCTCATTTTATAACATTTTATTTATATTATATTGAAATTTTATTCAAAAAATGCTTTATGTCTTAAAAACTTTCGCTTTTTATAATACAACATACGCACCCAAAAATCCTTTTTTAATTTTAAAATTTCTCATAATCCGCAAAAAAGAGGATGATACCACCCTCTTTTTTGTAACTAATTCATAACAGCAGTACCGATAATGCTGTTAATATCTTCAATATTGTAACGTTCCATATATTCCTTAATTTCTTGCT
>UMEI01005084.1_pt1 | contig 16752 bp, 10 predicted proteins | sample 1964711 | NCBI WGS metagenome assembly UMEI01 (sample SAMEA4836016, study PRJEB28245) | human gut metagenome | biome: gut microbiome; material: fecal sample | place: Denmark | collected 2008 | reverse complement strand
CATTTACCGGGAAATAATTTCAAATCTGTTTATTATGATGCGAACCGGCATTGTCTTTGGCTGGGAACCCATTTGGAATATATTGTCAAATTTTATATAGACACACGTAAGACTGAAATTATAGAAAGTTCATCAAGTGATATTTCTCATTTTTTTGGACAGCATATTTTGGCTTTAGTCCCTTATAAGGGTAAATTGTTGGTAGGTTCGACAGCTGGAGTTATGCTTTATGACCCACAAGATGGGACTTCAATGAAGTTTTTTCAAGAAATTAGTAGTTTGGTAACTACAATGCTTGTTGATTCTCGAAAACGATTATGGATAGGAACTGAGAATGAGGGTTTGTTTTGTTATGATACTGAAAGTGGAAATATAACTTCATATAAACATAAACCTGGTGTTCAGAATAACTTGAGTTCTAATAATATCAATTGTATTCTTGAGGATGACAAACAGCGTATCTGGATAGGAACAAACGGGTATGGGCTCAATCTTTTTTTACCGGAAAGTAATGATTTTAAGGTTTTTTCTAAAGAAAATAGTCGTTTGATAGATAATACCATAGTAGCGTTAGCTCAATCAAAGTCTGGAAAAATTTTAGTAGGTACAGGAAACGGATTATCGATATGTGAGGTACAAAATAAGTTTTTAGTAGTTAATTATCCATTTAATAATGGATTCCCATTGACAACAATTAATGATAAAAGCCTATATGTATCGCGAGAAGGAGATATTTTTGTTGGGGGTATCAATGGTATGGTAATTCTGGAAGAAACAGATTTTAACTATCAGCAGAAGCCTTTTGATATTCAGTTCTCGAAATTGTATGTTAATAATATGGAGGTAAAGCAAGGCGATAAAACAGGAATTCTTAGTCAAGCTTTGCCTTATACTTCTGAAATAAAAATTAAGCCTGGATATTCAGTTTTTTCTGTAGCGTTTTCTACTGATAATTATATTTATCCCAGCCAAGAGGAAATTGAGTACCGTTTGAAGGGTTTTGAATCTGACTGGATGACTGCCCGGTTTGGACGGATGCTGACTTATACTAATTTGAATCCAGGAAAGTATGAATTAGAACTTCGTCTTAAAAATTTTCCGGAGATAACGAAAACTTTGTTTATTGACATTATTCCTCCGTTTTACAATACTTGGTATGCCTATTTTTTCTATGTCCTTGTTGCTTTAGGACTTATTTATTGGTATATCTGTCAAGACAAGATGCGTTTTTATTTGAAAAAATCTTTGGAATTTGAAAAGAAAGAGAAGGAAAAAACGGAAGAATTGACTCAGTCAAAATTACGTTTTTTTACTAATATCTCACATGAAATACGTACTCCGATAACTTTAATTATAGGACAGGCTGAAAGTCTACTCCATTCTCAAAATATACATCCTTCTGTATATAATAAAATTATCAATATACATAAAAATGCATCAAATTTGAGTGGACTAATTAATGAGTTGCTTGATTTTCGCAAACAGGAACAAGGGCATTTGAAATTAAAAATATCGGAAGTAAATTTTGTGGAATTTTTGAAGGAGACATTTCTTACATTTTATGAATATGCTCAAAATAATAATATTTCTTTCAAGTTCTGTCGAAGTTCAGATGAGATAAATCTTTGGATTGATGTAGAGCAAATGCAGAAGGTTATAAATAATTTATTGTCAAATGCGTTCAAATTTACACCTCCGGGTGGTAATGTCGTGATTTCACTTGAAGAAAATGAATCGGAAGTTATATTTTCCATATCTGATAATGGACAGGGAATTTTACCTGATAAAATAGACCATATATTTGACCGTTTTTATCAGGCGGATTTAACGGATAATGTTCCAGGTACTGGCATTGGATTGGCTTTGACAAAAGGTATTATTGAGTTGCATTCGGGACAGATTCAAGTGAAGAGTGAAGTGGGCAAAGGAACAGTATTTAGTGTCATATTAAAAAAAGGTGATACACATTTTCCAGAAGGTACTATGCGCCTTGAGAAAAAAGTAGATATAAGTGATTATAAAAATAGTTTACCTGTGGAAGATGTTTCAGAGTTACCACAACAAAATTTAAGTGGAGAAAAAGATAAATTGTTAATTGTAGAGGATAATGAAGACTTGCGGAATTTTTTAAAAGAAATTTTTTCAGCTATATATGATGTTGAGGTTGCTGAGGATGGAATAATTGGATTAGAGAAAGTTCGGTCTTTTTTACCAGATGTTGTTATCAGTGATATTATGATGCCTCGTATGTCGGGAATAGAGTTGTGTTCCAAGATAAAGAATAACTTTGATACATGCCACATTCCGGTTATATTACTTACTGCCAAGACTGCACTTGAACATAAGTTTGAAGGGCTTCGTATTGGTGCAGATGATTATATTTCTAAACCTTTTAATGTGAAATTATTGGTATTAAGATGTAATAATTTGGTAAATTCACATAGGATATTACAGTCTAAATTTGTTCAGCAACCAGATCTTATTCATCAGCAACAAGTTGCGACGAATGCAGCGGATAAAGACTTTGTTGAAAAAGCAACTAAAATTGTGGAGGCCAATCTGGATAAGAATGAGTTCGATGTGAATATTTTTGCTATGGAAATGAATTTGAGCCGTTCTTCACTCTTTAATAAATTGAAAGGGGTAACTGGCTTGACTCCTAACAATTTTATATCCAATATACGTTTGAAAAAAGCAGCAGAAATGTTGTTGAATAATCCGGAACTGAAAATAAGTGATGTAGCTTATACTTTGAATTTCAGTAGTCCTCGTTATTTTAATAAATGCTTTAAAGATTTGTTTGGTTATGCTCCGGCAGATTATCGAAAAAGCAATAAAGTGCAGAATGAATAGTACGTTGAGGAAACGATAGAATAGAGAATATAGTCCATGATATTGCTTTCCTGTTTACAAAAAAGGATTGCAATAGTTTATGGAGCTTCTTGTTTATTTATCGAATTTTATCAAAAATTTTGGACAATATTTCCAGTTTATAGAGACGGTCAAAATTACTTTTGCTTTATCAACAATAAATAGAATTTAGTTATGTATCGTGTATTATTGGATATTGCAATTTTAGTTTCCTTTTTGTTATGTGTTGTTGACTGTCGGTCTAAAAGTTTAGTAGATGAGAGTTTCGATTTTGCCGAGATGCGTATGAGAGCATTGGTCCAGTCTTTGGATACAACTGAAAATATGCCTCGGAGTATAACGCCTGATGGTAAAATGAGTTGTGTAGATGTTTTTGACTGGACGAGCGGCTTTTTCCCTGGAAGTCTTTGGTATTTGTATGAATACACGCAAGATGAGTATTGGAGGCAACAGGCTGAACTATATTCGAAAAGATTGGAACCAATACAATATTATACAAAACATCATGATTTAGGATTTATGGCTTATTGTAGTTTTGGTAATGGGTATCGTCTTACAGCAAATGAAAGTTATAAAAAGATATTGCTGAATAGTGCAGAATCTCTTTCTACACGTTTTATTCCTATGGCAGGAGTTATAAAGTCTTGGGACTTTAGCCGCTCGTATAGCGGTACACCTTGGTACTGTCCTGTAATAATAGATAATATGATGAATCTTGAGCTTTTATTTTTTGCATCCAAAATGGGAGGAAACGACAAATATAGAAAAATAGCAATTAGTCATGCCGATAAGACTTTAAAATATCATATTCGAAAAGATTATAGTAGTTATCATGTCGTTAATTATGATACTCTTACAGGAAAAATGACAGATCGGGGAACTCGGCAAGGATTGGCTGATAATTCAACTTGGGCTAGAGGACAAGGGTGGGCTATTTATGGTTTTACTATGGTTTATCGTGAGACACAAGATGATAAATATCTTAAAGTTGCAAGAAAGTTAGCAGATTTCTATATCAATAATTCTGATTTACCTGAAGACTTTATACCATATTGGGATTTTAAGGCTAGTGACCTTAAATGTAAATCTCCATGGGGTTATAATCCTCAAGAGTATAAAGAAATTCTTCGAGATGTCTCTGCTGCGGCTGTTGTGGCTAGTGGGCTGTTAGAGTTAAGCCAATATGTAAAAGATAAAGATAATCGGTATTTTAGAATAGCGGAGCAAATGCTTGCGGTTTTGCAGTCAAATTATAGAAATAATGGAAATCGTCATAATTTTGTTCTTGATCATTCTGTAGGGGATTATCCAAGAGGTACAGAGATTGATGTACCGTTGGTATATGCTGACTATTATTTTCTTGAGGCTTTGGTAAGATATAATCGTATTGTAAAAGGTGAACCTGTAATGTAAAAGGTTGAAAGAATGAAAAACATAAGTATTAAATTAATATTGTTAGTATGGTGTTTAGCTTTACAGTTTCCTGTATTTGGTTTTACACAACGGAACTTATTGCAAAAGGCTGGTGTTAGTGTTGATTCTTTAAAAAAAGTACTTATAGTCGATTATAGCTGGGTTCCTTGTCCTGATTATGACGATAGAGACGGTTGGGATAATTTTTTGGGAGACAAGAAAGAATATTGTATTGGTCAGGGGGAAGAGTGTCTTGATTATAAGTGGCAGATAATTTTGGCAACTGATTATTTAGAATATCAGCGTTCAGGTTCAAGGGATGCTATGCAGACACCTTACGGTGAAAATAACGATGCTCTTTCTAAATTGGTTATAGCTGAATTAGCAGAAGGAAAAGGTCGTTTTATCGACCAGATTATCAATGGTGTTTACCAATATTGCCAGATGGCTTCTTGGGCTGTTTCTGCACATCTGAATATGCAGAAGTTTGATAAAGTGTTACCGTATTACAAAGAAAATATAATTGACTTACAAGTTGCCGATGTAGGGGCTTTTCTTTCTTGGACGTACTATTTTTTGCACAAAGAGTTTGATAAGGTAAATCCGGTAATATCCGATTATCTTCGTGCGGAGATAACGAGACGTGTTTTAGACCCTTATATGGCTAATCCTTCTATGATAGGGTGGATGGCTTTGGGACGTGTACCTCGGATGGTAAATAATTGGAATACATGGTGTAATAGTAATGTTTTGCAATGTTTTTTATTAGTTGAAGATGATAAGGATAAATTGGCCGCAGCAGTTTGGCAGTCGATGCAGTCGGTTGATCAATTTATCAATTTCAATCATGAAGACGGTGCTTGTGCAGAGGGCCCATCTTATTGGGGAGTTGCTGCTGGAAAGATGTTTGATTATCTTGATTTGTTAAGTTTGGCAACTGGAGGAAAAATATCGATTTTTAGTGAGCCTATCATTAAAAATTTGGGAGAATATATTTCTAATACTTACGCCGGTAATAAATGGACTGTTAATTTTTCAGATGCTTCGGCAAAGTCTGCTGAGGATTTTTATTTGTGGTACCGATTCGGTAAAGCAGTGAATAGTTTGGAGATGGTACATTTAGCAGCATTGCTGTATAATCCTGATATTTATCCTTTTAAATCGAATAAACGTCAATGTGCAGATATATTTAAGGGGTTGCGTGCTATGAATGTACGTGGAGAGTTGCTGGTATGCAAGCCAGAACATCGTTTTAAACCTTATGTAGCTTACCCTCAATCGGAAATGTGCCTTATGAGTAATAATGCTGGTTATTTTTTTGCAGCAAAGGGTGGAAATAATGGAGAAAGTCATAATCATAATGATGTTGGAAGCTTTGTTTTATATATAGATAGTAAGCCTGTAATAATAGATGCTGGAGTAGGAACGTATACTCGACAGACTTTTGGACCTGAGCGTTATACAATATGGACTATGCGTAGTGATTATCATAATTTGCCGATTGTAAATGGGATAGTTCAGAAAGATGGGAAAGAATATAGAGCTGGTAAATTGATATTTAATGAAAAGAAGAAGTTTTTCTCGGTTGATATTGCCTCTGCATATCCGGATGAAGCTCAATTGAAAAAATGGGAGCGTTCTTATCGGTTAGAGAAAGATAAACTAAGAATTATAGATTCGTTTGTATTGAATGAAATTTTATTGAATAATGAAGTTATTTTTATGCTTCCTACATTTCCTCAAATTGTTTCACCGGGAAAAATAATGTTTGATAATGCGGATGGAAAAGTGTTTTTACAATATGAAGCAAGACAGTTTGAACCGACAGTTGAAATAATAACTTTGGATGATACGAAGTTGTCGACAGTATGGGGAAAAACGATATATCGTGTCATACTTAAAAGTATACAACCAATGTTATCAGGGACGTATACTTATACTATATCTAAAAAATAATGTAGCTATGAGGTTTTTTGTTATATCACTGATTTCAGCATGTTTTATAATTACTGTTTGTGCACAGAATTATAGTAAACTTGTATATCCCGGGGTAGATGGAAAATTGGTATATGTCCCGTATAATGATAAAGGAGATATTATACCTGATTTTTCTTATTGTGGATATAAAGCCGGAGGAGTAAGAATTCCAGATATTCCGGTAAAAATAGAGATAGTTCCGGGAGATTTCTCCACGGATGATTCTAAACGCATACAGGCTGCTATTCAAAAATTGGCAAAGGAAAAACCTGACTCGAAGGGATTCAGGGGCACTATATTATTGAAGAAGGGAAGATATAACATTCAAAATTCGATAAGAATTCCCTACTCAGGTATCGTTTTGAGGGGAGAGGGGAATGGAGAAGATGGAACGGTACTGGTTGGAACTAGTGCGGTGAAATATAATATGTTTTATATTGGAACTACTGATAAGCCTGTACAAAATAAGTCTTCTTTACAGATTATAACAGATGATTATATCCCGTCGGGGACACGGGAAATAACGGTGGAAGATGCTTCTATATTCCGGTCTGGGGATGCAGTTATTATTGAACGTCCAAGTACAGCGGAGTGGATACGAGCTATAGGTATGGATCGTATTCCTGACTCTTGGAGTCGTATTTCTAATCCTACTGCTGAAAAATTAAAAAAGTATGCAGATGAAGGATGCCTGAGTGAAGATAAGAAATTCTATAATACGACAATTCAGTGGAAACCAGGAAGTAAAAATTTGCGCTTTGAACGGACAATTGTCAAGGTAGATGGAAATCGGATAACTTTGGATATACCATTGACTAATGCGTTGCAAAAAGAATATGGAGGTGGATATATTTATAAATATTCTTTTAAAAATCGACCACAGAATATTGGAATAGAGAATTTGAGAGGGGAATGTATTTTCGATAAAAATGAGGTATGTCTTACTCCTTCGATGGATGAATATTATTCGGACGAAAAGCATGTATCTCAATTTGTCGTTTTTGGTGCATGTGAAAATGTGTGGGTTAAAAAGTTGACATCTAAATATATTGATAATGGATTTAAGTCTACAATTTGGAGCCGTTTTATTACTGTTGAGGATTGCGAATATCTTGATCCGGTTTCTGTAATTACTGGGGGACGGCGTTACGCTTATCATATACAGGGTCAAATGATGCTGGTACAACGGTGTTATGCACGTAATGGACGTCATGATTTTGTATTGGGAGCTACTGTAGCAGGACCTAATGCCTTTGTTGATAATAAAGCTGAACTTTGTCATTCATTTAGTGAGCCTCACCAGCGGTGGGCTACGGGGTGTCTCTATGATAATTGTTCCGTTTCAGGTCCGGAGGCTTGTATAAATATTGGGAATAGGGGATTTTTCGGAACTGGACATGGTTGGTCAGGGGCACAAATGGTTGTTTGGAATTGCCAATCTCCGATTATTATTGTAATGAGTCCTCCTACAGCCCAGAATTTCAGCATAGGTAGTGTGGGTTTGAAAGATATGTGGTCGAAAGATAAAAGTATCCAATCTCGTATCAATCAGATAAATAAAGCATCGGGAAGTAATATGCAATATATGGGAATTCCTATAGTTGGGAATGGTCATATCGAATATTCAGGAAAACAGATGCTTCCACAGTATTTGTATTATACCCAATTAAAAGATCGTTTAGGAGATAATGCAATCAATGATGTCGTTTTAGAAAAGTAGTGAATAAATGGAGTAAAAAAATACAATTATGAAGAAACTGTTAATTATAATAGGGTACTGTTGTCTGACGATTGGGATAATTCGGGCCCAGATTATAAAGACAGATTTTTTTGATGGATTGAGTCTTGGAAGTGAAATAGAACAAGGAGAATATAATTCGGTTGTCCAAGATGGAACGAATCCTATAAAAGCGAATCAGTGGAATTTGACTGGTAGGGATGATATACAATATTTCCGCTCAGGGAGTTCTCCGGTTATAGCTGGTAAGCTTTTTTATCCTAATTATCCACCTTCAAATTTAGCGTTAAACGCAATACGTTTATCAAAATTATCTTCTGGAGGACGAATGAGTGTGTATTCATTAACTGCAGGAAATGAGTATATAATGCAACCTTATTATTTAGCGTTTATGTTGAAGGTGGAGGATATATCTTCACTGCCGGACGATAATAATAATGATTTTATCTCGTTTGATGGAAATTACAGTGGAAATCATTTAAGAGGACGTTTGATTTTACGCAAAACAAAATTATTGGGAAAGTTTGCATTGGCATTAGGTGGTTATGATTCTGGTATTGAGCAGACTACGGAATATGATGTTGGGGAGACCCTTTTGGTAGTTCTTAAATATAATTTTTTTACATCGGATAGGTCAGTATCTTTGTTTATTAATCCAGATTTGGATAAGGAAGAACCCAAGCATCCTGATTTGAAACTTGATTTTACAGGAACAGATATGTTGGGACAAATACGAGGTATCTCAGTTCGACAATCTTCTTTTTATGCCTTGATGTTGGGGGGACTTCGTTTTTCGGATAATTGGGATGATGTTATTGGAAAAGATTCTGGAGATATTATATCAGGATATTCAACATTGGTAAATATTGGAGTGTCGGGTAAATTGGACTATAATCCAGATCCACAAGGATATTATTTGCCCGATTATAGTTACGCTGGATATCGGAATGGTGAAAAAAAAATACCTGTAGTACCTGTTGTGAAAACGATATCACCAGTTTCAGGTGACAATACTGCGCATATACAGGCGGCAATTGATGAGGTGGGGAGACGTAATCTTGATGTGAATGGTTTTAGAGGGGCATTGTTATTGCAGGCAGGAAAATATGAAGTAAAGGGTACGTTATATGTGAAATATTCAGGTGTTGTGCTTCGGGGTGTTGGAAACGGTACAGATGAGAGTAATTCGACAATTATATATGCAACAGGAGATATACCCCATCAGCGTAATGTGATGATATTAGGATACCCGTCTCAAGATACGTGGAATAATATAATATCTGGAACACAAAGAAATATAACGGATGAACTTATTCCAGTTGGAGCGCGAGAATTTTCAGTTACCGATTCTTCTCCCTATTCGGTTGGAGATCAAATAGTCATATACCATCCGTGCACCAGTCAATGGTTACAGGCCGTTGATTTTGGCGGTGTTCCAGCTCCTCAAGACGGTATGGCTGACGAACGTTGGAGAGAGGGAGAGTTGCCAATTGTATTTAACCGTTTTATAACCAGTATTGAAGGAAATAAAATTGTAATAGATGCTCCGATTTATTATACGTTGAATAAATCTTTATCGCAATCTTATATTTATAAATATGACAGAAGTAATATTCTTACAGAAATAGGTTTGGAAAATTTGCGAATAGACATTGAAAATGCTGGAGGAGAAGATGAAAATCATGCTTGGTCGGCGGTGAGATTTAAAAGTGCGGATTATTGTTGGGCGAAAAATGTGATAGTTAAAGGTTTTGGCTTATTTGGCATATCTGTAGAGTGTGTAACAAGGAGTACAGTAGATAGTTGCCAGGCGATAGAGCCAGTTTCTATTATTACAGGGGAAAGGCGGTATAATTTTAATGCTGGAAATAATTCACAGTTAGTATTATTTAAAAATTGTTATGCTAATAAAGGTCGTCATAGTTATGTTTCAAATGGAACGTCTTCGGTATCGGGTATCGTTTTTCTAAATTGCATATCGGATAGGGCTGTTGATGTTAGCGAATCTCATCGTAAGTGGTCGCAGGGATTATTATATGATAACTATAGGGAGCAAAATCTTTCTCGGAATTTTGTGTTAGGACTTTATAATCGTGTAGATATGGGAACAGGACACGGATGGTCAGCTGTACAATCAGTTTTGTGGAATTGCGATGTAACAGCTCGAGGTGTGATAGGATTACAGAAGCCTCCAACCTCTCAGAATTATGCTATTGGTTGTAAGGCTGGGGATATAACTGGACGTCCATTAGTAACTTCAGAATATGTCTCAGACTTTCTTTTAGGATTTGTAGAATCAAAAAATATGCCTATAGAGAGTATTCCTTCTTTGTATCTGGCTCAATTGAATGACCGTTTGAATAATACTATTTCATGTACTTCTTGTCCAGATGGTAAATCATATACCTTTACCCGAGATGGACAAACTGTTATTATTCATTTTGATGATGACATCCGAGATGGTCGGGTAGCAGTGTATACTTTGGATGGGAAATATGTTTTTACACAACAGTTTGAAGGAAATTCTGTACGGGTAAAGATGAACAAAGATAATGTATACCTCCTTCGTATTTCTGGTATTGGTTTTTGTTTTGTAGAGAAAGCAGTTCTATAAAATTGGAAATAATATTTTAAAGAGATAACGTGAAAATGCTATCTCTTTAAAATAAATATGGTAAAAGAATTAATCTATATTAGTAAAAGTGATGCGAGCATCATCATCTTGTATTGATACTCCTTGTACCTTAATTATGGGTTTATCCATGTTTGAAGGGATGCCAATTTGGGCCTTAGTGAGATTACCATTTGTCCATTCTATATCTATCAGATATCCATTTCGAGCAGCTAACCCTGAAATTTTACCTTCTGGCCACTCTGTTGGTAATGCAGGTAATAAATCAATAAATCCGTCGTGTGATTGTAATAGCATTTCAGCGAATAGACCTGCTGTAGCCATAGTTGCGTCTACTTGCATATTACCCGATTGATTCGACATCATATTTTCATAACCACTTTCTTTTATTAATTGGTTGAAAATTCGAATAGCTGTATTGCCATCGTGAAGTCGTGCCCATATAGCCATTCTCCAAGCTGCTGACCAGTTTCCTCCGGTGTGAGGCCAACGATTTCCAAGTTTTCCGAAATTTCTCATCTCTAAAGACTTTTTTACGGTGTTGGCCCACTCCGGAGTATGAGTATATGAAATCATATTTCTAAGATTTTTAATGTAATCTTCATCCATATATATTGAGGACTGTTTTTTCTTGGCTGACATGATTTGAACAAAGATATAAATATATATTATAAAATATTGAAATGTAGTAAAAAATATTAGAAAATTGGAGATATTTTTTATTCTATATATTCTATTTTATGAAATTGTTGTATTAAAAAAGAAGATAGAATAATAGTACGAATTTATGAGAGACTGTTGTTAATGTATGTCTTGAAAAATGAGCCGGATAAGTGAAATTATTGACTTATATATGGCAATTGCTAAGATCCCGAAAGCCAAATTTCAGAAAAAAAATGTTGTAAAACTCAATTATTAGTTATCTTTGTAGCCCGAATTTGGTTTGGATTTGATAAATTTTATTTTTTAAATCCAATGAAAAGGGAATCGGGTGAAATTCCCGGACAGTCCCGCTGCTGTGAAGCTCTATAAAAGTTCAAGATTATGAAGTCACTGGCATCTTGTTGGGAAGGCGTCTTGAATTGGAGTCAGTCAGAAGACCTGCCATGTTCGGTTGTGATTTTAATTATTATTTAATTGTAAAATCAACAGTTCTTATATTCTCGTGGGATAGAATTGGGAAATGAAAATTGTGAATAAGATACTATTATATGTAGGGTTTTCGTCCTGTGTGATGATGCATAATGCTATGACGTGTATCATCAGCAGTCAGATAGAGGGTGTACTTCCCTCTTTCTTTATAATTTCTATGCCACGGAATCACAAATTTTATAATAACGGTCTGAAACGGTGTAAATGCTGTGTTCAGAGTTGATATAGAAATAATAAATCCTAAATTAGGAATAGAATGATAAAGAAAATATTAGTTGCTAATCGGGGTGAAATTGCGGTACGAGTGATGCGCTCATGCAAAGAAATGGAGATAAAAACCATTGCTGTTTTTTCTGAAGCTGATAGAACTGCACGTCATGTTTTCTATGCTGACGAAGCGTATTGCATCGGTCCGGCAGCATCAAAAGAGAGTTATCTGAATATCGAGAAGATTATAAATGTCGCTAAAGAGCATGGAGCTGATGCCATTCATCCAGGATATGGTTTTCTTTCAGAAAATGCTGCTTTCGCCCGTCGGTGTAGAGAAGAAGGAATTATTTTTATAGGTCCTGAACCGGAGACGATGGAAGTTATGGGTGATAAGATATCTGCCCGTTTACGGATGATAGAAGCTGGAGTTCCGGTAGTTCCTGGGACACAGGAAAATCTGAGAAATGTTGAAGAGGCGATAGAGTTATGTAATAAAATAGGTTATCCTGTTATGTTAAAAGCTTCTTCTGGAGGAGGAGGGAAAGGAATGCGCCTTATACATAACGAAAGTGAAGTAGCAGAGGCATATAATAATGCTAAATCTGAAGCCCTTTCGTCGTTTGGAGATGATACGGCTTATCTTGAGAAATATGTAGAGGAACCTCATCATATTGAGTTTCAGATATTAGGTGATACCCATGGTAATGTAATACATTTGTGTGAGAGGGAATGTTCGGTACAGAGACGTCATCAGAAAATAGTAGAAGAAAGTCCATCATCGTTTATCACCGAAGAGTTACGGAAGGATATGGGTGAAAAAGCAGTTGCTGCGGCAAAGGCTGTAAATTATATAGGTGCTGGTACTATAGAATTTTTAGTGGACAAGCATCGTAATTACTATTTTTTGGAGATGAATACCCGTTTGCAGGTAGAGCACCCGATTACAGAAGAGGTATTAGGGGTGGATTTGGTGAAAGAACAAATACATATTGCTAATGGAAAGTCCTTACATCTGAAACAAAGTGACATTATGCAACGTGGACATGCTATTGAGTGTCGAATTTGTGCAGAAGATACCGATTTTAACTTTATGCCATCTCCCGGTATTATTCGTCAGATAACAGAACCAAATGGGATAGGAGTTCGTATTGATAGTTATGTATATGAAGGTTATGAAATTCCGGTACATTATGACCCGATGATTGGTAAACTTATAGTTTGGGCTACTTGTCGTAAATATGCAATCGAACGGATGCGACGAGTGCTTTATGAGTATAAAATAACGGGGGTAAAAAACAATATTCCGTATTTACGCCGTATTATGGATACCCCTGATTTTGTACAAGGTGGCTATGATACACATTTTATAGAAAAAAATGCAGAGTTTTTATTACATGGAGTTTCGGGTAATGAAGAAAAATCTGAAAATATAGCGATGATAGCAGCGTATATTGACTATTTGATGAATTTGGAGGAGAATACGTCTACTACAGTTGATAATCGTCCTATTAGTCGATGGAAAGCATTTGGTATGCATAAGGGGGTATTAAGAATTTAATTCAGAAAGTAATGGAGGTACATATAGGTAAACGAATAGCTGAGATTGAACTCGTAAGTAAAGATGGTAATAAAGTGCAATTGACTATCGATGGCAAATCATATGAAGTAGATGTGGTTATGGCAGAGAATGGAATATGTTCTATATTGCATGATGGACAATCTTATAATGCGGAGCTGATAAAGTCCGAAGGGGGGAAAAATTACCGAGTAAATACACATTTTTCATCTTATTCTATTGATATTGTTGATTCTCAAGCTAAATATCTTCGTACTCGAAAGAAAGAGGAGGATAAACAAGACGATAAGATTGTGTCTCCTATGCCGGGAAAAATTGTAAGTATACTTGTAAAAGAAGGAGATAAACTTTCGGCAGGAGATACAGTATTAGTCATTGAAGCTATGAAAATGCAGAGCAATTTTAAAGTTACATCTGATTGTTCAGTAAAAGAAATCTTGGTAAAAGAAGGGGACTCTGTAGTGAATGACCAAGTGTTAGTTAAACTGGAGTTAAGTTCAACAGAAGAAATGTAAATATGGATAACGAAAAAAAATATGAAGCTTTTATCGAGAAAGATAAGATGGCCGAATTGGGTGGAGGTCTCGATAAATTACAAAAGCAGAGAGAATCGGGAAAAATGACAGCACGAGAACGTATCGAGGTTCTCCTCGATAAGGGGACTTTTGTTGAATTTGATAAGTTTGTAGTACATCGATGTACTAATTTTGGGATGGATAAGACCAAAATTCCGGGGGATGGTATTGTTTCTGGATATGGTAAGATAGATGGGCGATTAGTCTATGTTTATGCTTATGATTTTACTGTATATGGAGGTTCATTGAGTTCTACTAATGCCCAAAAGATTGTGAAAGTGCAGTCTTTGGCATTGCAAAATGGAGCTCCTATTATCGCTTTAAATGATTCAGGTGGAGCTCGTATTCAAGAAGGAGTGGAAAGTCTGACGGGATATGCCAGTATTTTTTATCAGAATACAATGGCTTCAGGTGTAGTTCCTCAGATTTCGGCTATTTTGGGCCCTTGTGCAGGAGGAGCCTGTTATTCTCCAGCTCTTACAGATTTTATATTTATGGTTCGGGATAAAAGCCATATGTTTGTGACAGGACCGGATGTAGTGAAGACTGTTACTCATGAGGAGGTAAATAAGGAAGAGTTGGGAGGAGCTTATACTCATAGTAGTAAAAGTGGTGTAACTCATTTTATGGGAAATAGTGAAGAGGAAGTTTTGATGGGAATTCGTGAATTGCTTAGCTTTTTACCATCAAATAATATGGAGGATGCTCCAATAAAAGCTTCTACAGATGATATTCGTCGTGAAGAAGAAAGTTTGCAGACAGTTGTCCCTGCTGACCCCAATATGCCTTATGATATAAAAGATATTATAGAGACAGTTATCGATGATCATTATTTCTTTGAAGTGATGCCCCATTTTGCTAAAAATGTGGTTATTGGTTTTGCTCGCCTTGGAGGACGACCTGTAGGTATTGTTGCTAACCAACCAGCTTATCTGGCAGGAGTTCTGGATATTGATGCATCAGATAAGGCTGCCCGTTTTATTCGTTTCTGTGACTGCTTTAATATACCTTTAGTGACGTTTGAGGATGTGCCGGGATTTCTTCCTGGGTGTACGCAAGAACATAATGGGATTATTCGCCATGGAGCAAAAATTGTATATGCTTATGCTGAGGCTACAGTCCCTAAGGTAACATTGATTACTCGTAAAGCTTATGGTGGTGCTTATATTGTAATGTCCAGCAAACAAACAGGTGCCGATGTTAATTTAGCGTATCCAACGGCTGAAATTGCGGTTATGGGAGCTGAAGGGGCAGTAAATATTCTTTATCGTCATGCTGATGCCAATACTAAAATGCAAGCCATTGAAGATTATAAAGCTAATTTTGCTAATCCTTATAAAGCGGCGGAATTAGGCTATATTGATGAAATTATTCTACCTAAGCAGACCCGTTATAAACTGATTCAGGCTCTTGAGATGGCTCAGAATAAGAATAAAAGTAACCCTCCTAAAAAACATGGAAATATGCCATTATAAAAATATTATATAGATGTTTTGAGAGCAAAAAAGCAAGTGTAAACTTGCTTTTTTGCTTTTATTAATTTCGGAGAGTATATCCTTTTTTAGAAGAAGGGAAATAAATATTTTTTTAAGAGTTTATTTTGTAGGTTTATTTTTTTTCATTCCTTTATAGACAAGGAATATTAAAACAAAAATACCTATAGCAATAAATACCCAGCCTATTTCTTGGCTATATTCAGATACTTTAGCCATGAGTTGGTCTTGGGGTACTACAGATTCAAGATAATAACCTATAGCTGCTAATATTCCGTTCCAGAGACCGGCTCCTAAAGTTGTATAGAGTAGGAATGTGGATAGTTTCATTCTGGCTAGTCCTGCTGGTATTGATATGAGTTGACGTACAGCGGGTACTAAACGCCCGATAAACGTTGATATACGACCATTTTCATCGAAATATCGTTCAGCTTTAGCAACTGATGCTTCGTCAATAAGGCACATGTGTCCAATACGGCTATTTGCAAATTTATATACCAATGGCCTTCCTACCCATAATGCTAAATAGTAATTGATTAGTGCACCAATATTTGCCCCGATGGTAGCAAATAAAATGACCAACCAAATATTTAATTCTCCAGCCGCAGCTTTATAAGCAGCAGGAGGGACAACGATTTCTGAGGGAAAAGGGATGAATGAGCTTTCGATAGTCATCAATAAAGTAATAGTCCAATAATTCAGATTATCAAGGCACCATTGTATAAAAGATAAAGACTCCATAAAATAGTATCAATTAGATAATTATATTTTTTGTCAAAAGTAGATATTATTGGTTGAAGCGGCAATGACATTTTTATTGCAATAATATTACAATAATATTACAAAAGTGTTTATATAAATAATAATGTTTTTATATGTTAAATTTGGGTTATTGTAGAACAAAGTGGGATAAAGATATGTTTTATGTGCAGAACGAGGGTTTCAATGGGCCAGTTCGTGGAAGACAACTTTCTACAGAGCAATCTGATAAGAAGAGAATAAAAGAGTTTATTTAGAGTCTTCTGTTGAGAATAAAAATTTGGTTAGAAAGATAATATATTCTTGTTTTTTGTGTGTTTCATTGGTATTATTATCCTTGCTTGTTCCTTTGAATA
>UMEI01022188.1_pt1 | contig 16832 bp, 15 predicted proteins | sample 1964711 | NCBI WGS metagenome assembly UMEI01 (sample SAMEA4836016, study PRJEB28245) | human gut metagenome | biome: gut microbiome; material: fecal sample | place: Denmark | collected 2008 | reverse complement strand
GCTTCCCAATACTGCTGTCCAACGGAATATTTTTTTTGCGTATGTTTTCATATTACATTCTCTCCTTTTCCCTCAAGTGGTGAGATCCGTATCAATCTCCTCCAAATCTGCTTCCGATGCCTCCTCTGGTTCGCATTTTTCTATCTTTTTACCGCAGTAAGGGCAATAAACTGCACTACGTTCTACAAACTCTCCACAATTCATACATGCATCCATATTCTTTATTTTCGCCATTCTTTTTTTATGTTCCTGGATAGATGACTTCTTTATTCCCACTGCAGCAATCAATGTCCCTAGTTTCTCATCTGCTACAGATTCTGCTTTCATTTCCTCATAAACAAGTTCTCCGATTTTTTGGAAAATGCAGGAGATTTCCCGATCTTCTTCTCTGATCTGGCTTTGAATCTTCTGCACTGCCATTTCCTCACTTATTTTCTGCGCCAGATCATCTGTTTTTTCTGACACGTATCTGCAAATATTGTCCAAATTTTCAAATAAACCTGCCATCTTTTATGCCTCCTTCAAATGCAATAAAACTGTTTCTTTCTGTAAAGGGTTTTATAAAACCGAAAGCGCCGGATCTTTGGCTGGATCATAACGTATTTCTCGTCCTGCCTCTCATATCCGTCTAAATATCCAGGTTCTCTCCTTCCATTGATCACCACATAGGAATAACTGTTTTTATGCGCCTTCACGCAGTCCTCCCAATGGTTCAGAAGGGATTCTGAAATCTCAGTGTTCTGATACCGGCGCAGCATCAGGAACAAGGACATCAAGTTCGAAGACGGGATACTGTTTTCTTCCAGCATCTCCTTTTCCATCTTCTCCAGCTCTGACAGACATTTCAGTGCTTCCCGGTTTCTCTTTTTCATTTTCAGCCGTAAATAATAGAATTTTTCCCGTATTTTTGATAAAATGCCTCTCTTCTTTGTCCTGCTTCCTACAATAGCGCCTACCATCCGGCCATCCACAAATGCGGCTTCGCCAAATGTGCAGGTGCTTAAGCTCCTCTCTGCGACTGCTTTTGCCAGTGTATCCGCATCTTTTTCCTCTGAGAAAAACTCATCATATCCTTCCTGCCTTCTCAGCAGCCGGCTTAATTCTTTTTTATCCGTTCTTTTCAGGCTGCGTATTTCTATTCTCTGTTTCATTGGTTATGTTTCCTTTCTTTTTTCTGTCTCTCCAATATGCTGCAAGGTATGCGGCAATGCAGACCGGGATCGCCGCCAGAATATCCAGTACCGAGTGCTGCTTCAGAAAAACGGTGGATATGGAAATCAAAAATGCCGAAATCCCCAAAAATATCCTCCATCCCGGTGTGTTTAAGGATTTACAGTTCCATCCGCAGATCATGACAGCCACCGAACCGATCACATGAATGGAAGGACAGACATTTGTATTGGTATCAAATTGATAAAATCCTTCCAGAAATTTTGTGAACAGGTTATCTCTTTCAAAAACCATGGGCCGCAGCTCCTGGCAGTTTGGAAACAGCATATAGATGATGATCGCCAGGGAGTAGGACACCATGATAAATTTCATAAATTTTATGAAAGACTCCGTATCATACAACAGGGTATAGATCTGTATCCCGATCAGGAAAACAAACCATAACAGGTACGGAATAAGGAAGTATTCACAAAACGGGATCTGATCATCCAACGGGCAGTGGATGGGCGTATAGGATTCCCGGATCCACAGACGCTCCACCAGCAGAAAAAAGAATCCATACACCGGCCAGAAGAGCAGGTATTTCAGATGTTTAAACTCTGGTGTATTTAATCTGTCCAGCCGGAACCTGCGGTAATCTATCGCTTTCTCTTTCCACATAAGCCGTGTCCTTCCAGTAAATTTTTGCCGTATTCAAAAGCTCCATTGTCTCAAAAATCTGTCTTGCACCTTCTGCCCGTCTGTATTCCCGGAGCGCTTTCTCCATTTCTTTCAATTTTCTTTCCGACTGCAGGAGCCGGATGCATTGATCCGTAAGTTCTTCCGGGGAATCCGAAGAAACAGCTCCGCCCCTTTTCGCAAAGTATTCAATATTATACTGTTCGCATCCCGCCACTGCATTGATCAACGCCATTGGCAGTTTCTTCACTGCCGCTTCCGTTACACTTAATCCTCCCGGTTTCATCAAACACAGATCCGCCGAATCCATATAAAGAGACATCTGTTTCGTATACCCTACAATGTGGATCTGATCCGCATCCCGGTATTTTCTCTCAAGTTTCTTCTGCAGTCTCTCATTGGTTCCGCAGATCACCGATACTTCTGTGCCCTCTGGTAAATTTTTATAGAGACGTTCCACCATCATTGCAATTGGCCCGCATCCCATGCTGCCGCACATGACAAGGAGATGCCTGTGTCCTGCCTGGATATTCAGAAGCCGTTTTGCGTCTGCTTTTTCTATCTTTTTATAAAATTCCCGGCATACCGGAATCCCTGCCACTGAAATTTTCTCCCTGGGAATCCCGCACTTTACAAATTCCTCCGTCAGAGATCCGTCCGGGATAAAATACATCTGCAGATCGATTGCCTTCATTCCGGGATAACAGGTGTAATCTGTCATGACCATTGCCGTTTTTAACGCAAGGGGAAGCGTTTTCTGCATATGGGTCAGCATGATCGCCGAGAGAACATGGGTACAAATGACAGTATCAAATTTTTCCTTTGCTATGTACTGATACATCCGCAGGGATCCTGCCGTCAGGATTTTATAAATCACCGTTTCTTCCTGAAACAGCGCCGGATGCTTTTTGCTGTACCCATACCCCCAGCGGAACAGCCCAGGGATATGCCGGTACATAAAGCTGTGTCCTTCCCCCATAAATACGGCAAATTTCTCTGAGACGAAACGAAACGCATCCACTACCGTACAATCTACCTGTTTCCTGTCAAAATATTCCTTGACTGCCCGGGCGCAGGAATTATGGCCCTGTCCGGTACTGCAGCTTAAGATGAGTGCTTTCTTCATTACTTTCCTCCCGTTTTTCTTTCCTGTCCTTTTCTTTTAAGGACTTCAAAATTTTCACCAGCTTTGGACGATTAAACCGTTGGATCAGACAATAGGGAATGTTGCCCAGGGCATAAAGGACTGCCGCACAGATCCCTCCGGGGCCTTTCCATAAGAACAGGCATCCCAGACCTGCCAGGCACAGGAAGCCGTGGACGCCTTCCGCAATGCAGGTCTCCACAATCATCTCCTCAATCTGCTCCGGATCAAATTTGCGGGGAACCTTTTTTGACGGCATGATTCCTGGGAATATCCTGCTCATATCCGGAAATTTTTCCTTCCATTTGTAAATCCTGATCTTGCGGTAAACGGCTCCACCCTGTTCTAGTTTCCACATACGCCAGGGAAACCGGTCATAATGGAACCATTTCTGCGGAAGGATACGTCCCAGCAGAAAGGCTGCTATTCCTAAGATTGCCAGATAACAGATACACTTTAAGAAACCGTCCATTTTTACTCCTTATGCCTGATCATAGATATATTTCTTTTGAAATACAAAATAAAGGAAACCGTCATCAGCACAAGACATACACCTGCAAATAACATACTTACGATAAATGGTATATTCCCCCATGCCAGATGGAGCAGCATCGTGATATACAAGAAAACTGTCGTCACTTTTCCATGCCAGTCCGCCCCTTTAACCTGCTGTGTTCTCTGTACTGCGGCAAGCGACATACATCCAGTAATCAATTCTTTTACGACCAGCACCCCCGCCAGCAACAGTAAGAAAGGGAACCTACTTCCAAGGCAGAGAAGCACTGTCCCTTGCGTCAGTTTATCTGCAATGGGATCAAGGGCCTTTCCAAGAGGGCTGACCATATGAAAACGTCTTGCGATCCACCCGTCCAGCATATCTGTCGCTCCGGACAAAACTAAAATTCCGATGGCAAGCAGATTGTTTCTTCTGCAGCAATACAGCCAAATAAATATGGGAATCATAAGAATCCTGCATATTGTCAGAATATTTGGGATCGTTATCATGTGACAGCCACTTGTTCCTTCTTCCTTAAGCATCCTTTCATCCCCCTGCTGTTTCTTTTTCATTCCTGATATATAGGATAACTTCGTAACATCAACTAAACTTCAACAGAACCTCAACATTTGTTGATATTTCCAAAGAAAAAAGCCAATGAACTGTGAATCTCCACATTTCATCGGCTTCCTATTCATACAAGATCTTCATTTTCACTTTCTTTGATTACCGGAAGGATCACAGAGAACTGGCACCCGCCTGTCTGGCAGTTTTCCACTTCAATCTTTCCCTGATGGATTGACAGGATCCTTTGTGTCAGCGCCAAGCCAAGCCCGTTTCCTTCTTCTTTGTGGGCGGTGTCTGTCTGATAAAATTTATCGAAAATTCGTTTCAGATCCGTCTCAGCAATCCCGCACCCATGATCCCGCACAGAAACAAGGATATTTTGCTCCGAAGCGGTTAGCCGGATCCATATGCTTCCCCCTTTTGGGCTGAATTTCACAGCATTGTCAATGAGATTCAGCCATACATGCATCAGGAGCGTCTCATTGCCAATATAAGAAACTGTCTCCAACTCCGCTGCCAGATCAATCTCTTTTTCCGCCCACTTTGTCTCCAACGCCAGGATGGCCTGCCGGATCTGTTCATCCAGACGGAACTTTTCCTTTTTGGCCGGGATCGCCTGGTTCTCGATCCTGGAAAGCAGGAGGATGTTGCTGACCAGGCCGGACAGCCGTCTCACATTGTATATGATCTTATCCGTATACACCGCCTGTTCTTCCGTAAGGTGTGAATCCCCCTGCAGAAGGGTGGCATATCCGTCTATGGCGCTGATGGGCGTCTTAAACTCATGAGAAACATTGGACACAAAATCCATCTGAAGCGTCTCTGTAGCTGCCAGCTCTTTGACCATCAAGTTAAAATTCCCGTACAGTTTCCGGATCTCGCTGAGTTTGCTGTTAGTTTCCAGCTTTACGGTAAAATCGCCCTGAGCGACTTTACTCATTGCCTTTCCCAGCTTATTGATAGGCGCAAGGATCTTTTTTGAGAGAAAATGGGAAACAGTAGCTCCCAGGGCAATGCACAGTACCACACTGTAAACAGCTTCTGGTATCTGGACGGTCAAATGAAAAAACTGATACAAAAGAGCGGAGATCAGAGCAGAAACAATGACGATGACCGCAAATACACAAAGGTTCACCCAGAAAAAATAAAAATCCAGGCTGTAATTCCATTTCCCTTTTCCTGCTTTTTTCACAGTTTCACCACCTTATATCCGACTCCCCGGATGGTCACGATCCGGAAGTCCTGATTTTCCCGGAAACGCTCCCTAAGTCTGCCGATATGGACGTCCACCGTATGGGTATCGCTGTCCGCCTCATATCCCCATATATCATCCATGATCTGCTGTCTGGTAAAGGTACGCCCCGGAGAAGAAGCCATCTTATATAAGAGCATAAACTCTTTTTGCGGCAGTACACAGGAATCCTTTCCCGTGACCACGGTCAGCGAATCCAGAAGCAGTTCCGTGCCGCCCAAGACCAGCCTCCGCTCATTGATCATCTGCGCTCGGCGGAGCAAAGCCCCCACCCGCAAAACCATTTCATTCACATTGACGGGCTTTACCATGTAATCATCCGTACCTGAGAGAAATCCTTTCCGCATATCATCGAAAGCATCCTTTGCTGTGATCATAAGAACCGGCGTCTGTATCCCCGACCCACGGAGGGCACGCACCAGTTCGTACCCATCCATCACCGGCATCATAATATCCGAGATGATCAGATCTGCGTACTCTTTTTCCAATGCCTCAAGAGCCGCTTTCCCGTCCTCCACACCCCTTACACGGTATCCGTTTTGAATCAGGACACGCTGAAAAAGATGCCTTAATTCATAATCATCTTCCACAATTAAAATGTTAAACATTCCCGTTTCCTTTCTGTTCGCCGGCAAGATATTCTCTTGCATCTTCAATCAGGGCATCCTCCAGACCAAGTCTTTTGGAAATAGCAAATGCATTGCTTGCCCCGACTGCCCCCATCATAAGACGGTAGGTGGGACTTAATGTCTGAACGTCAAATTCACAGCAGGCATTTTGTACGCCCTCTGTTGTCAGGGCAAAGGTTTTAATCTGTGCATAGTGGGTCGTGGCCATTGTCCGGATCTTAAGTTTATGCAGGCGGGAAAGAATGGCTACGGCCAGTGCGGCTCCTTCTGCCGGATCTGTCCCTGATCCAAGTTCGTCGATCAAAACCAGGGAATCCTGATCTGCCGCCTTTAAGATCCGTATGATATTAGTCATATGGGCAGAAAACGTGCTGAGGCTCTGGGCAATACTCTGTTCATCACCTATATCCGCAAAAACTTCTTTAAAAACTGCCAACTGCGAACCTTCGGCTGCCGGAATATGAAGGCCGGACTGTCCCATGAGCGTCATGATCCCCACGGTTTTCATAGTCAATGTCTTTCCCCCTGTGTTGGGGCCGGTAATCACAAGGAGATCGTAATCCCGCCCCAGTTCCACTGTGGTCGGCACTACTTTTTCCGGATCAAGGAGCGGGTGCCTTCCTTCTTTGATGCTGATGATCTTCTTTTTATTAAGCATAGGGGCTGTTCCCTGATAATTTTCAGACAGGTACGCCTTTGCAAAAATAAAGTCCAGCTCTGTCAGAATTTCATAATTTTTTCTGACATACTTTAACTGCGCTTTTACCATATCGCTGAGTTCACCGAGGATCACTGCAATTTCTATCTTTTCCTGATACTGATAGTCCTGCAGTTCACTGCTGGCAGCCGCTACACTTTTGGGTTCGATGAAAACCGTACTTCCTGTGCCGGACTGTCCCTGGATCACGCCGGGGACTTTGCTCCGGCAGGCGTATTTTACCGCCAGACAGTAAGCTCCGTTCCTCTGGCTGATAAAGGTATCGGACAGGTATCCTCTGTATTTTCCGCTGATAAACGCCCTGAGCTGATTCTGGATCTTATCCTCTGTAGCCCTGATCTTTTTACGGACTTTGTCAAGCCCCGGACTTGCAGTGTCAAACAATTCCGACTCAGAGCGGATACAGCGTTTAATTTCCTGGTTTACTTTGGCAAGAGGTGACAATCTGTTAAACCGGGCGTCCAGAAGATCCTTCTCTTCTTCCGGGATTTCCCGGCAGCCGTATTCCTTCGCTTTCTGCGCACACTCCAACAGATCACTGATCCGCAGTAATTCACCTGCGCTTAATGCATTTCCCTTTTCAAGGCTTTCCAAAACTCTGGTCAGATCCGTCACCCTGTGGAAAGAAATCTGATGTTTATGCCGGATCCGTTCTCTTGCCGCCGAAGTCTCATCCTGGAGCCGCTGTACGGTTTCTATATCTGTTTCCGGCATCAGATTCCTGCACAGCTCCAGCCCCGGCTGGGAGGTGGCCCATTTTCCCAACATCTCCCTGATTTTTTCAAACTCCAGGATTGCAAATATCTTATCATTCATTTTTCTTTCTTGTCTCCTCCTAGTAATTTTCGTTGATCATTGAACAGATCAGCTCCGCCGTCTTCTCTGCCCCTATCAGACCGCTGTTTATGCAGATATCATAATTGGATTTATCCGCCCACTCCTGGTCGGTATAGTGTTTATAATGGAGAGCCCGCTCCCGGTCATTTTTCTGTATTGCCCTTTCAGCCCCCTCTTGTTTCAGCCCGTAATATCTGACTGCCCGTTCAATTTTATCGTTCATATCTCCATAAATAAAAATCCGGATCAGATTTTCCTGATCTTTCAGGATATAATCCGCACATCTTCCGATAATCACACAGGATTCCTTTTGCGCAATTTCTTTTATCATTTCAGATTCCCGTATGAACAGTTCGTCGCCGCCGCTTAATCCGTTATAATATCCATTGTTGAAATTCGCAAAAGGTGATCTGCGTTGCTCATGATCTTCAATATACGCTTCTGAGAAACCTGTTTTTCCCGCAAGACGGATGATAATAGATTTATCATAAAAAGCAATTCCAAGTTTATCCGCAATCAGCTTTCCTATATATCGCCCTCCTGAGCCATATTCTCTGGACAAAGTAATGACAATCTTTTCCCCCGGCTTTTCTGTAATAACTGCATCCTGTATTTCATGATTCTGCTGAACCTGTTCTGTACCGAAATGACGGAGTTCTCCTGCCAGTAAAAATATGGCAAGTAAAAACGCTAAGCCATCAGAAACCGGTCTGGCTGCCAGAATACCCGTAATCCCGAACTGATGTCCTAATATCAGCATACCCGGCACAAAAAACAGTACCTGCTTAGACATAGAAACCAGGGCGCTTTTTCCACTTTTCCCGATTGCCTGAAGGAAGATACCGATTGGCGTATGTACACTATAGCAAATGATCAGCAGCAGGTAGATTCGGAATGACAGCACGGCAAATTCAATATACTTTGGATCCGTGCTGTTTCCGAATAGCATGATGAGCTTATCCGGAACTGCCTGAAACAGGACAAACGCCACAACACTGACAGCCACACCAGCTGCTATTACTGCCTTCAGCGTCTTTTTTACTCTGTCATATTTTCTTGCGCCATAATTAAATCCGATGATCGGCTGAGAACCCATAGCCAGTCCAAGAACAATACTATTCAAAATTTCATTCACTTTCATGACAATTCCTATCACCGTGATCGGAATGTCAGCCCCGTATATAGAGTGCGCCCCATACACCGTAAGCAGATTATTCTGGATTCCCATAATAACCGCTGCGCTGATCTGTGTAATAAAACTGCTGATTCCAAGGGACGAAACTTTTCTTGCAAGTTGGAATTGAAACTTAAAATTATTTTTTAACCGTATTGTTTTTAACCTGCGTAAATATAAGACATTCAGCAGGAAAGAAATAATCTGGCTGATAATGGTAGCAAGGGCTGCTCCTTTTACTCCCATATGAAAACCGAAGATAAAAATCGGATCCAGGATAACATTCAGAACTGCTCCCGCCAGCATTGTTATCATAGCGTATTTAGGGCTGCCGTCTGCCCGGATCACGGAATTGATCGTAGTGCCGACCATGGAAAACGGTAGACCTATCGCAATAATATATCCATAATCTTTCGCATATTGTTCCAGATTTGGAGTACATCCAAACACATTTAACAGCCATGGCAGAGACAGTAAAACAAAGGCTGTAAAGATTATGGAAATTACAACGGACATAAGGATGCCATTTCCAACTCCTTTTGCCGCCTCCTCTTTATTACCTTCTCCCAGCTTCAAACTTAAGTAAGCAGCCGATCCGTCTCCAAACATCAGCGCAAAAGACGCAAATACGATAGTTATGGGGAAAACTACATTGGTCGCTCCATTTGCAAGATAACCGACTCCCCACCCGATAAATACCTGATCAACAATGTTATACAGGGCATTCACAAGAATCGAGATGATACTGGGTATTGCATACATTTTGAGCAATTTACTAATTTTTTCCTGTCCTAATCTGTTTTCACTTATGCTGTTCTCTCTCATGCTGTTTTCCATCATATCCTCCTTATGCCAAGTCAAATTTTACAAAGGGCAGCATACAAGCCGCCCTTTCCTCTATCCTTCCATTATCTTTTTTCAATCTCCTCTTTCAACCGTCCAATATATTTTTCCAACATGGATATATAGGCGTTTATTTCTTCTGGATCTGTCTCTTCCATTGCCTTTTCCTCGGCCTGAAAAATCCACATTACTCTGCTTTCTCCATATTCCTTTCCTTCTTTTGTTAACCGTACAACTTTCCGGTTTCTTGTTCCCGGCACATGCTCCAGAAATACAAACTTTTTTTTCACAAAATTCGATATGATCGAATTGACCGTTTGTTTTGGAAGATACAAGATGTCAGCCAGATCCTGCTGGGAATATTCATCTTGTGAACAAAGCAACAGCGACCATATAGAAATCTCTCCGTCAGAAATACCTGATTTGATTGCTGCAGTATGATAAAGGGAGTTCAATTCATTTATTTTTTGATTGATCGTGTCAATTCGGTTTTTAATTTCTGTATCCATATCTTTCCTCCTACATCCGATTTCGGATATTTGAATTATAGTCCGGAGTCGGATATTTGTCAAGAATAGGTCGTATGGAACTGGTTGAATGTGAATAGCTGGCACTTAATGAGCCCAAAACAGATGAAGAATGAAAATCTGATCTTCGAGTATAAAGGAAACATAAAAAAAGAAGCAGAAGAAGCGCAGTCTGATAGTGCTGCGCTCCTTGCACCCTGAATTTATTTTTCATTTAATTTGTTTATTAGTTCTTCAAGGACATTTCGGCTCACTCCCGGAATAAAGCTGAGCATCTGTCTTAGCGGCATTCCCTCTGCCATTGCCGTCATCATTTCTTCATTGATTGCTCCGCTGTTATCTTCCTGCGCTGCTATAAGCTGTGCATTGTCACCCAGTATCTGTGCCATTGTCTTTTGGAAAATTTCTTTTCCCTTTGGATCTTCCAAAATTTCCCCCATAGTGGAATTTCTGGTATATACCTTTGGAATATCCGTCACTGAATTCACGGTTACTGTATTGGAAAGCACGATATCCTGGGCGTTTTCTCCAATCTGTATCTCATATGCGCCGCTTTCCACACGCCAGTTATGAATCTCTGTATTCCAGTAAGCAAACGCTCTTTTGTCCAGAACGAAAGTAACCGTCTTTGTCTCTCCGGGATTTAGCCCAATCTTATCAAAAGCCCGCAGCTCTCTTAAAGGACGGATTACCGTTCCTCCTTTTGGTGCCACATACAGCTGTATCACTTCTTTTCCGAAACGTGTTCCTGTATTTGTCACATCCACAGAAATATTTAGAGATTCGTTCTCATTGAACACCTTTTTATCTACAGACAGATTTTTGTAAGCAAAAGTTGTATAAGATAAGCCATGTCCAAATGGGAACAATACCCTCATATCTTTGGACGTGTAGTAACGGTAGCCTACAAATATTCCTTCGGCATAAACGGATTTATCATGTTCCCCGCCAAAAGTCAGATAACACGGGGTATCCTGTAAGCGGAGTGGGAATGTCTCTGCCAGGCGTCCGCTTGGATTTGCATTTCCATAGAGCACATTGACGACAGCGCCGCCCACCGCCTGTCCTCCGAGATACGCTTCCAATACGCCTTTTACCTGATCGATCCACGGCATTTCAACCGGTGCGCCATTATGGAGCACTACAATCGTATTGGGCTGTACGGCTGCTACCGCCTCAATCAAATGATTCTGGCAGTCCGGCATCCGCATATGTTTCCGGTCATACCCCTCCGATTCAAAATTATCCGGCAGTCCGGCAAAGATAACTGCCACATCCGCATTCTGCGCTTTTTCTACAGCCTCTGCACAAAGCTCCTCATCGATCCTGTCTTCCTTATCATCATAGCCCTGTGCGAATACAATCCTGTCTTTGCGCACGTTTTTGGCAAACTCTACCGCATCCAGCGCTGACTCTACCTTATAGCTATTGATATGGGAGCTCCCGCCTCCCTGATATCTTGGAGCCTTCGCATATTTTCCGATGAAGGCCACATTCTTATCCGGAGACAAAGGAAGAACCGCTCCTTCATTTTTCAGAAGGACGATACACTCCTCCTCGATCTGTCTTGCAAGCCCATGATCACGCTCAAACTGAAATACCGCATCTTTATCACGATTTTCTTCATACTGAAAAATAATGTTCAGAAACTCTTCGCAGCACTGATCCAGAACCGCCTCGTCCAGAGTTCCTTCCTGTACCGCCGCCACGATCTCTGCGTCTGTGACTCCGCCGCATGACGGCATCTCCAGATTGCATCCCGCCTTCAGAGCTTCAACCCTGTCATCCATTGCACCCCAGTCTGTCATGACATAACCGTCAAATCCCCATTCTTTACGGAGGATATCTGTCAGGATTTCTTTATTTTCACAGAGATAAGTTCCATTCAGTTTATTGTAGGAATTCATGATCGTCCACGGTTTCTCATTCTTTACCATCCTCTCAAAGGACGCCAGATAGATTTCTCTCATGGTGCGCTCATCCATCTCGGAAGAGCTGGTCATCCTGTGATACTCCTGGTTGTTTGCCATAAAGTGCTTCGGGCTTGTCCCCACATGTTTGCTTTGCACACCATGTACCAGAGCTCCTGCTATCTCTGTAGATACATAAGGATCTTCAGAATAGTATTCAAAATTCCGTCCGCAGAGCGGGGAACGTTTGATATTCATCGCAGGGCCAAGGATAGTACTTACATGTTCCGCCTGACACTCTTCCCCCAGTGTCTCTCCCAGTTTCCTTACCAGATCACGATTGAAACTGGAAGCCGTCGCACAGCCTGCCGGAAAACATACCGCTTTGATACTGTCATTGATTCCGAGATGATCCGCTGCATCGTCCTGTTTTCTCAGACCGTGAGGACCATCGCATACCATTTCCGATGGAATACCCAGGCGCTCCACGCCTTTCGTGTGCCAGAAATCCAGTCCTGAGCATAGGCTGGCTTTTTCTTCTAAGGTCATCTGTGAGATCAGTTCTTTGATATTTTCTCTTTCCATAAATCCTGTTCCTTTCTGCCTGTGAACCCCTAATACTTAAACAATTCCATCTTCACACATCCCGGCATATCATACAGCATGGTCACGATCTTTTCATCGCCGTTCTGTCTCTGCCTGCATCTCCACTGTCCGTCACGGTATGTTCCTGCTTCTTTTCTGATAAAATCCGCCTTCCTGTGGTCACCCGGTTTTGTATGGACACATATACTGCACATCATCCCCACAATCAGGAAATTATTTTCGTCCAACTCGAACACAGCCCCGGCTGCCGTTGGCATTCCAACCTGTTGCGGCAGATACCGGATTTCCATATCGTAAGACTTAAACTTCAGATAACATCCCTGCTCTCCTTCCGCCTTTTTCAGAAAGCACTTCAGATGGGTTGTTCCCCTGTACCTAAGATACAGCGGCTTAATCTCGCCAAGGAGTCTGTATACCTCTCCCAGAGTCTCCTTTGTCCCTGTCATGTCAAAAGAAAGCGGGTCTATATTCAAAGCCTCCGTCACCTCTTTTGGGATCACATCCGGATCCTCCTGCCACAGGTCTTCAATCCCGAACGGTGCGTAACACAGGGCATGGCAGTTCAGGTAAGCATACAGAGCGTATGACGCTGTCACAGCGTCTTTTCGCACCTCCGGGATCACAAGAGGATTATCCGGACGGGTATACTTCTCCATGATCTCCGGCACATAGGGAACATAAATATCAGGGGCAATAGTAAAGAGGGAAGGCGCCGCCGCTTTCCACACCCAGAGCATATCCTCCACCGGGCCTCCCGATGGATAAGAACCAGCATACCAGGGAAACTGCTTCAGCCACACATTGGCGTAGCAGGGCAGAGGATACTCTTTTTTGCCGACTGATGCGATCCTCTCCAGAGCGGAGGCAAAACACCAGGCGGAAAAAATCTCCTCTGCGTCTTCTCCGAATACGACATTCCAGTCTGCCTTTTCAGGCCGTCCTGTTTCCCCGGCACGGATTTTTCCTGCTTTCACAGCTGTATCCATCAGTTTATCCGGCACATTTCCTGTAAACGCCTCCTCTGCCTGACGGCTGTAATCACGCTCTGTCCCAAGCAGTCCCACTTCATTTTCTACCTGGACCATGATGACTGATGAATTCTTATCGGCCTCCCGCAGATGTCCCATCAAACGGGAAAATGCAGCGGCGTCTCTCTCCACCGCCTCCCGGCACAGAGGAGAAATCGTATTTAACCTCTCTCCGCCATATATTTCCGCATGGAAAAATGTTTCACTGTCCCGCTTCATCCATGCCGGTACATAAGCCGACTCCGCATTCTTCCAGAGACCGAACCAGAGCAGGATCAGCTTCTTATCATATCTGGCCGCCTGCTCAAGAAGAGAATCCACAAGCGAAAAATCATATCTGCTTTCTTCCGGCTCCAGCGTCTCCCAATACACAGGCACGATCAATGTATTCAGATGACTCTGATCCATCTTCATCCATATCTCTGCCTCCATCCTGTCCGGGTCATAAGCGGCTGAGTTGTGCACCTCCCCTGCAAACGCCCAAAAAGGCTGCCCGTCCACATACAGAGTCGGGATTCCTCTCTCTATTTTTACTTCTGTAATTTTATTCATCTTGAATCCTTCCTTTTGAATTTTCTTCGGCAATATCTTTTTTATTACCGCTTCTAAACAGCATTCCTATAAGCGAAGATGTAAAAACTAATGTTCCATAAAATGGAATTCGCAAAAGACAATTCTGACCAAAACTCAAGTCAGAAGATATGTATGTAACCAAAAAGTTTCCAAGAATAACCACTATAACAGCAAATATGGCGGCAAAAATACTTACAATTATTTTTTCCCTTTTATATTTTTTCATCTGGCCGTCTCCTTAAAAAAGCAGCTTTCTCCGGGTAACCAGAAGCCGGATCCCGCTCACCAGAGCAGACACTCCCACGGCAATCGCAAGGGCTCCGGCCACAACATTCATGACGCCTGAATTTTCAACTGTTTTGTAGATTTTTTCTCCCATACTTCTATTTCTCCTTTCCATGAATCCTGCGGATCATGCACAGAAGATGTCCTGCCGCTGTTTCCATTTCTTCTCTGGTCACTCTTCCTTCTTCATATCCTTTCAGGATCTGACAGATCACCGGCGGTCCGCCCGGCATGACGATATCATTTCCCGCAGCCACGGCGTCTGCTCCGTCTACCACAATATCCATATCGCCCCAGTCTGTCACCACAGCGCCGTCAAATCCCCATTCTTCCCGGAGGATATGGGTGCACAGATCCTTACTGCCCCCGGCGAAAACGCCGTTGATCTTGTTAAAAGACGTCATAATACAGGCGATATGCGCTTCTCTCACCAGCATTTCAAAAGGCTTCAGGTATAGTTCCCTGGCCGAGCGCTCTGTCAGTATAGAGTCAACAGCGTCTACCTTTTTCCCTGCATTTCCTCTGCGGAATGTCTCCTGTTCATTTACTGCGAAATGCTTGGGGCACACGATGACCGGACGTCCCTCCTTCACTCCTTTTGCAATCTCGCAGGCGCATATGCCGGTAAGATACGGATCTTCAGAGAAGTATTCAAAGTTCCTGCCGCACAGAGGATTCCGATGGAGATTCACCGCTGGGGCAAGCCAGACATTCACCTGCTGTTCCTCGCACTCCGCTCCTGCGGCGTCGCCAAACATCCGCCACACTTTCCGGTCGAAGGCGCAGGCAATGAGCATTTCTGTGGGCCACGCAATGCCGCCGGTTCCTGCCGGACCGTCTTTGTAGAATACGGATTCGATGCCTTTTCTTTCAATTGCCGGGGAAACGTATCCCGGATAACCTGTGGGATGGCTGTTTATAGTCAGAGGATTTCCATCCGCATCAAAGATTGTGGATGGATCACTGCGGTCTCCTACTGCCGCAAAAGGGGTTCCCGGACCATAGCCGACACAAAGGGCAGCCAGTTCTTCGATCGACAGGTCTGAAAGACTCTCTCTGCCTTTTGTCTCTGGCAACTGCATCTCCTCGTCAGCTGAGTTCTCTTTTTGGTCACGGATGCCTTCCGACTTCTCGCAGATATCTTCTGACGTGACATGGAGCACAGACTTTCCGTTCATCCCATGAATATCTGCCGCTTCCTGCGTCTCTGCTCTATGTTTTTTCTGTGTCAGGAACTCCAATTTTCCCCTGTTGCATTCCAAGATTTCCAGACGGTTCCCACACTGTTCCACAAGGATCCTTTCATCTGCACAGATCGTACCTGCCGGAGAAGTATTCCCGGACGAATTCCCCATCCGCAGAACATATGCGCCCTCATCAATCACCCATGCCGCCTGATTTTCATCATAGACAGCCAGTTCTCTCCATGGGATGAGAATCCGCAGAGTTTCTGTCCTGCCCGGAGCCAGCAGGGAGGTCTTTTCAAATCCTTTCAGTTCCTGATACGGGCGTTCTATCGTGCTTGTCTGCCCGTCTTTATTTACCTGACCCCATAGGGATAGATATATCTGGACGACTTCCTTTCCCGCCCTGTCTCCGGTATTTTTGACTCTGGCAGTGATTTCTATACCGTCAGCGGTCTTTTTCAGCCCGGAAGCACTGATCTCAAAAGAGGTATAGGTAAGACCGAAGCCAAAGGGATAGAGGACAGGTTTCCCAAAGGTGTCAAAATACCGGTAGCCTGCATAAATATCCTCCCAATACAAAGTCACCGGGCTTTTCGCAAATCCCCGGCTCCCGTTTTCTTCTGCCGAAAGACCGTAAGTCTCGTAGTCTGCAATCTGATCCAGATGTTCCTTGTCCCAGGAAAAATATTTTGCCGACGGGTAATCTTCGTAATGCTCTGCTACGGTCACTGCCATTTTCCCTGAAGGGCTCACCTGTCCGGTCAGAATTTCTGCCAGTGCGGCAGCCCCTTCTTCTCCAGGGATCCCCAGAAAGATCAGGCCTTTGATCCCCGGATATTTCCCGATCCACGACAGATCGATCAGGCCGTTTACGTTGAGGATGACCGCCACATTTGCGAAATGTGTACACACCTCTTTCACCAGCTTTTCTTCGGTTTCTGTCAGATAATAATCTTCCGTAAGGTGCCGGTCGCACTCCTCCCCGCCTGAATTTCTGCCGATAACAAGCACTGCGGTATCTGTCTTCTCCGCAGCCTGATAAATCAGCGTACCCGGCACTTCATACTCTTCAAGGGGCGGACGGTACTTTCCAAAGATTTCATACATAATCCCACTGTTTACCATCTCGCTGACTTTTGTCCAGTCAAACTCATCCTGTTCCGTCACCGGCTCTGTCTCCGCTTTATATTCATAAAAACCTTTCAGCA
>UMEI01039046.1_pt1 | contig 16892 bp, 12 predicted proteins | sample 1964711 | NCBI WGS metagenome assembly UMEI01 (sample SAMEA4836016, study PRJEB28245) | human gut metagenome | biome: gut microbiome; material: fecal sample | place: Denmark | collected 2008 | reverse complement strand
CCCAAAAACTTTAGGCGTCATTTGTGTTGTACACAATAAACTACTTGCCATCAATAAACCTGCACTGACAATACCGACGACAAGTTTATTAACCATATGGTTAATAGCATTCATAGGTACACTTGATTCCATCATATCAAGATTAATTTTGAGTCGCCCTTTCATGATCATACGCATGACATCAGATAATTGAGCAGGAATATGTAACATATTTTGTGAAGCACTATAGAGATTTTTTATCGCATTGGTCAATTCTTTTTGATAATCTAAATGACGAGAAAGATGACTAGCCACATGATTAGCCGCAATTTCTATAATACTAATATGAGGATCAATGAGCATGACAGTGCTTTCTATCGTGACTAACCCTCTTGCTAACATACTGACACCTTTTGGCATAGAGATACGATGTTTATGAGCAATGACAAAGATTTCTTGTACAACATCTCCCAAGTTGATATCTGTTAAATCAACTGTTACATAATGTTTCATAAAAGTTTCTATATTATCATAAAACAAAGCATAATCAATACGATTATCATGTTCACCTAAAGTCAAAATCACATCAACCAGTTTTTGCGTATCATTTTGTCCAATCGCTAAAACAGCGTCCTTCATCAAATCTTTATCAGCACGATTCAAAATACCCATCATACCAAAATCAATCCAGACAATCTTTCCATCACGAACTCTTAAATTACCGGGATGGGGATCAGCATGAAAAAATCCATCATCAACAATCTGCTTAATGTAGTTTTCAGCTAGTTTCGCAGCAATTTCTCTTAAATCATACCCTGCTTCCATTAAATGAATACGATCATCTATTTCAAAACCATCAATATATTCCATCACTAAAACCTTGCTCGTGCTATATTCATCAATAATCAGCGGTGCTTCAATATATTGAATATCTTGATGTAAATAAGCAAATTTTCTGGCATAGTGAGCTTCATTTAAAAAATCCATTTCTTCCTTAGCAGTATGCCAGAATTCATCTAAAACAATATTTAAATCTACAACACTTCCAAGTACATCATTTAACTTAAGAATCTTTACAGCTTTACGAATCAAGGAAATATCTCTTTCCATCATTTCGTAAATATCAGGACGTTGAACTTTCACAACAATATGTCGACCATCTTTTAATGTTGCTTTATGAACCTGAGCAATCGAAGCACTTCCTAAAGGAATCTCATCAAATTCTAAAAAAACATCACTTAATTTTTGATGATATTCATTTTCAATAACACTTTTGACTGTTTCTATGCTCATTGAAGCAACATTATCTCTTAATTTCACCAGCTCTCGACAATAACGTTGAGAAAACATATCCTGTCTGGAAGCCATAATTTGACCTATCTTAACAAATGTTGGACCTAAATCTTCTAAAATCATTCTAAATTTAACAGGATCAATGCCTTTAGCCAGATGATGTTTTCTCAGTATTGCCAGAATTTGAGCAAGTCGACGTTTTGTACTTAAACTATTCTTTTGTTTCATTCTTTGCTTTTTGTAATGCTTCAATTTTTGCTTTTAAAGCTTCTAAATCTTCTACGTCCATTCCCTGTAAATCTTTTTCAACTGTTTCTACTGTCACAGGTTTTCTTAGTTTTTCAGCAACATTATGTTTTAATTCTTCATTTAAAACTTTTCCTTGTTCAACAGTTAATTCACCTTTTTTTACTAAATCTTCTACAACTTCTTTAGATTTTTCAGCTGTCACTGCCACAGCACCAATACCAGCTAATAATACTTTTTTTAAATCTTCACTCCAATTATTCATAACAAAATTCCTCCTTTGATATCTCTATTTTACTACGAATTTCTACAAATGTGTAGTTTAACAAAACGTGAAATAAAAAAGGCGATACAAATCATATCTCATGATTATATATCGCCCATAAACTCATTATTTATTTAATAATTTTTCTCTTTTTTTATTAAGAACGACAATTCCAGCTCCTACAACAGATAAAGAAAGCATTAAACCATATAAAATAGTTTGTGAATTATCATCTGTCTTCACTGTTTTATCACTTTCAGCAGGTTTTTGTTCTGGTTTGTTTGTTGTATCTTGAACTGGTTTATCTGTATCTTCTGGATTTGGAGTTACAGTTACATCAATATTTTTATCCCAAATCATATAAATTGTTGTATCTTCATTAAATGGTACATTTGCTTTTAAAGCTTCTGTTCCTTCAACATCTAAGAAGAATCCTTTAAATGTATATCCTTCAAAGTTGAAACCATCTTTCATTGAATCTAATTCTTTTAAATTAGCTTCACTCAAAACTGATCCTTTTGCAATTCCTTTAATTTGAGTATCTTCTAATGTTAAACCTAATTCTTCTAAGTTGACTTCTTTACCATCAACAATAGCTTTCATTGTAATTGTAATTGTTTCTTGTTCTGGTTGTTCTGGTTTTGAATCTTCACCTGGAGTCGCTGGATCTGTTGATTCTGTAATCATACCATTATTAACAGTCACTTCTTTATTATTCATAGTAACTGTAACAGTTTCTGGTAAATTCACTACATTTTCTAATAAAATTGAATCTTGTTTATCAGCATCAACATAATATAATCCTACAGATTCATCTGGTGATGACACATTGATTGTAGCATTATTAGCAATATTCAATACAGGATCAACATTTGATCTATTATCAATATTAATACCACCCCAAGAGTTTTCACCTAATTGGAATGTTGTTGTACCATTTAAATCAAGTTGACCACCATTTAATACAACAGCAGCTCCACCAGCAGTATTTCTGTTATCAACAGTTAAATGAGTAGCTGTTACTTCACCACCATAAATATGTAAACCACTCTTTGTTGATTCATCAGTCACAATCTTAACATTATTTAATTGAACACCTTTTGAAGTCACTGTGACAACATTATCTTTAGTATCAAATCCTTTAGCAACAAAAGCTGATAAATTTCCAACACATTCAATAGTCATTGGTTCACTTAAAGTTAAAGTTTTTGTTAGCGGTATTTCTTCTGTTACATAAACAGCTTTAACGTCTGCATTTACAGCAGTTTTCGCCATAATAAAATCAGCCAAATCGTCTGCCAATACATAGGCAACCTGCGTACTATTTGCTCCACCATCAGCTGCAGTAGTAACTTGAGAATATGACAATCCCCTTACATCTACATCAATACTATCTAAACAAACAACTGATTGTGTATTATTCTCGTCACTTGTATGACACTCAATATTTGCACTAGCAAAATCAGCAGATGCATGACCATCCACATTGACACCATACCAAGAATTTTTTCCCAAATTCAAGACTTGTCCTTCTTGAACTAAAATAGAAGCTTTATCTTTCACAACAATAGGTGCTCCAGCATATGCTCTTGTATGGTCATAAGTAATTCCTGTTAATGTAACCTCAGCATCACCATTAATAGATAATAAGTTTCTTGTATTTTCATTAGCAACAAAGTTCACAGCATTGAACGTGACTTTTCCTCCACTAACTATATTCAATAAATTATCTTGCCAACCATTAGTTTTAGTAGTTCTAACATCTTTAATTGTTTTATTGGTAATTTGTCCAAAGCCATCATCACCTTCAATTGATGTATTTATTGAAATACTATCAGCAATTTCAATAACATCAATATTTGGGTCATTTGCTGCTGCTATAAATTCTTCTGCAGTATTAACTACTGCGATAGTATCCGCTGCATTAACAGTTCCAGCAGTTAGACAAAGCCCAAGCGTCATTACTAATGACAAACCTAATGCTAAAATTTTTCTTGTCTTTTTCATTGTATATCCTCCCATAATATTCAGTAGAATAACAACTAACAAAGCACCAGAACCATTCTTTATTATTGTTTGTATTCTACTATAAATATAGTACCCCCCCCCCCGTGTATTTTTGTCAATGAAATTTCATTTTTAAAAAAATAATCTTCATTGATCGTATTCATTTGAAATATAATCTACAACAAAATAAAAGCAAGATAAATCTCACATCTTGCTCTCATCATAAATTTTATTCATACCAATCATCATAATCAGGGTATTGAGAAATATATCCCTTAGATTTGATAATACGTGGCTCAAAACTTTCCTTGACTTCAATAATATTTAACACTCTAATATGAAATATCCAGTCATCCCCAAAATCATAATGAAGTAAAAATTTCTGACCATTATAAAGTCCAAGCTCATCAAGAGCGATATCTGTTGATGGTTCTTGCTCCATCATAGTTGCATAATATGCATCAGTACTATGTTGACGATTATCCATACAAAATTCATATAAATGCTCATCTATGAAATCAAAAGCATCTAAGATAGTCTTACATAATTGATCTAATGTTTCATCCCCACATATTTCAATATTTCGATAGACATCACGTCCTCTACCTGCAGGAAATACCTTTATAGAATATTGTGTACTCATCATAGACCTCTTTTCTATTAAATAGCAACACTATGATTTTAAAGTTTTTGAGGATATAATCCCTTTTCCACTAATAATTGTATATTGTCTTTGACATAATCTTTATCTTCTTTATATGTTACACCAAACCATTCATCATGTGATTTTAATGCTGTGACTTTGGCTTTATTGTTATGTAATAAATCACCTATAATCGTTGGTAACAAATATTCAGCTTTCAGATTATCAGATGGTGTTTCTGCTAGAAAATCATCAAATCCCTTTTCTAAAATATCAAAGAATTCTGGATATAACCCCCACATATTCATTGATACTGCTGAATCCAAATCAATTTCTTTTCCATCAGCAACAGCTTTACCGTTTACCTTTTCAATATTATGTGTTTCAACAATATCTACCAATTGATCATCTTTAACTTGACATACACCTCTTGTCACTCCACCATTATCACTTAATGTATTTTTCAAGATAAATCCAACCATACAAATAGGTAAAGGATTCTTTGGATGTTCTTGTGTTAAATAACGATAAGCTTCTTCATAAGCTTCTCTTCCATAATAGTCATCTGCATTAATGACAAGAAATGGTTCATGAACAAGTTCTTTACAAGCTAAAATAGCTTGTCCAGTTCCCCAAGGTTTTGTACGTCCCATAAATTTATCCTTATATTGTTCAGGAATATCGTCTATTTCTTGAAAAGCATATTCAACATGCACTTTTTTCTTCATTCTTTGACCAATGATTTCATCAAAATCTTTTTCTAAATCTTTTCTAATGACAAAGACAACTTTATTAAATCCAGCTTCTAAAGCATCATAAATAGAATAATCCATGATGATTTCTCCATTTGGTCCTACTGGTTCTAACTGTTTGATTCCACCTCCAAATCGACTTCCTATTCCTGCCGCCATTACGACAAGTGTAACATTATTCATATTATTCAACTCCTTAAATTATTTCTCGAAAATAATTATATCAATTTATTGACTTTATCACAATAAAATCAATATAATTTAACAAAAACTAAACACTACTCAATAAATCTCATTATTTAATTTGTGATTGATTATAGATTCCTTTGATTTCATCTTCAATGAGTGAATAAAAATCCCTTGCTAATCTTTTATCTAAATCATCATTTTGATCATATAATGTATAATAAACATTATATGCAAAGGAAGACTGACCTAAATAATATTGAACTTTCATCACATAATCATCATCTTGATAATGACTTTCTAATATTTCAAACTCTGGTTTCAAACTATTTATCTGTTCTTTATGATAAATAATGGATAATAATTCATAACGATTAAAAATAGCCACTTCGCTATCATCTACTAATGACATATCACTTTGATCATTTAACCAGTATATATATCCTAAAAATAACCAGGCTAGCGTTGCTGACAATGAATATACATAGAAAACACCAAAATCAAATAAACCGCCTATAAATTCACTCACAAAAACCATAACAAATAATAATATAATAAAATATGATTTTTTATTTCGATATTTTAATAAAATATCTCTTGCTGTAAATAATGTTTTAATAAAGAATAACATAAATAACAGGAAGCCAAATATACCTGCTGTAATCAATGATTCCATAAAGACATTGTGGCTATGAAGGATCTGTTGCCCCCAATCATCACTTTGTGTCACATCAACTAACATATTTCTAAAGTTACCTGCTCCTATTCCTTGAATTGGACTTTGTTGCCAAACTTTTAATGAATCTTTAGCTAAAGTAATTCTACCACTACTGACTTCATCAGCTAAATTGATAATCTTAGGAATGTTTTGTAATTCTCCTGTCATTGTTAAAGAGATAATTTCTTTGATCTTTTCTAATTGAAAACGACTATCTGATTCTTCCTGTGCACCTTGAATTTGTGGAATCACAAAAGCTATTTCTTGAATAACTTTTGTCCCTAACAACATACATAGACAAACACCTACATTTAAACTTATTCTTTTCAGTGTTGATAATTCTTTTGCTCTGAAGAAACGATAATATGCAACAGAAGTAAAAATAACTGCCAGAATAATTATAGCTGCACGACATTGAGTTAAAATAATATAAGACAACTGAATACCTATATTTACTATATATAGAAAACTATATTCATAATGATTTCTAATAGCTATCATAGACATTAAAATGACAATAATAGCTAAAAAAGAAGCCGGATTGCAGTTAAAATAAACACCAAACAAACGATCTCCAACTAAACCAATATACCAACCATTTTGACTTCCTGAAATGTTTAAAAAATACATAAACAAAGAGATAAGAGAAGCACCTCCTACTAAAAAACAAGTGAAGGGAATGATTGTATGTAATTCTTGTTTTAATTTTTTTAGAGTCATAGATTTTGGTTGAGCAAAAATCAATATAAAAATAAATAATTGCATCACTGCTATTAATAAAGAATTTCTTGTTGAATAATCTTTATTTAAATAAGTGGCTACAAAAAGCAAAATACCATATAAACCAATTAATAACAGATGATTCTTTGAATAAAAGAATTGATTTTTAATAATACTATATATCAAAATCAAAGTACCATAAATCAATACAACGATTGATAATGGATTAAAATCAATGCCAAAATAACCTAAAGCTAAAGTATTTATAAATACATAAAAGATAAATAATAATTTAAAATATTTTCTTTCACCTAAAATTTTATCTAACATAGTAATACCCCTTTATATATAAAAGTGGAAGTTCCCTTCCACTTTTGTTTTATTCAACTGTTTCTCCGTTTAATACGCTCTTAATTGCAGCAACATTTTCAGATACACTTTCATCATCAGGAATCATGTAGTAAAGTCTTGAGCTTGGCATATAAGCTCCTCCTGTCTGCATAACGCCATGACCTGAGAATTGTTTTTGGACCATGTTCCATGATGCCATATCATTAATTTGCATTTGAATTAAACTTGTAATTTCACTAGATGACATATTTGTTTCAAAGCATCCTTCAATAGCATTTAAAACACTAGAATAATTTGTAATAACTGCTGGTGACATCATCTTATTCAACATACCCATAATAACAATTTGTTGATGGAAAACACGTTCATTATCTCCAGCACCAAAAGCATGCCTTTCTCTTGAATATTCTAATGCTTCATCACCATCAATAGAAATATTTCCTTTTGCAAAATATGTTCCATTATATCCTGTAAATGCTACATCATTATTAATTGTAATACCACCTAAAGCATCAACCATTTTAATTAATGATGTAAAGTTAACTCTTGCATAATAGTTAATATCAATACCTAAGAAATTTTCCATTGTTTCCACTGTATTATCAATACCAGCTAAACCAGAATGTGTTAATTTATCTTTTTGTCCCTTATTAGCAAGAGTCACATAGTAATCTCTTGGGATACTTGTTAACAAGATTTGTTTTGTTGTTGGATTCACGGTAACTAACATATTAACATCTGATCTAGATACAGTAGACACTGGGCCTGATGTATCAATACCACTAATATAAACAATAAATGGTTCTTTTGTCACATTAACATTTTTAGATATATCTTTAATCTTTTCTTCAATATCAAATGACCAGATCACACGTGTATCATTTTGAAAATCTTCATGTTCTGCTTCAATAATAGCATAATAAGATTCATTAACTAAAATTGCTTTTGTATTTTCATCATATAAATCATTTGCCATTTTTGAATAGCTATCAATATCTTTCGTTCGAATAGACGATTCTTCTTTTTGCATGGCTTCAATTGCTTTTTGAGCATTTTCTTCATCTACAGAAGATACAGTTTCAACAGTTTCATTTTTAAGATCTGATAATTGTTTATAAGAACTGTCCTTTAATACAACAACTGAATAACGTTGTGTTTGAATATTTGCTCCAGTAATAGCATCAAGAACTGATGTTCCTTGAGCAATTGATAATGTTCCAAATAACAAGGCTACACTCAATAAAATACTGACTAATTTACCAATTATATTTCTGACTTTACCTGTTCCTTTTTTCTTTGATGGTTTCATCAAGAAAAATGTTCCTAAACATAATAAAACAACAATTGCTATGACAATCATTGCATATTGCATAGGTAAAGCACCTAATTTAAATATAATACCAATTAAAGCTAAAGATGCAATAACCTGTATTCCTAAAATGACTTTCCAATCAATTATTTTTTTGACAATACTATTTGCTTTTGACATGAAATCCCTCTTTTCTTAATCGTTACGATAGTATCATATCAGTGTGTATTTTTCAAGAACATGAAGCAATTCAAAAAATATAAATGAATATTTATTTCTAAATAAAAACGGAGGGTTTCCCCTCCTCATTTTGATTGAAAATGATGCTCCCATTGTGGGCAGCCATATTTTTTAGCAACCATATGGGTTAATATCGGAGTAAAAATTGCTGAAAATATGACTGCGCCAGATATTTGCACCATTGCAAGATGAACATATGGTGCAAAAGTTGTATCAACTTGACCAATCACTGCCGGTACAGCTATTGCATTACCGGCAACAGATATGGTAGACATAGCTGCATATCCTGGTTTCTTTAAAACAATACGATCTAACCATATCGAAACAGGCCCAGTGATGATAAGAACAAGAACATATAAGTACAAACCGGTTAATCCCGCTTCAAATACACTATAGAGATCAATGGAAGCACCAAGTACAAATCCTAATAATGGTAATATTAAATTTGTTCCAGAAACAGTTGCTTCTTTAATATGATAATCAATATTTCCTAATATCATACCTATAAATAATGGCAATAATAAGGATAAAAACTCGATGGCATCTAAATTCTCATTGCCTGTTACCCCTAATGCCAGTAATGTTAAAGTTGGGCCAGAATTGATATTAAACATCGCTCTAGCTCCCATATCACGATGATCACCATAAGTTGCAACCAATCCCATGTACATGCTCCCATTACAATTTGTCATAGCACACAATATAGCAAGACTACAGACACCAAAGATACCTTGATGACCAAAAAAGGACATAACCAAAGTGTAAAAACCTATACCAAATAGACATTTGACAAGAACATATAAACCACCTTGACGTAAAGCCATTATCAAATCTTTAAAATTCATCTGAGTTCCTGTCAATAACATCATCAATGCAAGCATTGTATCCGTTGCATCTGATGAAAACAATGCTTGGGTATATCCACCCATTTTTAAAAGAGCAGGAAAGAAAGTATTGATAAATGCTGCAATAAACAATGGGACAATCATTGTTCCTGCAGGTATTTTTTGAATATATTTTAATACAGGAAACATATTATAATTGATCGTTATATTGTAAGATCATGAGTTTCGTAAATAAAATATCAAATATATAATCTAATGCACAAGAACTTCTTAAAGGATATAAGTCAAAAGCAATTGAAGATGAAGAAAACAAGAGTTCATCATCACAATAATGAGCAATATCAGAATCACCAACACCAACAAGTACAACAGATTTTAAATGATAATCGTGTAACCTTTTAGCAATTTTCAGCATAGACTGATTTTCTCCAGAATGAGAAATAATAATTGAATAAACAAAATCTTTTTCATTGCTTTGTCTTAATAAATAATCTTCATTAGAAACACTATATGCGTATGCATTAATACCTATGGTCTGTAAACTAAAACTGGCTTTTTGGGCAATATAGAAATTCACAGATTCGCCATAAATATCAACTCTTTTTGCATGACGCATATAATTAACAACACGATTAATGGTATTTTCATTCAAAAGTTTCTTGGTTGTTAAGTAAGTATCATCATAAACATTAGGGAGGACGTCCAAGATTTCTTGAGTCGTCATTTCTTTACGTAATGGTTTTTCATCAACAACACCATCTCTAAGAGAATATGTATATTCAATAGCGAACTCAATTTTAAAATCTGGAAAACTCTTGGAACCTACTTTTTTACAAAATCTTGTTACACATGATGTACTTGTATAAGTGACTGCTGCTAAATCATTGGTTTTCATCTTCAATATTTTTTTGGGATGTGACAGAATATAATCTCTAATCATTTTTTCCTGATAAGAGAAAAGTTCATCATCCTTTAATTGTTCTAAAAGCATGGTTTTCACCTCTCAATAAGACATTTTATTCTAAATCACGACCATGACTATGACATGCTTTTTTCATCCATTCAAAACTTTCTTTTTTCACTCTACGCATATCTCTTAAATCATGTTCATCACGATTAACAAAAACAAAACCATATCGTTTCTTCATTTCTCCATTACTACTTAATATATCAATAGGTCCCCATGTCAGGTATCCCAAACATGGTACACCATCTTCTAAAATTGCTTTTTTCATTTCTTTGATATGTTCACGATGATAAGCAATACGTTTTGGATCATGGACTTCTCCATTTTCATCAAGTTCTTCAACCAAACCAATTCCATTTTCTAAAATAAAGAGAGGAATCTGATAACGATTATAAAGATGAGTCATTAAAGTACGCAATGCTAAGGGATCAATATCCCAATGCCATACTTCTGTTGTTTCTACATAAGGATTGTCTACCATGTAATCTTGACCAAAGAAATATTGTGTTGGATCTATATCAATATATTTGACTGTTTTTGAAGAATAATAACTAAAGGCGACAAAATCATTTTTAACCGTTTTTAAAACTTGTTTATCTTCTTCAGTTATATCTATATGATAACCATTCTTTTGATAATAATTCAATAAAAACGGTGGATATTGTCCATGAACAAGGACATCATAAGTTGATAAATTATATAAATATTCTAGATCTCTGGCAAATTTCACATCTTGTGGTTTACATGTTGCTGGATAAAAAACATTATAAGCAACCATTGCACCTACTTGAATTTTTGGATCTAATGCTTTCATCATATTAACAACACGAGCATGAGCTAAAAAAGCATGATGAGCTGTTTGAAACAAAAATTCTTGTGGATTTTGATTATGTGGTGGTTTTCCTCCACAAACTTTTTCTTTCCACATAAATAAGTTTTGTTCATTAAAGGTAATATAATAACGAACACGTCCTTTAAAATGTTGAACAATTGTTGTTGCATAATCCACAAAGAAATCAATAACTTCTCGACTTGCCCAGCCATTATACTTTTTGGCCAGTGCTAAAGGCATGTCAAAATGATATAAACAAATCATTGGGGTGATTCCTTTTTCTAATAAATAGTCAACAACATGATCATAAAAATCTAAACCTTTCGTATTCATTTCACCAGTTCCTTGAGGAAAAATACGTGACCATGAAATTTGTAGACGATACATATTCATTCCCATTTGGGCTAATAAATCAATATCTTCTTTGTAACGATGATAAAAATCTACCCCATTTTTCCAATCAGATGCGCCTTCATAAATAGGTTTTTCATCATAAACAGATAATCCTTTCCCATCTTCATTCCAGGCTCCTTCACTTTGAAAACTAGAGGAAGACCCTCCCCAAAAGAAATCTTTTCCTAATTCTTTCACAACAATTAAACCTCCATTATTCTACAGTTTGTCTATTCATCATTAAAACAAATGGCAAATATGTTATTACACTGACAGCAATGCAAATCAGTTGTGTGACCAAAACACCAATATCGCCAGCAGAAGCTAACCATCCGTTAATGATTGGTGGTGTTGTCCACGGAACAACATACATCATTTTAGCAGCAAAACCTATTTCAGTTGCAACATATCCAATAACTCCACAAATTAAAGGAGTAAAAATAAATGGAATAGCCATTAATGGATTTAATACAATTGGTAAACCAAATGTCATGGTTTCATTGATTCCAAAAATACCTGGAGCTAAAGATAATTTCGCAATAGCACGATGATCTTGTCTTTTAGAAACTAAGAATATGGCAATAATTAAACCTAAAGTACATCCTGAACCACCATTTTGCATAAAGACATACCAGAAAGCCTGATTTACAGTATTAGGTAATTCCAATCCTTTTTCAAAAGCTTCAGAATTAGCAAGAATAGCAGCCGTTAATAAAGGATCACGGATAGCAGAAATCATCTGGTTACCATGAATACCAATCATCCAGAAACATTGAGAAACAAACATCAACAATAATATACCAGGTAATCCTGTAACTACAGAACTTAATGGAACTTGAACCAATGAATAAATCAATTCAAATAATCCCATTCCTGTTAATGATGTCACGGCAAACTCAAAAACAGAGATAATAAGTAAAGTTAAACAAGCTGGAAATAAGATCTGAAATGCAAGAGTAACATTGGGTGGAACCATATCTGGCATATGAATAGCTAATTTCCCACTTTTAATCATTTTAGCAAGCAATTCAACAGAAACAATACCCATAATAATAGCTAAAAACAATCCTTTGGAACCTGTATAATCTCCAGATAATACATTAGATACAACTTGTGTTTCTTCACCAAAAGTCACATTCATTGTAGATGAGCAGACTGTAATATAACTAGCCAAAGCAACAACAGAAGAAACAGTACTATTTAATCCTCTCTTAGCACCTAATGAAGCACCTATCATCATTGCAACAGCCACTGCAAAGAAATTCAATGTTGCAAAGTTAATAGCGGTAAATATAGGTGTGAAATCTTCTAAAAAAGCTAATGAACTTATTTTAGCTAAAGATGGCCCTGCTGTTGTTGTACTACAGATGACATTAGAAGCCAATGTACACAACGCTCCAGCAATAACCAAAGGCATTAATAAAGAAAATGTATCACGGATAATATTGATATATAAAAGTCTACCGACTTTATCCGCAATGACAACTAACTTATCTGACATTTTATCAAATAATTTCACGAATAAAAACCCCTTTCCATTATTTTAAAGTTATCTCTCGTTTCAAAGCTATATAACTGTTCCCTCCTTTCTTAACTTCTCTACGAGTACAATTTCATATTAATGCATTTTCTCTTTAAATAAAATATTCCCAAAGACGCTTGGGAATAAGTATTAAAATTTATAAATAGCTTACCTAAAATCTTGTTGATTTTTAAAAATAATTATCACATAGTCATTGATTCCTTATTAAACTTATAAAAATATATTGAGATATAAATATATATAATTCATTGAAAGATAAGAAATATATTATAATTTCTATAAAAAATAAATGGTCAAGAAAGTTTTTACACAAATGTAGAAAATATACCAAGGAATTATTTGATTATATCATTTTGGAGAATATTAAAAAAGCAAAACACATTGAAACACATAAGATTTCAAAAACAATAATGGAATCTTACAACAACATCAATGAAATTCATTTATTAGAAAAGATCAACCACTTATTAAGAAATGAAAACCTTATACCCATTTTAAATACATCTCTATTCTTTATATGTGAATACAACATCAATCTTATTAATGAAGAAGCATAAAGACACCATAACAATTATGATGTCTTTTTTTGTGATTTTATTTACTCACATCTATTTTTCTTTCTCATTGCTATGATACTCATAAAAGAAAGTAATGAAATCACGCTTAAAACAATAATATAATTTTTATCACTTGTATCAACAATCTCTTGAGTTGTATGAGCTAAAGATTGTGATAAATTATTACCTTCATTATTTTTATTATTTGGAATTTCATCAATTGATTCTGTCATATCATTTTGGGGTTCATTAACATCAGAAACATTTACAATTTTTTCTTTTACCTTAACATTCATTTCTATCTCGACTATTTCATAATTCAATGTATCTTTAGGTGTATAAATTGCAATCAATGTATAAACTCCAGGTTTAGAAATATCTGTCGTTGATTCCTTCCATTGATATCCTTCTGATAACTGAATTTCTAAAAGACTTGTCCCCTCTTCTACTTCAAATAATTGATTTTGTGCTGCAGGTATAGCCTTTTTAATAACAAATTCCTTAGATTCAATAGATTCAGAAAAATCATCATTTTCTTTAATAACAGCTTCCAATTTGTAATGCCCTGCATTAATAGGTGTTGTAGTTAATAGATTCCATTGCTCATTGTCCCATTCGTACCATGTCAACTGGGGTTCAAGGTTCATAAGTGGCGTATCAGTTGTGACTTCTAGTTCGATTGGTTTTCCATCATAAACTTTTGTAGTTTCGCCATCAATAATAATTGTTGGAATAATTTTTATAGTAAAATTGAATCCATCATAGCGAATCTTATACTTTTGATCTGCAGCTTCAACATCATGATCTTCTTTTGTCAAATAAAGAATAAAATAATCTTTTTTCGAATTATCACTTAAATTTCCTGTTTTTGTATAAGATTTACCATCCACCATAATTTCATTAACATTTTCTAAATTTGAAAGCATTAATTTCATTAATTCCTCATCATTACTATTCGTTGCTGGTCGTGATAATTCTCCTAAAACACAACCATTATCAATAATGATACTATCATCACCTGTGATTTTTCCATTCAAACAATTTATTGTTCCACCATTTATCTGAATTTTTTTTGCTTTAAAAGAATTATTAGGACTTGTCAAAGTCAAATTACCACTATTAACAGTAATATAATTTGAGCTTCCATTACCAATGGCATCACCATTTGCTCCACTTTGCACATATAATGTTGCATCTTTTTCACCATTAATAATCAAGGAATTATTATATTTATTAAATTGAATTCCGGCATTCCAGTAATTAGTAGCTATCAATTTATTATCACCAACTAAATTTAATGTTAAATGGACTCCATCATTAATATTAATAGCTGCATATGTTGAATTAATATATACATTTTCTAATGTAAGCGTAACATCCCCTCTAGCAAAAATATTAATTTGATATTCATCAACTTTCGCGCCATTACCTGTAATTTTATAATTTCCAATTTCATTAATTTGAATAGCTGTATTATGAGGATCATTTGTATTAATAGACCAATCTACTCCTTTTTCTCCTCCTTCAACATGGAAATCACCTGCATTAAAAGATGGTTCGTCTGTTGTAATAGATGCTGTAGAATCATTAGCTAAAGAATTATACGCCCAAACAGGCATAGGTGATAATCCTAAAGTCATGATAACTGTTAATGCTGTTATGATTAAATTTGTTATTTTTTTCATTCCAAATTTTACCTCCACTCAATAAAGATATTTTTCATTCTGCTTTGCATGTCTTATATTTTAAAAGTTTTTCAATATATGACAAAATATGTGACTTTATTAATACCATAAATAATTTTATTTGTCAAACTTACATCTATGATTAATAAAAGATAATAGAGAGTTATCCGTCAGGAATGCTGTAGAGGGAAATCGTTGCCGTGTCACGTTTGTCTTGAGGTATGGTCATAGATGTGTGATGCATTGAACATTTTTTTAATCAAAAACATGTTCAACAGGCGAAGCCTACCCTTTTTAAGGAGGTCATGGAAATGAACTGGTATGTCATGCAGGTACGAAGCGGTCATGAAAGGGAGATAGCCGACAGGTGTCGATTCCTTATCTCGAATGACATCCTTCATGAATGCTTCATTCCCGAGTCTGTAGCAAGGAAGAAGTTTAGAGGAGTCTGGCAGGATGTCAGATGCGTGCTCTTTCGGGGATATGTCTTCATGATCACTGAGCATATAGAAGAGCTCTATGTGGAGCTTAAGAAGATACCAGATCTCACCAAGATCATTGGAAAGAAGAAAGATGTCATCTATCCTCTGGAGGATGGCGAGGTAGAGTTTTTAAAGAGGTTTGCAGGAGATGACCATCTGGTAGATATGTCGGTAGGATTCATCGAGGGAGAAACGATACACATCAGCAAAGGACCACTGAAGGGATATGAAGGAATGATAACGAAGATAGACAGGCATAAGCGCATTGCCTATATCAGTCTGCACATCTTCGGCAACGATACAACAGCAAAGGTAGGACTAGAAATCATAAGCAAGAATTAGACAATTCTTGTTTTTTTATTGGGAGGAATAAGGATGAATCTGCTTATCATAGGAGCTGGAGGTCATGGCAGATGCTGCTATGAAATCGCAAGTCGCATGAAATGCTTTGAAGCTGTTGACTTTGTCGATGATCATGCCAAGCATGTACTGGACAAAAAGGTTGTTGGAACAACAGAGCAGCTCAAGCTTCTTCATCAGGAATATGACCTTGCATTTGTTGCGATTGGAAACAATCAGGTCAGAAAGGAAATGACAGAGCTGTGCAAGCAGATTGGATATGGCATTTCCACTCTCATTGATCCTGCTGCCTTTGTATCTTCATACTGTCGCATTGGTGAAGGATGTGTCATCTTTCCTCATGCCACTGTTGAAGCTACAGCTACTGTTGAAAAAGGATGCATCATTTCATCGAATACAACGATACATCATGATGCAATTGTTGAAGAGTTTTCACTGGTCTATTCACAATGTGCCATTAGACCATACTCCACTGTGGAAGAACTGACAACCATATCCAGTGGAACAATCATTGAGGGA
>UMEI01033005.1_pt1 | contig 16894 bp, 7 predicted proteins | sample 1964711 | NCBI WGS metagenome assembly UMEI01 (sample SAMEA4836016, study PRJEB28245) | human gut metagenome | biome: gut microbiome; material: fecal sample | place: Denmark | collected 2008 | reverse complement strand
AGAGCAGAAGGCGATCAGGTGGTTGCTGATGGGATGGAAGTTCCGTTCCAGACTTATTTTGTAAACGGTATGCAGCAGATGGACCTGACCGGTGTATATTATACCGAAGTGAAAGGAAACTATGGATGGTACGGTTTTTACAAGGGTCAGCTGGCAAGCAGAGACTGGTACTATGGACCGACGATCGGTTATGTACTTTCCAATGCAAGTGGATGGTGGTACATTAATCCGGAAACCGGTCTGGTAGATTTTAATTATACCGGTCTGGCTGAAAATGACTATGGCATCTGGTATATGAACAACGGACAGATTGATTTCGGTTATAACGGCTTTGTAAAACAGCGTCCATACAAACTTGATTTTGGACATGATTACTATGATCTGTATGCGGTAACCGGTGGAAAAGTAGACTGTAACTATGATGGTATTCTCTGGACAACCATTGATGGTGTACCAGGCTGGTATGGATTTGTAGATGGTTGGCTGGCATCTGATCAGGCTCTTATGAAAAAAGACGATGGTACCTGGTGGTATGTCGGTGAAAACGGAATGGTAGATTTTACTTATACAGGCAGAGCACAAACAGCGTATGGTGAGTATTATATAAGAAACGGACAGATTGATTTTGGCTTTAACGGCACGCTGCAGGAGATGAGCGGTACGTATAAGTGCTATCAGAATGGAAAAATGCTGGAATGGGATTTCAATGGTCTGGTAGAGACTACCGTCGATGATGAATATGGCTGGTATTATGTAAAAAATGGCTACATCATGCATGATCATAATAATGACAAGAATGAGAATCCCTGGTATGAACTTGTTTCCAATGATGCAGGCTGGTGGGCTGTTTCCAATGGAAAGGTAGATTTTTCCTATACCGGATTTGTCTATGACAATGTAAATGAAACCAATGGTGCATGGTATGTAAGAAACGGACAGATTGATTTTGGCGCAAACGGATTTATCAAGGATCCGGCTTCTGATATTTACTATTATTATGTGGTTAACGGATATGTAAATCATGAACTGTATACGGTTGCACAGGGAACCATCAATGGCGAAACTGCATGGTGGTGCGTTGAAGGAGGCGGATGCGTTCCAAATGCTTTTACAGGTACTGCAGAGTATAGCGGCAAAGTATGGTATTATGATAATTCCAAGATTGATTTCAGCAAGAATGGTACTTATGAGCATAGCCAAGGATTAATGCGGAATGATTCCACATATGTTTCAATCCATTATATGTATGAAGTAGTAAATGGTCAGGTTATTACCATGACAGTTCATGTTGCTGAGGGGGATCAGCTACAACAATAATGGTGCGGGCGTTTCTGTACGGATAACTGTAAGTAAAGGGCTGTCCTGGAACGATCATAAGCAATGTGACAGTGATGTTTATGATATTCCGGGGACAGCTTTTTTGTTTGATAGGAAATTACGATGAATTTCCTATCAAACAAAAAACGCTCCGCGAGGATGCGGCCAGATGCATGTGGAATATGTCTGCTAAAGCAGACTGCATCTGGCGCGCAAAGCGTAACAAGTCCCTCAAAGATTGAGGGATTCAGGGAGTTTGAAGCGGACTTGTCCGCTTTGTTCTTGGAAAGGAGAGTTAGAGAGAATGATGAAAAAGAGACTGAAAAAAGTCCTTGCACTGGGGATGGCAGCAGCTATGCTGGCCGGTGCACCATTGCCAGCAATGGCTGCAGAAGCAGCACCGGCGGACGCAGCAGTGACAGCGGAAACACAACCGGCAGACGCAGCAGTGACAGCGGAAACACAACCGGAAATCGCAATGCAGGCAGCTGATGAAGACGCAGCTGGAACGGCACTGCCCAATGGTGTTGATCCACTGACATTGGACGGTCTGGTTCAGCTGAATGACGGCAACTGGTACTACATGCAAAACTGCAGGGTGAGTGGTGCTGCCAATAAAACGGTAAAACCGGCATGTGGCAGCTGGTGGTATGTAGGTGGTTGCAGAGTAGATTTTTCTTATACCGGATTCGGCAGGAATGGCGCTGATAATTGGTATGTTCAGAATGGTCAGGTACAGTTCGGTTATACCGGAATTGTGACTGCAAAGGATGAAACGAATCGTACTTACGTTTGCTATGTGACAAATGGACGATTGGACACAGACTATACCGGATTAGCCTATGGAACCGTAGACGGTGTGGAGGGATGGTATAACTTCCATGACGGATATAACTTCCATGAAGGGTATTTGAACAAAGGCAAAGAGCTGGTGGAATATAATGGCGCATGGTGGTATGTCAGTGATGAGAGAAAGGTCGACTTCTCCTATACCGGAATCGCCTACAATGAAGCCGGTGGCTGGTATGTCAGAAACGGACAGGTCGATTTTTCATATAACGGAATACTTGAGTACGAGGTGATTGACGGACCTTTTGTAATACCATATCAATATCATTTTGTAAATGGAAAGTTGGATGAAGGGCTGACTGGTTTATATTATACAACCGTAAACGGAAAAACAAACTGGTATGGATTTCAGAATGGTGCCATTGCAACTTTTGAGGAATACGAAGATTCTTATGGTACCTTATTTTTGAATGAAAGTGGCTGGTGGTATGTCGATCCCATTCACGGAACGGTTGATTTCAGTTATACCGGATTGGGAAAAACTGTGTTTCCGGGAGATGATCGGTATCATTACTGGTATGTGAAGAACGGACGGATAGACTTTAACTATAACGGATTTCTTGAATTGTACGGGGGTGTGTATTATGTGAAAAATGGTCAGGTAGATGAAACCGTCAATGGTGTATATCAGTATACGGTAAACGGAAAAACAGCCTGGCATGGTTTATGGAGAGGTAAAAAGGCTTATAATGAAGTGTTAATGAATCCAAACGATGGCAGCTGGTGGTATGTGTTGAACAGCGGACAAGTTGATTTTTCCTTTACAGGCTTGAAAGGGTATAATGGAGAAACCTGGTATGTGGAAAATGGCCGTGTAAACTTTGACAAGACAGGATTTGTAAACCTGAGTGGGGATACCACCACGAGATATACCTATATTCAGAATGGCCATCCGCTTCCTTATGGTTTCTCGGGACTGTTCTATGCAGAATTAGATGGAAAAACTACATGGTGGCAGATAGAAGAGGGCCATTGTGATTATTATGGTGGTCCTGAACCGTCACATTATGAGAGACCAGAGAGCTTTGCAGCAAATGAAGAAGGTCTGTGGGCTACGAATAATAGTCAAATCTCTTACGGCATAACGGGTGTGTATAAAACAATAGGTAGAATTGGTTATAGTAGTAGCTATTCTATTGAGGTAGAGTATACATATAATGTTGTAAACGGACTGGTAACAGAGATGCAGGCGGTGATTCTGTAAGCTGCAGGAAAAGCAGCGGTATTACTAATGGGAAAATTGTAACGGGCATTCTTGAAAGTATTATTCCAGAGCAGTTTTAGAAAAGGAGAGAAAGAAGGATATGAAAAAACGAATGACAAAAGTCCTTGCACTGGGGATGATGGCAGCTATGCTGATCAGTGCACCATTGTCCGCAATGGCTGCAGAAGCAGCACCGGCGGACGCAGCAGCGACAGTGGAAACACAGCCGGAACTCGTAATGCAGGCAGCTGAGGAAGAAGCAGCTGCAACGGCATTGACCAACGGTGTTGATCCAAGGGCATTGGATGGCCTGGTTCAGCTCAATGACGGTAACTGGTACTATATGGAAGATGGTCGGCTGAGTTCTAACGCAAGCAAAACGGTAAAACCGGCATGCGGAAGCTGGTGGTATGTATCCGGATGGAAAATTGATTTTTCTTTTACCGGATTTGGCAAAAATGGGGATGATCTGTGGTATGTAAAAGACGGTCAGGTACAGTTTGGCTATACCGGCGTTGCAACCGGATCGAATCAATATGGAAATACGTCTACTTATTATGTAACAAATGGCCGGGTAGACAAAAGCTTTTGTGGATTAGCCTATGGAATCTACAACGGTGAGGAAGGCTGGATCAATTTCTGTGACGGAAAACCGAAATATTCCTATGAGAGCTTGATGGAGTATAATGGTGCATGGTGGAAAATGTCCGGTTATATGATAGATTTTGACTATACCGGAGCTGCATCCAATGAATCAGGTACATGGTATGTCAGAAACGGTCAGGTTGATTTCGGTTATACCGGTGTGATTGAAGGAAAAAAAGGAAGCAGATCGTACCAGTATTATTTTATCAATGGAAAGGCAAACGAAAATCTGACCGGCGTGTTTTATACAAAGGTAAACGGAGCAGAAGGCTGGTACGGATTCTATAAAGGGGAACTGGCAACATCGGATGACTACTACGAAGCGCCGGGCAGAGTGCTGTCAAATGCAAGTGGCTGGTGGTATATCAATCCGAAAAACGGACTGGTAGATTTTAATTATAACGGATTGGGTATCACGGAGGATGACGACTGGTACCATTACTGGTATGTGGAAAATGGACAGATCAATTTCAATTTTAACGGACTTTATAATTATCACACCAGATACTATGGAGACATTCTGTGCTGCATCACAAATGGTCAGGTGGATCCGAATGTCAATGGTGTGTACCAGCTCACAGTAAATGGACAGACAAACTGGTATGGATTCTTTCAGGGAATGCAGACAGAGGACGAAGTGTTGATGAATCCGTATGACGGCAGCTGGTGGTATACCGGAGATGACGGACTGGTTGATTTCTCCTATACCGGCATTGCTGAAAGATATGATCAAAATGGAGACAAATTTGATAGCTGGTATGTCAGAAACGGTCAGGTAGATTTTTCCAGTAATGGATGGGTAAAGATAAATAATCATTATGTATATGTCCGGAACGGAATGCTGCAGAGTGATCTGAACGGACTGGTACAGGCTACCATTGACGGGAAAGACGGCTGGTGGGAAGTAGACCATGGTACCCTCTTTGACAATACGAATTATTACTACACACTGTGCTATTATGGCGGCAGCTGGTGGGCGGTATATAACAGTCAGGTAGATTTTTCCTACACTGGTTTTGTGGAACATGATGGTACAAGATGGTATGTGGAAAATGGTCGTGTAAACTTCGATAAGACAGGTTTTGTCAATACAGAGGAAGCAGATACTTATGCATATGTGCAGAACGGTCAGTATAATAAAACTTTCTATGGAGCAATCTATGCGGAATTGAATGGAAAGAACAGCTGGTGGCAGGTAAAGGATGGAAACTGTGTGCATTCTGCGAATGCGGCATGGAATGGAAAACCGGACAGCTTTGCAGCTAATGAAAATGGCCTGTGGGCAATTGTGAATGGCGAGGTTGCTTTTGATGTGACCGGTGAATATTCATATGGAACTTATTATTCTGTTTCCAGAGAGGATTCAATATATGTAAGCTATATTTACCAGGTAGAGAATGGTCTGGTAACATCTATGCAGGCAACTGTTTTAGATCGTTAAATAAATGGTTGCAGAAAACGCAGCATACAAACAGGGAGAGAGGTGGAAAATACATATGAAAAAACGATTTGCAAAAACAGTGGCGCTGGTGGTGGCGGCAGCCCTGACAGCAGGAGCACCAGTATCGGTCATGGCAGCAGAAGAGCAGTCAGAAACGGTGGCTGTGCAGGAAGTGTCAGCACCGGAACTGCCTCAGGGTACCGATCCGATGACGTTAGATGGAATGCAGCAGCTCAACGACGGTAACTGGTACTATATGGAACATGGAAAAGTGTCTGACAAAGCAAACGGTACACTGCAGCCGGTTGGGGATGAGTGGCTGTATGTGGGCAGGTACCGTGTGGACAATTCCTACACCGGTCTGTGTGCCAACGAAGCAGGAACCTGGTATGTTGCGAAAGGAAAAGTACAATTTGATCATACCGGTGTGGTCAGTCAGAGAGAGAACGACAGGACGAACTGGTACTATGTGACAGATGGTAAGGTGGATACCGGTGTGAACGGACTTTGCTATGTGTCGATCAATGGCACTGAGGGCTGGTATAATTTTAAGGACGGCATGGTGACCGGGGCATATCATCAGCTGGTGGAGTACAATGGTTCCTGGTGGTACATCGGGGAAGGTGGCGAGGTTGATTTTTCCTATACCGGTGTGTGTCAGAATAGTGCAGGAACCTGGTATGTGAAAAACGGGCAGGTAGATTTCGGATTTTCCGGTGTGCTGGAAGGAAAAAGTGAGAACTTCCATAAACCGTACAAATATTATTTTGTAAATGGAAAAACGTATGAACGTGTGCATGGTGTCTATTACACAACGGTAAATGGTGTATCCGGCTGGTATGGATTTTACAAAGGAGAGCTGGCGACGACAGCACCGTCTGAAGTAGCAAATCTGCTGCCAAATGAAGCCGGCTGGTGGTGCATTGACAGCCTGACCGGTCAGGTAGATTTTTCCAAAAACGGTTTCGAGTTTGTGCGGGAAGAAAACGGAAGCGGACATCTGTGGTATGTCAGAGACGGCCAGGTAGATTTCAGCCGCAACGGTGCGTATATTTATCCAGATCATGTTATACCCGCCGAAAAATATTGCTGGCTCGTGGGTGGTCAGATAGATCAGACCTGCTCCGGTGTATATTATCTGAATCTGGATGGAATAGAAGGCTGGTATGGATTTTTAGAAGGACAACAGATTACTTATACCTTGCTTCCAAATCCGGATGACGGCAGCTGGTGGTATGTGGGTGGAAACGGACAGGTAAATTTTTCCTATACAGGTATCTTTCGGGCAAAGGATCATAGCTACCACCTGGCAGAGGATGCGTGGTATGTGCGAAATGGTCAGGTGGATTTCTCTTACACCGGTCTGGTATATGAGAATGAAAAATGTTATCTGGTTCAGGATGGCCGTGTTCAGAAAGAAAATAATAGTCTGGCGTATCTGACTCTGAATGGAGAGACTGCATGGTGGCAGGTGACAGACGGCTATATTTGCACCGGGAATGACAAAAATTATGACGAAGAAACACTGGTGTACTACGATGGAAGCTGGTGGTATGTGAAAAACCACAAAGTAGATTTCTCTTATAATGGATTCGTGGATTACAAGGATACGCTGTGGTATGTGAAAAATGGCAGATACAGCTATGAAACGACAGGATTTGTAATGGCGGATGGATATTCCTGCTATTATGTTACAAACGGACGATTTGATGATTCTTACGAAGACGTTGTGTATGGCAGCATTGACGGTGAAACTGCCTGGTGGATGATTAACAACGGACGCTGCGCTTACTGGAAAATGGCAGAAACACATGCGGAACCGGACAGTTTTGCAGCGAATACAAACGGTTTGTGGGCATGCAATGACGGCAGGGTGAATTTTGACCTGAACGGTCCTTATACCGGCACAGTGCCTTATAATGTGGAAAAAAACCAGAGGGTGATGATCCGGTATCACTATCAGATGAAAAACGGTCAGGTGACAGGACTTCAGGTTGAGGTAGTGTAGTTATAGAACGGATGGTCGATAAATAATTAAAAAAAGGATTAAAAAACACGTAGGAATGATGAAATTTGTCTTGTTCTGTCTATGGAATGCCGCTATAATAAAAGTGATTGAGCAAAAAGGGGCAGATTTTTTGATCTGACCAAAGCATAGGAAAGAAAGATGAGGTTTTAAATGAAAAAATTTGCGGCAATGTGTTTGATTGCATCCATGATGGCTTCCATGGGCAGTGTGACAGGATATGCAGCAGAAGCTGACGGAGCAGTGCAGACAGCGGTTTATCAGACCGCAGATTCTGCTTCCGATGAGACCGAAGTGTTGGATGTATCGACAGCAACGTATCCATCTGACTGGGATCCGGAGGATCCGCTGAACGGAAGGGCATATCGACAGCAGCAGGAACAGGAAAACGTGGGGACATCCGATGAAGCGGCTTACCGTTCTTCGGCCGGTGAGCTGGCACGAAGCAGCAGCAACGTGACGACAAGCTGGCCGAAGTATAACGGTGGAACGACGACATACATACATAATTCTGAAAATGTAACAGGTAAAAATGTCATTGCGGGAATTGATGTATCCTATCATCAGGGAAGTATTGACTGGAATAAAGTTAAAGCATCCGGGGTACAATTCGTGATCCTGCGTGCAGGATACCGTTCTTACGGTTCCGGAAGTATGGCACAGGACAGCAGATTTGCAGAATACTACAAAGGTGCAAAAAGTGTCGGATTAAAAGTCGGCGCATATTTTTATTCCCAGGCAACGACACAGCAGGAGGCAGTAGAAGAAGCGAATAAGACACTGAGCATTATCAACGGATGCAGTTTTGAAATGCCGGTCGCATTTGATTACGAATATGCCAATGATAAGTATGGCAACTGTGTTGGAAGACTGTACAATGCGAACCTGAGTAAAGCACAGAAGACAGCGTGTGCGAGGGCTTACTGTGATACCATCCGGGCAGCCGGTTATTCGACCATGATCTATGCAAATGCAGGATGGTGTGAGAAGGAGCTGGATACTGCCGCATTGCGGAAGGATTACCAGATTTGGATGGCACGTTATAATACCTATACTTACAAAGAGAGCAAAGACAAGGGACAGCGTTATGGCGGTCAGATTGATTTCTGGCAGTGCAGTGACAATGCAAAAATTAACGGTATCAATACAGCGGTAGATTTTGACTATTGGTATCAGCCTGCATCTGGCAGCATCGTTTACGACCAGAGTCTGCAGAGATGGGTGTATGCTATTGACGGTGTGATCCAGTATCAGGCTTGTGGACTTGCATCCAACGAACATGGCTGGTTCCGTGTGGATAATGGATTTGTAAATTTTGATTTTAACGGTTTATGTTCCAATGAAAACGGCTGGTGGTACCTGACCGGAGGAAAGATCGATTTCGATTACAACGGACTTGCATCCAATGAATATGGATGGTGGCAGATCCACGGAGGAAAGGTTGATTTCGATTATAACGGTCTGACGGCCAATGAAAATGGCTGGTGGCGACTTGCCGGTGGAAAAATTGATTTTGACTACAACGGTTTTGCATCCAATGAAAACGGAAACTGGAGAGTCATCGGTGGAAAGATTGATTTCAACCGTACCGGTGTGGATTTTGACGGTGCATCCTGGTGGCGTGTGGAAGGCGGAAAAGTCAATACAAATTATAACGGAATTGCCCAGAATGAGTATGGTTGGTGGTATATCCGTCATGGAAAAGTAGTGTTTGATTTTACCGGCTGGACAAAAGTCAGCAGTGGCAGATATTATGTACATAACGGCTGCGTAGACCGATAAGGGCAGAACGCAAAGCATGGAACAATCCGTGTAATCGAGATTTGGATGTTTTGACACCCAAATCATAATATAAAAAACGATATAAAAAGTGTCTCTCTGAGAAATTCAGGGAGACATTTTTGGATTCCGATGTTATACTTTTCTGGAGCAGTGAGATGAAAGAATGAATTTGATCAGTAGAGTTATTGACCAAGAAGCCCACTTCAAAATCAGTGATTTAAGTGGTGGGACATGTCACAATCTTGCGGTTCAAAGAATCTAAGTGTACATAAAAGTGAAATGGGGGATAAAAGAAGAATGATACTCAGAAAAAAAATGAGGCAATTACTGCGAGGCATCATAGTGCTTCTTATGGCAACGGGGCTGGCAGGTACCACTGTGGAAGCTGATGCATCACAGAGCAGCTTTCAGGTAGAAACCACAGCCGGCGATGTGAGTGGCGCTGTGGGAGATGTGGTGGAAATTCCTGTGAAGATCAGCACAAAACAGGCACTGCGTGGATTTTCCGGAAAATTAAGTGGCAATTATGATGAAAATATACTGGAGTTTCAGGGACTGGACACGAAGGAACTTCCGGCGGATGCCATGGTATCTTCTTCAGGAGGTAATTTTTCTTATCTGAGCAGTTCCGGAGAGCATACATTTTCAACTGCATCTTATGGATTGAAATTTAAAATCCTGCAGGCGAGTGAAGAGCCGGTGACCGTCACAATCCAGGATCTGTATTATACAGACGGCAATGCAAGCAGTGAGAAAGTCTCCCTGACAGCAGCTGTCCGTGTGAACGGGACAGGCAATGGAGCAGCAGGAAGTGGCAGTGCTGCAAATGAATCAGTATCCAATGCGGGAGCAGATTCCGGAAATCATGGAGGAGCGACAGGAGATTCTGCACATCCGGGAACAGAGGGCAGCAACGCAGCCGGGACGGATTCCGCAGAAGAGAAGGCACAAAAAGGTGGCGAACGTGCAGAGAGCGGGAATGATGTGGCTGCAATCAGTATGGACCCGGAGGACAGCGTAAGTGGTCCGGCGAATGCCAGTTCCGATACCGGTGCCGATGATACCGGAAAAATGGTCAGAGGAAAAGGAACAACAAAAAATGGTTCCGCGCCAGTGGCGGTATTCGTCATTGTTGTGGTGGCAGCGGCAGTGGTTGGTATTACGGCCGGTGTGAAAATCTCCAAAAAACGGAAATAAAAACAGCATATCTTTGGACAGAAAAATGGATGTCTCCCGGGATTGGATGCCAGGGAGACATATTTTTGTGAAAAAACACGATTTTTAGTAGAATATGCATGAATATGCATGAAAAATGTTCAAATTATGATTGGAAACTAAGGTTATGCTTTACGAATCAGAGAAAAAATGTTACAATTCTGTTAAATACAGGAAAAAACAATTAGAAGATTTCAGGAAGGAAATAACAGTATGAATACAACATTGGTTATTATGGCGGCAGGCATTGGCTCCAGATTCGGCGGTGGTGTGAAACAGCTGACTCCGGTTGGGCCGAATGGCGAGATTATTATTGATTATTCCATTCATGATGCACTGGAAGCAGGATTTAATAAAATCGTGTTTATCATCCGTAAAGATATCGAGAAAGATTTCAGAGAAGTGATCGGAGACCGTATCGAGAAAATCTGTGATGTGGAATATGTATTCCAGTCTCTGGATGATCTCCCGGAAGGATTTGAAAAACCGGCAGACCGCACAAAACCGTGGGGAACCGGTCAGGCAGTAAGATGCTGCAAAGGTGTGGTAAACGAGCCGTTTGCAGTGATCAATGCAGATGACTATTATGGAAAAGAAGCATTTGTAAAAGTGCATGATTATCTGGTAAACTGCGGCAATACCAAATATCAGTATTGCATGGCAGGATTTATTCTGGACAACACGCTCAGCGATAACGGAACCGTTACCCGTGGTGTATGTCAGGTCGATGATGAGGAGATGCTTCAGAAGATCGTTGAGACCAGCGGCATTGCCCGTGATACAGACGGTATTGTAAAAGATGAAAATGGCAGCGAGATTCCGGAAGGAACGCATGTATCTATGAATATGTGGGGCGTGACACCGGAGTTTCTTGATGTACTTGATAAAGGATTCGCAGAGTTTCTGGCAAATGTGGAGCCGGGCAACATCAAAGCAGAGTATCTGCTTCCGACCATCATCGGCGATATGCTTGCAAATGGTGAAGTAACGGTCAAAGTTCTGGAGACACAGGACAAGTGGTTTGGTGTAACCTATCAGGAAGACCGACAGACGGTAGTAGATGCATTTGCACAGCTGATCGCAGACGGCGTATATAAGACACCGCTGTTTTAAGCAATATAAAATGAAAAAAGAGAACTTCTGATCTTGGAAAACTGAGATTGGAGGTTCTTTTTCTTTTTGACAGGAAATTACATCGAATTTCTTGTCAAATAGAAAAAAATATTAAGAATTTTGTGTCAGAATGATTGATGTTGAAGCAATGGGTGTGCTATGATAAGAATAAATTCAAGTCGAACGCACGTGAGACTTGGTGCGTGATTCCGGTCAGCGAAAGCTGACATATTCTTCTCAGAATCACTGCACATCTAAAATTGCATAGGGAGCATATTGCAACTGCGGAATGATAGAAATACAATCCAGGAAGTCCGGTCAGAATCCGGCACGGTTTATCTCCGCTGTAATAAGGACGAAAGTTGTCGATGCCACTGGGAAACCGGGAAGGGACAATGAGTAGGTTGGAACTTTAAGTCAGAATACAGGCAGTTGCAGCTCAGTAGATAAATGTCCGAAAGCATATCGGGGGTTTATTTTTGTTCCTCAAAAAACGGATACAATCCGCAGGAAAGCGGTTTATATAGATAGTAAACAACAAATACTCGGAATCTTTAGAACTACAATGGGGGAGAAGGTTTTGGGGAGCCTACAGGAAAAAGGAGAAGAAAATGAAAAAACACAGCAAAAAAATTGTGTCGCTGATGCTTGCTCTGCTGATGGTGTTCAGTCTGTTACCGATGTCATCCATATCAGCACTGGCAGCAGGCAGCAACAGTCCTGTCGCAGTACAGGCGGATGATACAGTGACAGCAGCACCGGCACCGGTCTTTTATTCAGTCCTGACAGATCTCAGTCGTCAGTCGGCTACTTATTATGCCGATGACTCGGACAAAGTAGGTCAGCTGCGCGTACAGTTGAAGTACAATCCATCTGATTACAACAAGAATACATTGGCGATTTTATGGCAGGTGTCCGATGACGGAAGTACATTTACCGATGCTGAAGGCGCAGGAACTACAATGAGTGCCCCACTGGTCAGCACTTATGTACCGAAGGTCACGGTTGGTCAGACAAAGTATTATCGGGCTATTATAACAAACAAAGGTTTGCAGGAAAATATGACGCCAACAGTAGTTACTACTGCAATTGCCAAAATTTGTTATAAAACAGGAACACGTCCGCGCGTGGAGATTGACAAGGCAATGCTTCGTCAGTCGGATGGTACTTTAGTATCGGATGATTCATTAAGTAAAGTGACATTATGGGGTGTAAATGGTACTCTGCCGAAACGGATTACCAATATCGGATCATTTAGCGGCAACCTTGCGCAGATGCGGGATACGAACTGGGATACGGATACCTACCTGTTTCGTGGCTGGCAGATAGGTGACCGGTTTTTTGATGGAACCTGCCCGGAAACGGCTGCTGTTGCGGCTGGACCGAACGAAGTAAGTGCACTGAAAGGTTTTCTGACCGTGGCAGATTCTGACTGGCATTTAAAAATGTATCAGTCTCCATATCAGAATCGAAATACCTATTATCTGAATTATGAAGGTACGACATCACTGGATGGGGCATTGAAAGTATGCCATATCACACCTGTTTTTGAAAAAATGCCAGCGGTGGTTTACCAACTCAGTCTGGTTCAGACGACTGGTGGAACAGTCAGCCAGGTACGTGACGGAGGAGAGACACATACGCTGATCGCAGAAGCAGCATCCCTGTATAAGTTTGTGCGCTGGGAGCAGTCCGGTGATGGTGGCGAGACATGGATACCGGTCGAAGGTGATTCCAAGCTCCAGGTAACGCTTGATAAGGATATGACATATCGTGCGATTTTTGAAAGTCCTTACAAGATTGAAAACATGCAGGTGGCTGAATATGCATTACCATCTTCCGGGAACAACTGGTATGTGAATATGGCAGTAAATCTGGCAGATTCACTGCCAAGCAATATGAAAGTAACGTTCCATATCTATGATGGCGAATCAATAAGCGAAGAACATTTGCTTGGTGAATATAAAACAAGTTTTGCTCTGGTGAAGAAAGAGCAGACTCTTAAAGCAAAAGCACAGAAACGTCCGTCCGGTGATACGGATAAAATACTGGTTGTGGCAGAGACAGAAACGGGTGATACGGCACAGGCTGAATATCAGTTGAAAGGAACATTGGATGCAACAGCATCGAATGTTTCTGTAGATACCATTGAGAGTGCATTTCTGGAAAAAGAACCTGCAGAGGTTCAGACATCTGTGAGTGGAAATCCGGAAGTGAAGAGTGTATTCTGGTCCAGTGCAAATGTGAGTGTTATTCCGACACTGGGAACGGACATGAATACCTGTGCGATCAATGAAAGTACAGGTTTGATTACTTACAATGTGTTTAGTTCAAACAGACCAATTACTTTTACAGCAAAAGCCGGAGACGGAAGAATTGCGGATGTCGAAATTACTTTTAAAGGCGGAATGGCTTCTAAAATCAGCGAGAAAGTCGTAAAAGTACTGGAAGGCGAAAGCAAAGAATATCAGGCAGTCAATACATCTCCGATTCTGAGTGTCAGCGGACAGAAAGTAAGCGTAAAATCATCCGATGAGAGTATTTTTACCGCTGAGATCCTTACCCGCGCCGGCAGTCAGTTCCAACCGAAGGATATCGTGGATAAGATCAAGATCAACGGTGTGAGCAAAGGTAAGGCAACTCTGACAATCGATACCAATGGTAAAACAGTAGAGTATCCGGTTGTGATCCAAAATACGACAGACGCAGTAAAAGAAGTAACGTTATCCGATACAGAAACAAATCTGATTCAGGGAGACAGCAAGACGCTGCAGGCAGATGTGACACCGGAAACTGCTGTGACGACATTGAACTGGAGCAGTTCCGCACCGGATATTGTCAGTGTGAAAGATGGCAGGATCACAGGTCTGAAAGCGGGCAATGCAGTGATTACCGTTACTGCAACAGATGCACTGGGTAACCGTGTGGAAGCTTCCTGCGAAGTAACCGTCACAGAGCAGCCATACAATGTGGAAGTCTATGTACCAAAGGGAATCCTGGCAGCAAACGGACTGAAATTTGCTCCATCCGCAGGTCTCGATAAAGCAGGACATGACATCTTTGATACGGAACAGGTGATCGCAGACGTCAGTGCAGATACAGAACTTTACAATGCATACGACGTTTATACCATGACACTGTATCCGGGCACGTATTCCTACCGTGCAGTCAGCGCAGAGGGCAGAAGCCTGGGCGGCGGAGCATTCACCTTTCCGGACAGTCAGACAAGCACTGTGGATGGACGCACCGTTCGTGTATTTCTGCGCCAGACCGAAGTATCCCTGACCAATGAATTTGACGGACAGAAAGCAGAAGCAACAGATTTTTCCGTACAGCTGAAAAATGATGTGAGTACTGCAACCATGGGTGATTCCTATGTGAATGCAGATGGATATACCGTATATCCGACGCTGCTGAGTGCAAATAAGAACCTTTCCTATTATCTGGCTGCAATTCCGTCAGATGCGTATGTAAAAGCGCATAACGTGATGGCATCCAGAACACAGGGGGTAGCAGTCACAAAAGATACTTCCATACTGTCTCTGACAGAAGAACTGAAGACAGGCGCACTGACGATCAATGCCCCGGCAGACGCAGAGGTAGCAATCTGTGAGCAGATGGCAGATGGACAGATCGCTGCGTACAAAGCAGACAGCACTGCTGCACAGGAGGACGGAACCGTTGATTTTGTTTTCCATGTGGCAATGACCAGCAAAATGTACTACCATGTCGGCGGAGCTTCTTATGTCACATATAACGGAACAACGGTAGACGGAGCTGATTCCAGGATCGTAGTCAGCACAGCGATGCTGAAGCCGTCCGGCAATACCAAGACAACGCTGGACCGCAACACTGCTTCCAACGGCGGCGCGAATATGGCAGATCTGTATCTGAATGTTAATGCACAGGGGTATCTGAAACTGGAGGAAGGCAATACCTTCAAATTAAATGCAAAACGTAACTGGTGGGGCAGTAATGTCACATGGGTATTGGATAAAGACTACCGTCTGATCGAGCCTGATTTCCATTATCAGGTTGTCGGCCTGGATGGCAGGACAAGCAGCGATGTCATTACCGTAGGTGACGACGGAACCGTGAAAGCAGTAGGAAACGGTACCGCTATCGTACTTGTTACCTATGACTCGATGACACTGAACTATCACGATGATGTCAAATATTCCTACGACAGATATGATCCGAACGGTTTCTATGGTGCAATCTGGCCGGAGAACACCGGTGTATTCGTCGTTTCCGTAGGTTCCGGAAACAGTGGAATCACCACAGGTATGACACTGAACAAAGATCTGAATCAGGGCAAGAGCAGCAAACAGGCAGGCGATGCACTGGATGCGGAACTGGATCCGATCTACTTTACCGGCAAGACAGGTACTTATACCTTTACACCGGAGACAGAAGATGTCAGTGTATCCGTTGCAAATCCGACCATCGGAAATGATGCATTAAGCTTCAGCGGATTCAAGGCACTGGCAGCAGAGAAAGACGGCAGCTACAATGTTCCACTGACAAATGGCCGTAACATCGTAAAATTGGAAAAAGATGGAAAAGCGGAGTATCAGGTGATTACCGCAAAACACGTAACCGTAAAAGTAAACGGACAGGATCTGGATCAGGCAGTAGTCGCACCGGGTGAAAAAGTATCCGTCACATTTGATACGCTGTTCAATCCGGTAACACGTATGAGGCTGTATAATACAGATGCAGCAGCGATCTACAATGAAATCAGCGGTCTGGAAGGAAAGAAAGCAGGAAATCTGCGTGGGTCTTATGGATATTACTTCTTTGGATCCACAGGTTACAAACAGACGGTTGAGAATTTCGTAGAGGCAGGAACAGATTCTTCCGGATACAATAACCCGATCGTAACAGTAAAAGATGCACTGATTGTTCCGGAAGACTATTCTGCAGAACACTTTGTGCTTTCCAAAGGAACTTTTAACGTAGCAGGATTCGGCGGCGATTACGGTGCGCATCGAGCTATGGTCAAGACATGGGAGAATCTGTCTCCGAATACAAGTGCGTACATGGGACAGCTTCCGGATATCTCCATTCCGGTAGGAACTCTGCAGAGTATCGAAGTAACCGCACAGCCGACCAAGACTTCCTACTATGTAGGCGAGAAATTCGATGCTTCCGGCATGAAAGTAACCGCAACCTACAAAGGCAGCGAAGGAAACTTTACAAAAGAAATCAGCAATTACAGCTTTGCGAAAGAAGCATTTGCAACATCCGGAAAACAGAACGTGACCATCAGTTACACACTGGGTGGCGTAACAAAGACGGC
>UMEI01025977.1_pt1 | contig 16987 bp, 16 predicted proteins | sample 1964711 | NCBI WGS metagenome assembly UMEI01 (sample SAMEA4836016, study PRJEB28245) | human gut metagenome | biome: gut microbiome; material: fecal sample | place: Denmark | collected 2008 | reverse complement strand
CAGGGACTTTATGGCGCCGGTGATATGGCTGTCGGAAGTCTGTACGGAGATCCATCCAATGCAGGCGGTAATGTACACGGTTCCATGCCATCCGGTCTTTTAGCCGGTGATTCTGCTGCCGCATATGTCAAAGGAGGTTGTAAGTAATGAAAATAGAAATTGCTGATTACTGTATCCGATGTGGAATCTGCGAAGACCTCTATCCGGATCTTTTTAAGAGAAATTACAAGGATCACTGCATCGATATCCTGATGGATGAAATTCCCGATACAATGGCTGACCGTATCCGTCAGGCTTCTGATGACTGTGCGGTAGCTGCGATCCGGATCAACAAATAGAATGCCTGTTCTTATGTATCTTATTGTGGCATTATGAAAGCGAAATCGAAAACTCCTTCTGTGAACACTAGTCGTGCACAGAAGGAGTTCTTGATTTCGCTATTTCAGTTATTTTGTAAGTTTGTTGTTTGCTTTTGTCTGGAATTTCTCGTTCTGTACGATGAACCGCTCATGTGTGCCTTCACCGATCAGACCAGCTTCATCATAAGCCGCTACTTTAAATACAAGACGACGACCGTCTACTTCTGTAAGCTCTGTCTCGCAACGAACAGTCATTCCGATCGGAGTAGCTGCTACGTGACTGATCGTTACCTGTGTACCAACGCTGCCACAGCCTTCTTCCAGATAGGGAGCTACGCTCTCGCTTGCTGTTTTTTCCATTAATGCAAGCATGCATGGTGTTCCGAATACTTCCAGTACGCCGCTTCCTACTGCTGTTGCGGTATTCTCATATACAACCTCTACGCTCTGTTCCCCTTTAATTCCTGCTTCTAACATTTTATGTCCTCCTCTAAAATTCATCATTATGGAGTAAGTATATCATAACTTTTCTTATGCTTCCAGAAGTTTCTCCACGCTTGCAAGTTTTGCACAAACGATAAATACCTCGCAGGCCTCTTTCAGTTCTTCCATTGGCGGAAGTGTCGGAGCAATACGGATCACGGAATCCTTCGGATCCTTTTTGTATGGGTATGGTGCGCCTGCACCTGTCAGTACAACACCAGCCTCTTTTGCTTTTGCAACGATGTTCTTTGCACAGCCTTCATTTGCCTTGAAGGTGATGAAATATCCACCATTCGGACGGATCCAGCTTCCTGCGCCAAGACCTTTCAGTTCTTCCTCAAAACGATCCAGGATCATCTCAAATTTCGGACGGATGATTGCTGCATGTTTTGCCATATGTGCTTTTACGCCATCGATATCCTTTAAGAATTTCACATGACGCAGCTGGTTGATCTTGTCAAATCCGATGGTCTGAATGGTCAGACGTTTCAAGATATCTGCTTTGTTCTCAAGACTTGTGATCAGGCCGGATACACCTGCACCGGAAAATGTGATCTTGGATGTGGAGCAGAACTCGATCGGAAGGTTCGGGTTTCCGGCTTTCTCGCACTCACCGAGGATCTCAAGGATCTGATCTGCTTTGTCCTCATACAAATCATGTACACAGTAAGCGTTATCCCAGTAAATACGGAAGTCTTCTGCTGCCGGTTTTAAGCGGGCCAGTCTGCGGACAGTCTCGTCAGAGTAGGAAGTTCCCATCGGATTGGAGTATTTCGGCACACACCAGATACCTTTGATGCTGTCATCTTCGCTGACTAATTTTTCTACCATATCCATATCCGGACCGTCTTCGTAAAGCGGTACGTTGATCATCTCGATGCCAAAGCACTCTGTGATGGCAAAGTGACGGTCATATCCCGGAACCGGGCAGAGCCATTTTACTTTATCAAGTTTGCACCATGGTGTGCTTCCGTTTACACCAAACATCATGGATCGAGAAATGCAGTCATACATGATATTCAGACTTGCATTTCCGTAAACAATGACATTATCATATGCTTCCGGACCGAGTCCGACTAAGCTTGCGATGAATTCCTGTCCCTCGGTGATACCATCGATCACACCGTAGTTACGGATATCTGTACCTGCTCTGCTGACTAGCGGAGTCTCACTGGTCAGAACGTCCATCATCGGCATGGACAGCTCAAGCTGCTCTTTGGATGGTTTACCTCTGGACATGTCCAGTTTCAAGCCTTTTTTGCAGATTTCTTTGTACTGCTGTTCCAGGCTTTCTTTCTCTCTTAATAATTCCTCTCTGCTCATTTCCTGATAAGACTGCATTGATTTTTCCTCCTGTTGTGTATTGTTAAATCATTTTTTACAACTTCTTTTTATTTTATATTCAAAAGGAGATTTGACAAAAATTTACTCCTGTTTGATTTTTTTAAAATATTCCCGAATGGTCTGCTCATAACCATTTTCTGTCGGCTCATAGAATTTCATATCTTTGTACGCATCCGGCAGATACTGCTGTTCCACATAATGATTCGGATAATCGTGGGCATATTTATATCCGATGCCTCGTCCAAGCTTCCCAGCACCTTTGTAATGGGCATCACAGAGATACGTTGGAACCGGTGCGGTTCTCGACTCTCTGACAACGGAAAGTGCTTTGTCCACTGCCAGGTAGGCCGCATTGCTCTTTGGTGCGCTCGCCACATAAGTGACGGCCTGTGCCAGCACGATCCTCGCCTCCGGCATTCCAAGACGCTCCACTGCCTGGGCTGCGCTGACTGCCACGGTCAGGGCGTTCGGATCTGCATTTCCCACATCTTCCGATGCACAGATCATAATTCTCCGGGCAATAAATGTCACATCTTCCCCGGCGTACAGCATTTTTGCCAGATAGTAGACCGCTGCGTCCGGATCAGACCCCCGCATACTTTTGATAAATGCGGAAATGTTATCATAATGGCTATCGCCATTTTTATCATACTTGATCACGCGCTTCTGGATACATTCGGAAGCCACATCCAGCGTGATATGGATGAGCCCGTCTGCACTGCGTTCTGTGGTAAGGATTCCCAGTTCAATGGCATTTAATGCGCTGCGGGCATCCCCGTTTGATACATCAGCAAGAAACTCCAGTGCCTCTTCATCCGCCACTGCACGATAGGCTCCCATACCTTTTTCCATATCCTCTAAGGCACGGTGCAGCAACGTCTTGATATCTTCTTTCTCCAACGGTTTTAATTCAAAAATAATGGAGCGGGAGATCAGCGCTCCGTTTACCTCAAAATACGGATTCTCCGTGGTGGCACCGATCAGTGTCACGGTACCGTCCTCCACAAACGGAAGCAGATAATCCTGCTGGCCTTTGTTAAAACGGTGAATCTCATCGATAAACAGAATCGTACGTTTTCCGTACATCCCCTGCAGCTGTTTTGCCTTTTCAATCACTGCTTCCATGTCCTTCTTGCCGGCGGAAGTCGCATTGATCTGCATAAATTCTGCACTGGTGGTCTGTGCGATCACCTTTGCCAGTGTCGTTTTTCCGGTTCCCGGAGGTCCATAGAAAATAACTGACTGCAGCTTATCCGCTTTGATGGCACGGTATAGCAATTTATCTTTGCCGATGATGTGCTGCTGTCCCACTACTTCTTCCAGTTTCGTCGGACGAAGTCTGGATGCCAGTGGCGATTCTTTTTCCTTATTTTGTTCTCTCATGTAATCAAATAAATCCATTTTATATGCTCCATTTCACGTTTCATCCTTTAAAAATGAATCTTTTTCACGATACAAAATTCATTTTCAACTGCTTTCATCCTGTAAAATGCATGGATTTTAAATATTTTTGCATGATACCAATACGATATCTTTCATATCCATGCTATACAATACCTTAATTTTACCGCTCTGACAAGTTATTTTTTTGACAAAGTTCCATTTTCTCCGATTTTCCCATAATTAGGAAGATTCCCAACTATGTTTTCTACATTGTGCCGAAAACAGTTCACTTATCACATGTATTCTGGATAACGATCATGCTTGCATGAGGAGTTATCCAAATACATTGTGATAAAGGGAGCGCCATATCATGAGCCAAAATAGTAGCATCGCTACGGAGAAGCCCTGAAAGGGCGTTTGGCGAATGGTGCGAGTGAACTGTTCATAATTGCTCACTCTTCTGCCAGTTCTCTCACTGCCTCGATCGCTGTCTCTACTTCCTGTTTGGTATTATAATGGGAAAAGCTGAACCGCACAGCACCCTGTTCCACTGTCCCAAGTGCCTCATGCATCAACGGTGCACAATGTCCCCCCGGTCTGGTGGAAATCTCCCATCCTTCATAAAGTTCATCGCTGACCTCTGCGGAATCATAATCCCCAATATTAAAGGATACAATGGGACACCGGTTTTTCTGTGAAAAATCACCATAAATCTTTACGCCTGAAATGTCTCGGATACCTTCATAAAACTGCCACATCAGTGTCTGTTCTTTTTCACGGATTTCGTCCATTCCTGTCTGCTTCAGGTAATCCAGGGCCGCATCCAGTCCTGCAATGCCATGTCCGTTTAACGTCCCTGCTTCCAGCGCCGTCGGCATCTGCTGCGGATGCTTTTTGCTGTACGTCTGCACGCCGCTGCCTCCGCTCTTTAACGGCCGAAGCTGCAGACCGGTTCTGACATAGAGCCCGCCGGTTCCCTGGGGGCCAAGCAGGCTTTTGTGCCCGGTAAAGCACAGAATATCAATATGCATCGCCTGCACATCAATAGGAAATACGCCTGCTGTCTGTGACGCATCCACCACAAAAAGAATTCCATACTTTTGCGTCATTGCTCCGATTGCCGCAATATCCACCAGATTTCCGGTGACATTCGATCCGTGCGTACAAATAATGGCTTTTGTCTCCGGTCGGATTGCTGCCTCCATATCCGCTATTGAACATCTGCCCTGCACATCCGCTTTTACAATGGTCAGATCCACTCCTTTTTCTTCCATTTCATAGAGTGGACGGAGCACGGAATTATGCTCCAGCTGCGTGGTGATCACATGGTCTCCCGGATTTAATAATCCCTTGATGGCTATATTCAGACTCTCTGTCGCGTTGCCGGTAAACACCATACGCTCCGGGCTTTCCGCATGGAAAAATTCTGCCAGTTTCCGTCTTGTATCGTAAATCGTGCGGGAAGCCTGCAATGTTGCCTCGTGTGCCCCTCTTCCTGCATTTCCAAGCAAACAGAGTGCCTCCGTAACTGCCTGTACAACTTCATTCGGTTTCTGTCTGGTCGTTGCTGCATTATCAAAATATATCATTGAAAAATCCCCTTTTCTCATACACATTATATGATGATGCCAGGGTTAAAAGCCTGAAACCACGATGTGCTTGCACAGGAGTGGTTTTATGACTTAATGACCCGCCCCGATATGAGCATAAAAGTGGAGTGTCAGCTTCACGATATGCGAATATTGGGTAGAATTGTGTGAGTACGAAGTACGGAACAATTCGTACGGCATCTTTTGCCCCCAAATCTTGATTATACGGAATATATTTTATCATAAAAAGGAGTCCTCGCCAATCTGCGAGAACTCCTTCTTATTAATCTGACATTCCGTCAGGCATTTATTTTTCCGTTTTTTTCTCTTTCGGCAGCACCAGATTCAAAAATACTGCAGTTACGGTTGCAATAACAACCGGTGTCTTACCAAATACGGTTGTCACCCATGCCGGAAACATTCCGAGGGATGCAGAAGCCTGGGTCACACCAACACCAAGTGCCACAGACAATCCCACGATAGAAGTATTGCGATAACTCATCGGCTGACTTGTGATCAGCTTGATACCTGTCATTGCGATAGATGCAAACACAGAAATAGTTGCTCCACCAAGGACACACTGCGGAATTGTTGTCAGCAACGCGGAAAACTTCGGCACCAGACCGGCAATCAACAGAATACCTGCAGACATTCCCAAAACAGAACGGTTGATAACCTTTGTAGTTGTAACGATACCTACATTCTGACTATAGGAAGCCGTCGGAAGACCACCCAGGAAAGCTCCAATGATATTGGTGCATCCATATCCAACGATAGCACCCTTTAATTCTTTATCTGTCGGCTCACGGTCCATACCGCCGGTTGTTGTTGCCGTAAAATCGCCGATGGCCTGAATCGCATTGATGGCAAATAATAATCCAATGGCAATGCAGGAGGACGGATCAAACTGAATACCAAAATGCATGATCTGCGGCATCTGAAAAACGCTTGCCTGTGCCACTGCAGTCAGATCTACCATACCAAAACATGCTGCAATGATATAACCGCAGATGATACCGATCAGAATAGACGCAAGTTTTACAAATCCTTTGGTAAAATGATTCAAAAATGTAACGATAGCCAGTGTGATAATTGCTACCAGCCAGTTGGTCCAATGTCCGTAATTTGCACTGGATGCACCGCCTGCCATATAGTTGACAGCAGTCGGATATAAAGAAAGTCCGATGGTAAATACAACAGTTCCTGTTACCAGCGGCGGAAACACCTTGCGGATTTTATCAATAAAAAATCCGATGATCATCGCGATGATACCGCCGATGATCTGTGCTCCGAATATCGCTGCAATGCCTACATCTGCCGCAATAGCCTGCATACTTGCCACATAAGCAAAACTGGTTCCCATGATGACCGGTAATCCGGCCCCCAGGCGGAATCCCTTTTTAGATCCGATTGGGAACAGCTGTAAAAATGTGGAAAGTGCAGAAACTACCAGTGCCGACTGAATCAGCATGACACGGTTTGTACCCTCTAGTTCTGCCACTCCTGCCACAATAATAGCCGGGGTCACGCATCCAACGATCATAGCCACCACATGCTGCAAAGCCAGCGGAAGTGCTTTGCTTAACTGCGGAATACCATTTAACTCGAAAATAGACGCATTTGTTCCTTTTGTCTTTTTCATGTACTAAAATCCTCCATCTTTTATGTTACGGATAAAGCGGACATTCGCAATCCGCTTTCGCTACTTGCTCATGAACGCAGTCGCTTTGCGACCTGCGTTCACATTCCATTTTTTTCTCAGATATTATAACGCAGACAATTTACGTTTTACAACCGCTCCACTTATGAATTGTATTTATGGTATTCGTTAGCACTGCTAATAAAAAGTTTTCTTTTTTCGGGATTCCTTTTCCTTCCCACTTGATTTTTGCGGCCACCTCTACCGCATCCATGATTTTTTTATATCCGGTACAGCGACAGATATGATATAGTAAGACATAGTTTTGACTGATTATTCAATCAAACAGAAGTGTACAGAAAAGCTTTTCGTATCCACATAGTAAAGTTCCTGTAAAAATTGGATTAAAATTCCCCTTCTTTTTCCTCCATTGCAATTCTGATCTGCTCAAGCACCATTTCTTCTGCATATGCAAAATAACTATCTGCGTCAAAACCTTTTCCATCCACCAGCACCTGGATCGAAGCCCCCTCAAGCAACGATACTGCCATGTACGGAATCAGTTCTTTGTCTGTCTCATCCATATTCGGGCAAAAACGAATAATGATCTCCCGGATATTATCTCTCCAAACCGCATATGCTTCCTGAAAACGTGCTCTGATGTCTGCGTCAATCCTTGTCTGAACAAGAAAATCAATTTCTGCAAAATCATATTCTTTCTTCTTTGTCAGCAGTGTTTTTTTCTGCTGAAAGAAAATATGTAACTGATCTTCCAGTGTATCTTTGCTTGATTTCTTGCTCACTTGCTGCATATCGTAGCATTCTTCTAAAATCCACTCCTGCAGCCCCTTTAACAGTTCCTGCTTTGTTTTATAATAATAGTGAACATTTGACTGGACCATGTCTGCCTTTTCTGCAATCAGATGCATTCTGGTTCCACTGATCGTAACATCATTTACAACTTTCAGTGCAGCATTCAGAATCCTTTCTTCTGTTTCTGTAACATGTAATGTTTCTGTTTTCAAATTCTTGCCTCCTGCCTATAAGATTACCCTAACATTCGGTTTTTATTTTATTTTTTCTTACAGGCAGTGTCAAGAATTAGCTAAAACTTATTTTGGTTTAACCCGTCGTCCTTGTATACATTCCTGTATTTCTTACTTTTCAACAGCAATTGCTTCAATCTCTACCAGAGCTGCTTTCGGGAGGTTTGCTACCTCTACACAGGAGCGGGCCGGTACTTCATTTGCAAAATATTTTGCATAGATCTCATTTACTTTACCGAAATCAGCGATGTCAGCTAAAAAGATTGTTGTTTTTACAACGTGATCAAAATCAGATCCTGTGCCTTCCAGAATTGTTTTCACATTCTCAAGACTCTGAATTGTCTGTGCCTCAATACCTTCCGGAAGTGTACCGTCTGCCGGATTTAACCCTAACTGACCGGAGATGAAGATCATGTTTCCTGTTTTTACAGCATGTACATATGGACCTACTGCTGCCGGTGCTCCGTTTACGTTGATTGACTGTTTCATAATCATATCCTTCTTTCTTTTTAAATTGTGAAATAAACTATTTCATCTTTTTTATTATAATGCAGTACCTTACTGCTTTACAAGCAAACTTTTGAATACAGATTTTCAGTATCCTTTTGTTACAGCTGACGCGCTGTTCTGTGAATGTATTTTCCTTTCCGGCAGAAATCAAGCCCCGATACCATCTACCGGGAAGCCACTGTAGCTGATATTTAATCATGCAAAAACTCTTTTTCTATATGTAAAACGGACATTCGCAATCCGCTTTCGCTACTTGCGCATGAACGCTGTGTACAAATTCTATTTATCCGTGGATGGAAGCAACCAATTTGCACGCCTCTGCTGTCAGTTCCCGAATCTTGTCAAATTCTCCCGCTTTCACCAGATTACCTTTTACCATCCAGCTGCCACCGCAACAGATAATTTTGTCACTGGAAAGATAATCTTCCAGATTTTTTGCATTAATTCCACCGGTAGGCATAAATTTAAGCCCTACATAAGGTGCTGCCATTGCTTTGATCATGGAAATACCTCCTGCCGGTTCTGCCGGAAAGAATTTCACAACCTTAAGTCCTCTTTTTACTGCCTGTGCAACTTCAGACGGGGTGATACAGCCCGGGAAGACCGGAATTTCATTTTTGATGCAATAATCCACAATCTCTGCATCAAAGCCCGGACTTACAATAAATTTTGCCCCTGCCCGAACAGCGGCATCAACCTGTTCAACAGTAAGCACAGTTCCCGCTCCAACCAGCATTTCCGGAAACTGTTCCATCATCAGACGAATACTCTCTTCTGCCGCTTCTGTACGAAAAGTCACTTCCGCACATGGAAGCCCGCCTTTAACTAATGCGGTTGCTAACGGCACTGCATCTTTTGCATCTTCCAGTACGACTACCGGAACTACTCCAAGTTTCTCAAAGCTTTCTGTTATATCTTCCATCTGAATTTCCTTTCCCTTATACGCTCTTATCTTTTTATATCAAAATTCATTTCCATCACATGTCTGATCAGTGAAACATCATCTGTGATATTTCCATCACCATGAATTGTATGTTTCACTGCGCTTGCTGCAACACCGAAATTCACAATATCCTCGGGTGTATAATCATTCATCAGTCCATATATAATGCCACTTACAAATGCATCTCCACCACCTACTCTGTCAAGAATAGGAAAGGACAATCTCTTACTTTCATAGATTTTTCCATTTAACCAGAGGTAAGCAGAAAGGCTGTTTTCACTGCAGCTATGTGCATAACGAACATGTCTTGCGATACATTTTATATTTGGATATCTTTTTACGAATGCCCGGAACACTTTCTCCTGCTGTTCGAGATCTGGCTGAAATGGAATGTCATCCTTTACATCTCCTGCATTATGATCTTCCTCATCCTTCCAGATATGATAAGGTTCGATTCCGAAAAGGACATCCACATACGGAAGACAGCAGGTACAAAAATCTCTTGCCTCTTCCCAACTCCACAAAGTACTTCTGAAATTTCCGTCAAAACTTACTGTCATTCCGCTTTCTTTCGCAGTTTTCAGGCATGTCATGATCAAGTTTCGGCATTTTGTTCCCAGTGCCGGTGTAATACCGCTTAAATGAAGCCATGTATAACCAGCCAGAAGTTTTTTTACATCAGTTTTGCTGAAATCGTACTCTGAAAAAGCACTATGTTTTCTGTCGTAAACCACCTTACTTGGACGAATTCCATAACCCGTTTCCAGATAATAAGTGCCCAGACGATGCGTAGGTGTCTCTTCTTCCGTAGAATAAATCACGTTATCACAATTTACATCATTGCTTCGCATCATACGTACAGCACTTTTTCCAAGACTGTTTCCCGGAACTACTGTAAAAAATGATGCATCTACACCAAGATTTGCAAGGGAAAGAGCAACATTTGCCTCACTTCCCCCATATCTTGCCTCAAAAGTTGTTGCCAGTCTGATTTTTTCATAATCCGGCGGAGTCAGACGCAGCATAATCTCGCCAATTGTAATAAATTTGTGCTCCATATTAATACTCCAGATAAGCTCCCTTCATAGGACTTGCCGCATGCTGGCTGAAAAGTCTCAGCACACCTTTCTTATATTTTGTTTCCCGTGGTTTCCAGTTCTTACGTCTTTCTGCAAGAATCTGATCAATTTCTTCCATAGATTTGCGTTCTCCGGCAATTCCGATGATATTCAGTTTTCTTTCCATAACATCAATTTCAATCAGATCCCCTTCTTCAACAAGCGCAATCGGACCGCCATCAACGGCTTCCGGACTACAGTGTCCGATTACCGGACCAGTCGATGCACCGGAAAAACGGCCATCCGTAATCAGTGCAATACTCTTTCCAAGTTCTTTGTCACTGCTGATTGCCTCAGAGGTATAGAACATTTCCGGCATTCCGCTTCCTTTCGGTCCCTCATAGCGGATGAATACCGCATCACCTTTCTGAACTTTGTGTTTCAGAACGGCATCCAGACATTCTTCCTCACTGTCAAACGGTCTTGCACGAAGTACAGACCGAAACATTTCCTTCGGGCATGCAGTATGTTTGATCACAGCTCCTTCCGGTGCAAGGTTTCCGCGAAGAACTGCAATACTTCCATCTGTTCCGATTGCCTTGTCATATGGACGAATAATATCTTCTTTTGTAACATTTACATGATAACGTTTGTTAAATTTCTGAAGCCATTTTTCACATTTTTCATAAAAACCATTCCGCTTCAGTTCTTCCAGGTTTTCTCCCAAAGTCTTTCCTGTAACAGTCATTACATCCAAATGGAGATGTTCTTTAATCTCTTCCATGATTGCCGGCACACCACCTGCATAATAGAAGCATTCAGCCGGCCAGCGTCCTGCCGGACGTACGTCCAGAAGATATCTGGCATTTCTGTGCAGTCTGTCAAAAGTGTCCCCGGTAATCTCAATACCAAACTCATGTGCAATTGCCGGAATATGTAACAGACAATTTGTGCTTCCTGAAATTGCAGCATGTACAAGAATCGCATTTTCAAAGCTGTCCATAGTCACAATATCTGACGGACACATTTTTTCCATCTTGGCAATTCTCACTGCCTGTCTTCCCGCTTCTCTTGCAAATTCGAGAAGATCCGGGCTTGTAGATGGCATCAATGCTGTACCCGGAAGCGCAAGGCCAAGTGCTTCTGCCATAATCTGCATGGTAGAAGCTGTTCCGATAAAGGAACATGCTCCACAACTCGGGCATGCATTGCACTTTGCCCAGTCAAGCTTTTCTTCATCAATTTCACCACGTTCAAATTTTGCACTGTACATTCCAAGCTGTTCCAATGTCAGCATCTCCGGTCCGGCATTCATTGTTCCACCCGGTACAAATACAGACGGAATATTTACTCTGGCAAGCCCCATTAAGTTTCCCGGAACACCTTTATCACAGCTTGAAAGATAGACACCCGCATCAAATGGTGTTGCATTTGCATGAATTTCGATCATGTTAGCTATCATTTCACGACTTGCCAGGCTGTAATTGATGCCATCGGTTCCCTGACTTTCACCATCGCAGATATCGGTACAGTAATAACGTGCTCCAAATCCGCCTTCTTCAGCAATTCCCTTTCGTACCTCTTCCACAAGAACATTTAAATGTCCGCTTCCCGGATGACTGTCACCGTAAGTGCTTTCTACCATGACCTGAACCTTTCCCAGGTCCTCTTTTGTCCATCCTGTTCCCAGACGCAGCGGATCAAGCTCCGGTGCAAGTTTTCTCATTTCCTGACTTTTTAACTGCATGATTTTCTCCTCTTTCTGTTTTTATTCTCGAATCAATTTCAAACTTTCCAGTTTCTCTCTGAGTTTCTTTTCTTCATCCTCTGCCACACCAAGTTCCACATGATCAAATGTCGGCAAACTGAAGACTCCCAGCATAGATTTTGCATCTACAATATATTTTCCACAGATCAAATCCACATCTGTCTGACATCCGGATGCCGCCTGCACCAGATGTTTTGCATCATACATATCCCGTAAATAAACCGGCCATGCTTGTATCCATTACTGCCGGCATCGTTGCCATAATTCCGGAAGCCATCGTCATTGCCACAATGGAGCTTCCTACTGAAGCTCTGACCAGAACTGCAATAAGAAAAGCAATAAGGATCAATGGAAGTCCGCTTTTTTCAAGAACCGGACCAATAATATTTCCAAGTCCGGAATCCTGAAGCATCCATCTGATCACACCGCCACTGGCAATAACAAGAAGTATCATACCTACCGGTCTGAGTGAGTGATCCAATATTTTTTTTAACTGAGCACCGGTAAATCCCCGGCGGATTCCCAGAAAATACATTGCTGCCAGAGTTGCAATCATCAGCCTCATTGGGTCGGCCATAAAAGTTGTTTCTTCCATTTCGCTTTTACCTCCTTGATTCATCTGATGTTTTTCAAGTTCATTGCAAATTCATCTGACCTATTTCAACTTTTTTATGCTATTTTTTGATTTTAAGCCATTTTTATCGTAATTCATCTGATGTATTTATCATATATTCACTCTTCAAAAAATGCAATACTGGAATTTTACCCAAAATATTTTGTGTATTTTTGTGCATATCAACATTTTGACTTTGGTTTCAAAAGATATTATCATAAAAAGCAGGAAATATATAAGATAAGAAATGGAGTAAATCATATGACGAATTTACCATCTGAAGAAAAAAGCCTTCCTCAGAAAATATCAGAAGATATCATCGCACTTATTTTGGAAGAAAACCTGCAGCCCGGAGACAAATTGCCTAATGAAACAATTCTTTCCGAACGCCTGAATGTTGGAAGAAGTTCTATTCGCGAGGCAATGAAACTTCTTGCTTCCAGAAATATCGTTACTATCCGTCAGGGATCCGGTACTTACATTGCCGCTTCTCCCGGAATGGTTGAGGATCCTCTCGGCTTTACTTTTATCGGTAACAAGCAAAAGCTCATTAATGATCTGCTGGAAGTTCGTTTTCTTCTGGAACCATCCATTGCAGCAATGGCAGCCACACATGCAGATGAAAATGACATAAAAAAAATCACCGCTCTTTGCGATGAAGTTGAACTATTATTAAAAAATCATGAAAATCACATATATAAGGATATCGAGCTACATACAGCTATAGCAATGAGCAGTAAAAATGTAGTAGTTCCAAGGTTGATTCCTGTAATTAACAGTTCTATTCCGTTATTTGTAGAAACAACCGGTGGTAGTCTGCACGAGGAAACCATAGAAACGCACCGCGAAATTTCTGATGCTATCGCATCCCACGATCCGCTTCGTGCCCAGGATGCCATGTATCTTCATCTGGTCTATAACCGGAAAAGAATACAGCTTAGCCAAAAATTTCAAGTCGAACGCACGTGAGACTTGGTGCGTGATTCTGGTCAGCGTAAGCTGACATATTCTTCTCAGAATCACTGCACATCCTCGCGGAGCGTTTATCTCAGTCGGAAATTGTACTCCCACTGAGAAAGACTTGTTATTACTCACCACTTGCAGAAGTGGGAGTCTTCTCGACTGAGATAAATCTGAAAAAAAGAGACTCAGCCCAGTCATTCCAACTAAGCTAAGTCTCTTTTTTCTATATCTGATCTAGGTGTCAAAACACCCAAATCTTGATTACACGGATTACTCCGTGCTTTGCACTCCCATAATCCTTATATTATTTTACCCTTGCCGTCAGATGATCTCCATCCACATCAATGAGGATCACATCATTTGCATGTACTTCATCGGCAAGGATCAGTTTTGCTGATAAAGTCTCCACATGTTTCTGCAGGAATCGTTTCAGAGGTCTTGCACCGTAGATCGGGTCATACCCGTGCTCTACGATAAAGTTCTCTGCTGCCGGTGTAAGTTCTACAGAAATCTCGCGGTCTTCCAGACGTTTGTTCAACTGATTCATCAGCAGATGAATGATATTTCCGATGTTATCCTTGGTCAGCGGCTTAAACATGATGATCTCATCCAGACGGTTTAAGAACTCCGGTCTGAAGTTGCCCCGCAGCTCGTTCATAACCAGTTCTTCTGCTTCCGGATTGATATCACCGTTTTCGTCGATACCTTCCAGCAGATGCGCAGATCCAAGGTTGGAGGTCATAATGATGATGGTATTTTTAAAATCTACGGTACGACCCTGGGAATCCGTAATACGACCATCATCCAGAACCTGTAACAATACGTTAAAGACATCCGGATGTGCTTTTTCCACCTCATCAAACAGAACGACGGAATATGGTTTTCTACGAACAGCTTCGGTCAGCTGACCACCTTCATCGTATCCAACATATCCTGGAGGTGCTCCGATCAGTCTGGATACAGAGTATTTCTCCATGTATTCACTCATATCAAGTCGAACCATATTGGATTCATCATCAAACAGGCTTGCAGCTAATGCTTTTGCCAGCTCTGTTTTACCGACTCCGGTAGGTCCAAGGAAGAGGAACGAACCGATCGGCTTGCTCGGATCTTTGATTCCGGCTTTGGAACGAATGATTGCTTCAGTAACTTTTGTGACACCTTCATCCTGTCCGATGACACGTTTGTGCAGTTCTTCGTCCAGATGTAAGGTTTTGTTACGTTCACTCTCTGTCAGTTTTGCAACCGGGATTCCTGTCCAGCGGGAAATGATTCTTGCAATTTCATCTTCGCTGACACTCTCATGCACCAGTGACATATCTTTATTTTTCACGATTTCTTCTTCGTGCGCCAGTTCTTTTTCAAGCTGTGGTTTCTTACCATACTGCAGTTCTGCTGCCTTTTCCAGATCATAATTCTGCTGTGCGGTCTGTATTTCTTTGTTCAGTGCTTCCAGTTCCTCACGCAATTTCTGTACACGCTCAACGGCTTTCTTCTCATTGTCCCACTGTGCTTTCTTTGTCTGGAACTCACTGCGCAGCTCTGCCAGCTCTTTCTGAAGATTCTCCAGACGCTCTTTGCTCAGATTGTCTTCTTCTTTCTTCAGAGCGGTTTCCTCAATCTCCAGCTGCATTACTTTACGGTTCAGTTCATCCAGCTCTGTCGGCATAGAGTCCAGCTCCGTCTTGATCAGTGCACATGCCTCGTCCACAAGGTCGATGGCTTTATCCGGCAGGAAACGGTCAGAAATGTATCGGTTGGACAATACGGCTGCTGAAACCAGCGCACCATCTGTAATTTTTACACCATGGAATACTTCATAACGCTCTTTCAAACCACGCAGAATGGAAATGGTATCTTCCACCGTTGGTTCATCTACCATAACCGGCTGGAAACGACGCTCCAGGGCAGCATCTTTCTCGATATATTCACGGTACTCATCCAGTGTAGTAGCACCGATACAATGCAATTCACCTCTTGCCAGCATTGGTTTTAACATGTTGCCGGCATCCATGGCTCCGTCCGACTTTCCTGCACCAACGATTGTATGCAGCTCATCGATAAAGAGGATGATCTTGCCCTCGCTCTTCTTTACCTCGTCCAAAACAGCTTTCAGACGTTCCTCAAATTCACCTCTGTATTTTGCACCTGCAACCAGAGCACCCATATCAAGGGCAAATAATTTCTTGTCTTTTAATCCTTCCGGAACATCTCCGCGGACGATACGCTGTGCCAGTCCTTCAACAACGGCAGTCTTACCAACACCAGGCTCACCGATCAGAACCGGGTTATTCTTTGTCTTTCTGGAAAGGATACGGACAACGTTTCGGATCTCACTGTCACGTCCGATGACCGGATCCAGTTTCTGATCTCTTGCACGTTCTACCATATCGTAACCATATTTTTCCAATGTATCATAAGTAGCTTCCGGATTGTCGCTTACAACTCTCTGGTTGCCACGGACAGTGGATAATACCTGGAGGAATCTGTCTCTTGTGATTCCATATTCACGGAAAATCTCTTTGATCGCCGGGTTCGGATAACGGATCATACTCAAAAACAGATGCTCTACGGATACATACTCATCGCCCATCTGCTTTGCTTCATCCTCGGCACTGATCAATACTTTGTTCAGCTGCTGACCGACATAAACCTGTCCGCCGGAAACTTTCACTCTCTTTGCCAGATGATCTTCCGCATTGTTCATGAAATGCTGTTTGTTGATCTCCATCTTTTCAATCAGCATCGGGATCAGACCATCTTCCTGACGCATCAGGGCTACCAGCAGATGTTCCTGCTCGATTTCCTGATTACCATATTCATAAGCTAATTTCTCGCAATCCTGGATTGCCTGCATAGATTTCTGTGTAAATTTCTGGATATTCATAAAAACCCCTCCTTTCCGGGTGTTTCTACTATTTTCATACTTTTGTTCTATTTGTTGTATAACGCTTTTATTTGCGTTAAGTATGTTATACCATATGTTATTAGCCAAGTCAAGAGGCGAGTGCTAATTATTTTGTGAAAAATTTATGTCCCTCTTTTGCAAAAGAAAAAGCACTGTAAAACCAATAATTCAACAGTTTTCAGTGCTTTTTTCATGTTTTTCCTATGAAATTTTCCTCAGACACCTATATAAGCGAAACTTAAATTAAATCTCTTTCAGACAATTCAATTTGGATATTCACCAACTGTGGATCATTTCTCAGTGCACCAGTTTCCAGCTTACCGCCTGCTGCCTTGCATCTACAAATCTCTTATAAATACCTTCCTGCTTCATTAGTTGCTC
>UMEI01041140.1_pt1 | contig 17152 bp, 17 predicted proteins | sample 1964711 | NCBI WGS metagenome assembly UMEI01 (sample SAMEA4836016, study PRJEB28245) | human gut metagenome | biome: gut microbiome; material: fecal sample | place: Denmark | collected 2008 | reverse complement strand
ACAACGAATCTTAATCTCTCAAAAACCGCTTAATATAATGGGAGATGATACTTCTGACTTAGAATTTGTAAAAGGACAGCTCCGTTTAAACAGTTCCAAAATACTGATTTCTAAAACTGAGCTTGATAACTTGCAAAAACGATATGAGAATAACCAACCTATTTCTGAGTTTTTGGAAAAATTTAAAAGTCTCACTGTTCCTGAAGAATATTATCTTCTGGAAGAATCCAACCTGAAAAATATCTCGATAACCTCAGATATTAAAACCAAAGGAATCGGTATTCTTCGAGACGCCTCTGTTTCTCCAAAATACAGTAAAGTTAGCAGCAAAACTAACGAATTCACTTTTGAGTATATATGTAGAAAAAAAAATGTGTAAAGAAATACGAGACGACCTTGGTCGTCTCGTAAAAATCAATCTGTAAGTGGAATCTCATAATTGACTGAAAAGCCTGCATTATTTTTATGGTGATTTACTACATGAGCATGTGTACTTTCACGCCGTCTTCCATCAATAGATTATTTTGAAAGTTTCAGATTTCTGACATACAGTGGTCCATCTATGATTTTATCTCCCTCACTGTTTTTTACCTCTAATTTTACTGTATGGAGATTTTCTGTACCTGTAGCGTCAAACTCCAGATGATAGCCGAATTCCCGAAACTCTCTCCAGTTCTCACAGGGCACATATTTAAAGAAAGCCATAGCAAACCCCTCTTGATTCAGTTCTTTTTCATCATCAACTTCCACCGTTGCACCAAAACCATTCTGATATGTATTTATCTTTATAATATTCTGGGCTTCCTTATTTATTGATTTTAATTTTACCATCCACCACGCCAAATAGCAAGCCGTAGAATCTTTGTAAGCGCTTTATATTCTAGCGTCGGATAAAACAAATACTTGTGCTATTGCTAGACGCAGGCATTTTACTACATTTATTGTTTTTGACAACTCGCCTTCACCTTGTCACTCCACGGTGCCAGTTCGGATAACTGCTCATCCACCATTTTTGCATCGGGTCGATGTTCCAGCAGATATTCCAGATAACGGTAAACATTTAAATCGTTAGCTTTTGCCATTTCTACCATTGTGTAGGTAAGGGCACTCGCTTCAGCGCCTTTCGGACTGGAGCTGAATAACCAGTTCTTTCGACCAACGGTAAATGGACGGATCGCATTCTCGCTTAAGTTATTGGAAAAACTGCAATGACCGTCTTCCAGATACATCATCAGCGACTCTTTTCGATTTTGGGCATAGTTCACCGCCTTCTCAAAGCGGGTTCCACGGCGGGGACGCTGTTGTTCCAGCCATTCCCAGAATGCATCGAGTACTGGTTTTTCTTTTTGCAGCCGGTAAGTCTTTCGCTGATCCGGATCCATTTTCCGTTCCGCTGTGATCCGCTCATAGTCAAACAGCTTTGAACAGAACTGGACACCCTGGACAGCAGCGTTGCTGTAATCAAACTCCTTCCCCTTGGGGACAGCCTCTACAAAGTAACGTCTCATGTGCGCCCAGCAGGAACATCTTTTTACTCCAGGCAGGTTATTGTAGCCCTGGTATCCGTCGGTTTCCAGGTATCCATCCTGGAAACCATCCAGGAATGCGGCTGCATTGTATTTTGCGCGGGTCTCCGTGTAGTGGTAAAGAATGATCGGCGCAAGCCCGTCTTCCCCGGAACGGAACAGCCACATGAATTAGTCTGTTTCTGGATTCCGGCCGGGTTCTTTCAATACCTGAATCCGTGTTTCATCTGCCATCAGATACTTCCTCGTTAGCAGCGTACGATGAAAGTAATCATACATTGGCCGGAAGTAGTTCTGTGCACAGTAAATGATCCAGTTTGCTAAAGTTGCCCGTTTGAAACATACGCCAAGCTGTTTCCAGTCCTGTCCCTGGCGGTATAAGGGCATTGCATTGGCAAACTTTTGATACATAACCCATGCGGCCGCAGACGGAGATGCATAACTGTTGGGGATCAGCGGCTCAGGAACTTCAGATTTTATAAAAACAGGATTATCCAGCAGTTCCTCTTTTTCCGTACATTCCGGACATTTATAGGTGGTACGGTAAATATTTACTACTTCGCCCTTCACCGGAGTGAAACGGAATTCATGACGTACGAATTCTTTTCCAATCGCTTCCAGCTTAGTTCCGCATACAGAACACAGCTGCTCTGCCTCCGGAAGTTCCCGGATCTCATCGCGGGAAGGAATTCCCTTAAACATCTCTTCATGGGTACGTCTTGCTTTCCGCTGATGTTCCGGGACGGTAACAACGGAGCTTTTTTCTGTATCCTGCAGGTCTGCTTCCTGTTCCGCCTCGTCAAACAGGTTCAACTGTCCTTCGATATCTTTGCTTTTTTCACTGGAAGTGCCAAACAGCTTCTTTGTCAGGTAGTCGATCTGTTCCATCAGGTTCCTGTTGTCCTGACGCAGTTCTTCCACCGTTTTCTGCAGGGTACGATTCAGCTCTGTCTGCGCTGCAAGCAATGTATTCAGTTGGGTTATGGTATCTTTGTATTCCATGAGTTTGATCTCTGCTGCACTGCCAGCCATCGTCCCTGCCTCCTTTGTTTTCTTGCTTTATCATAGCATAAAACCTGAGGAAAAAGAAGTGGAATGTTCATCAGAAACAAAGGATCTCCAAATCAGTCTGGTGGGCGGAATGCTTTGGGCTGTTCGATCTCGAGCCCGGACATGAGCCAGTTGAATTGCTGCCAGGTCAGCTGCCTTACTTCCATGCTGTTACGGGGCCAGCGGAACCTCCCCTGGACTTCGATCCGCTTATAGAGAAGAACAAAACCGTCGGATTCCCAAAGCAATGCCTTTACGCGGTCACATCTTTTTCCGCAGAAGAGATACAGAGCCCTTTTCCGGGGATCCATATGGAGCTGATTTTCTATGATAGCACACAGCCCATCAATTGATTTCCGCATATCTGTATAGCCGGTTATGATATAAAGTTCATCAGCGGCTGTGATATCGCCTAACATGGAAACTCCCTTAATACAGACAGCAGATGACAGAGCAGCTGGGGATCCGTCCCATTTGGAATCCGTAAAGTGATGCCGTGAAAGGAAAGCTCCATAGCAGTTGCAGTCTCGGGGAGGATTTTGGGATTCCTTTCCTGGCATGGGGCAGGTACATCTGCTGTTAATTCTACCTTTACAACTTCCTGCCGGGATATCTGTTCACGCTGGCATTCTGTTTTTTCTGGAATAATAAAATCCGGATTCCGGCGCAGGCGCCTCACCCAGTTATAGAAAGTCCCAGGATGGATGTCATGTTCCATGCACCATTGATGATCAGAAAGACCGCTTTGCCGGCATTGCATAATCAGTTGGTATTGTTCCTGCGCTGGTGTTCGTGCTTTTCTCATGCCGCATACTCCTTCATAAAAGATAAAGTGAAATGCTTGCATTCTAGCATTGGTAGTGGAAGTAAAACGCTTGCATTTCCTAGCTATAATTATGAAGGTATTTTCATGCCTGGACAAGCCGTCGAATTAAAAAGCGCTTACGAATCTTTAACAAGTTTATCTCCTTTTGTCGGACGTAAAACCGACTTTTCTACATTCTAAAAAAATGAAGGATAAATATTCAACATAAGAAAGGCTTTGTTTTGTTGCAATTTTCTGATCCAATTGTTATTTTTATTCTTTTACAGTTTTTCCAAACAATGGGTTAATTTATACTTCCGCACAATCTCCTGCATTTCTTCCCATTTCTGTTCCATATCCCATACCAGTTTTAGCTGAGTTCTTGTACGGTCCAGATTATGAGTTGGATAATCAATTTTAAAATATGTATCCCCTGAAAGATAATCTGCCAGAAAACGCATACCGCATTCATAAGTCATAACTTTCGCGCCGATTGGCAGACACTCTATCTCCATCTCTGTTAATGCTCCACCGCATCCTTCTACAAATCCTTTCGCATATACATCATATAAATTCAAGTCACATGAAACTTTAGTCAGATCTTTCTCATCTTCTGCTCCCGTACTGGCACCAAAGCGAATAGAATCTCCAAAATCATTAACTGCAAGCCCCGGCATTACCGTGTCCAGATCAATGACACAAAGACCTTTTCCGGTCGCATTATCTATCAGAACATTGTTTGACTTTGTATCATTATGCGTTACACGAAGTGGAAGTTCACCAGCTTCTAACAGATCACCCAGCACACATGCCACATCATAGCGATCCTTCACAAACTGAATTTCTTTCTGCACTTCAGCTGCTCTTCCACACACGTCCTCCTCTACTGCTTTTTCAAATGCTTTAAATCGCGCTTTCGTATCATGAAATCCCTCAATTGTTTCTTTCAGTCGGTCTGCCGGAAAATCTGCCAGCATTCGCTGAAATCTTCCAAATGCAACCGCACTTTCATAAAAATCCTGAGGATTTTTTACTTCTTCCAGCGCATATGCATCTTCCACATAATGATAAGCTCGCCAATATTCTCCAAAGCTGTCAATAAAATAAGGTTCCCCCGTTTTTGCCCGTACAAAATCCAGCGTTTCTCTCTGTGGATCTCCACCCTGTTTTTTAATTTGTTCTTTCAGATAGTCCGTTACCTGAAGAATATTATTCATCAGTGTTACCGGATCTTTAAACACGGATCGATTCATATGTTGCAGAGAATATCTGTGGATTACTCCGTCTTTTTCAAAAGACATCATATAAGTATCATTAATATGACCATTTCCACAGGATGTGCATTCCCGAAATGTTCCATCAACAGCAAATCCTTCGATAGCCTCCTTACGACCCGATTGTAATTTTTCCTGATTCATTAATTTATCCTTTCCCATCTCAGATACTCAAAAACTTTATGTCCTAATAATTAAGTCTTCTTTCCTTTTATAGCTAATCATAGTTTTTACCAACAGTATACCAATCCATCCACCCAGTGTATTTCCAAACACATCATCGAATTCTGCTATACCAAGTCCCGTAATATACTGTGTTGTTTCAATCGCTACTGACATAAAAAATGGGACTAAAAGTACCCATTTGTTTCTGAATCTTCTATATACTCCTGTTCCTAACGGCACAAAAAGCCAAATATTATTGATAACACCAATTCGAATAGTCTGTTCTTTAAAAAATTTTCCGGCATAAGAAAATGGTACAAGATTTATTCTTGCTTCTCCCACTTCTCGGAACATCAGCGTCTCATATAAGATAAACAGCACATAAATCAGTGTCAAAAATACACTCATCTTCTCTGGCAAAAACAGCATGCACAGGCAAATCACACATCCAAAAACAATCACCATAAATGGGAAAACATTCAGAATATTGTCTACACATATTTTGGTATATCCATTTTTATTTAGCAACAAAGTGATTTTACCACTGTGCTTAATTCCATACTGACCTTTAGAAAGAGCTATCGGATTTCCATTGCTATCAAAGTATTTATCTGTATCAACAGTTCCATCCCGGTAATACGTTCGCCTGAGAATAGTATAACCTGCATTTGTCGGTGCCGGATTTTTCTCCGCGTTAAGATATACAATCTGACTTATATAGTTTTGGACATCCCGCTCATATAGCTGTCCATATTCACCAAGTGACGATTTTGCTGGATTACCCTGCGTATCAAAATAAAATTCTCCAACTACATTTCCCTCATCATCATATTGATACTCCTTTGTTGCATAACCCAATGAAGATATCACTGGTTCACCATTTTTATCAAGATACGTGATTTTACTATTTTTCCCCTGCTCATCATAATCTCTGTGAAATCCATAGGTTCCCAAATATGAAACAGGTTTCATATGCATATCATAATAGAAATCATCTATAGCTCTTCCAGTATCATCTAAACTTCTAATAATTGTGGAATATCCGGCGCTCAATTGTATTACATTTCCCTTTGAATCCAGATATTGAATGATTTGCTCATGGTCTTTATATTCATAGGACAAACCATAATAGCTATCATATAACTTCACCGGATTTCCATCAGCATCATAGTAGTTTTCTCTTATTATCTGACCATTGATATTCTTAAGCTGTTCTCTAATAGCATAACCTTTATCAATCGCAACTGTATTTTCACCAGAACTATTTATGTACGTGTATGTAATTAATTCGCTATCTGTTTTTTCCTTTATCTTCAATTCTTCTGAAGTAAATCCTGTTTCATACTCTTTTTTGTCATCTGGACGAACCACCAACATCGAAATAATAATAAATGTGAGCAGAAATAACAAAAAAAAATTATCTTTTCGTTTCATTTTATTTTTCAAGATATTTTACCTACTATGCATTAGTCAGAATTTTTATTGTCTTGCCCTTCCACATAGCAATTACATTATAAATAGTTTCAGCCATGCAATAATGCACGGCTGACCTATATTATTGGCAATTTGTGCAAGAGTTAATCTCCAGCAGCGTATATATAACAACTACTATGACTATTCGTCAATATTTTCTCCACACCATTTTATTGATTACACCAGTATAACTCTGAATAATTTTTACCACTTTATCAGATACATTTTCATCTGTATAATCCGGTACAGGAATTCCAAGATTACCATTGCAATTCATCTCAACTGCAACATCTACAGCCTGCAACAGGTGATCACCATCAATTCCAGCCAGAATAAAATCGCCCTTATCCAGTGCTTCCGGTCGTTCCGTACTGGTACGGATGCAAACTGCCGGAAACGGATGACCAACACTGGTAAAGAAACTGCTCTCTTCCGGTAACGTTCCGCTGTCACTAACAACACAGAATGCATTCATCTGAAGACAATTATAATCATGGAATCCCAAAGGTTCATGCTGAATGACCCGTTTATCCAGTTTAAATCCGCTCTGTTCCAGACGTTTCCGGCTCCGCGGATGACAGGAATACAAAATCGGCATATCATATTTTTCTGCCATTTTATTGATTGCTGTAAACAGGGATACAAAATTTTTCTCTGTATCAATATTTTCTTCCCGATGAGCAGAAAGTAAAATATACTTGCCTTTCTCAAGCCCAAGGCGACTATGAATATCAGAAGCTTCGATCTTTTCAAGATTCTGATGTAAAACTTCTGCCATTGGAGAACCTGTTACATATGTACGCTCTTTTGGGAGACCTGTATCAGCCAGATAACGACGGGCATGTTCCGAATATGCCATATTCACATCAGAAATAATATCTACGATACGACGGTTTGTCTCTTCCGGAAGACACTCATCCTTGCAACGGTTTCCAGCCTCCATATGGAAAATAGGAATATGTAAACGCTTCGCCCCAATAACACTGAGACAACTGTTTGTATCGCCCAGCACCAGAACCGCATCGGGCTGAATGGCTGCCATTAATTTATAGGATTCTGCAATAATATTTCCCATTGTTTCACCCAGATCAGCACCTACCGCATTCAGATACACTTCCGGATCTGCAAGCTCCAGATCATGGAAAAACACACCATTCAGGTTATAATCATAATTCTGACCTGTATGTGCCAGAATCACGTCAAAATACTTCCGTGTTTTATTGATAACTGCTGCTAAGCGAATGATCTCCGGGCGAGTTCCCACAATAATCAGCAGTTTCAGTTTTCCATTATTTTTAAAAGATACATTGCTATAATCAGCCATTGTTTTTCTCCTTTTATACCGGTTCAAAGAACGTATCCGGATGATTCGGATCAAAAATCTCATTACAGGTCATAACTGTGACAAGATTCTCTGTATCCGATAAATTAATAATATTATGTGTCCATCCCGGAATCATATGAACAGCCTCAATCTTATCACCAGAAACTTCAAACTCTACAGTTTCTCCTGTGTTAATATTGCGTTCCTGAATCAGACCATGTCCCGCAACCACAATGAACAGTTCCCACTTACTGTTATGCCAGTGCTGCCCTTTGGTAATACCAGGGCGACTGATATTAATAGATACCTGGCCACAATCTGCTGTGTGTACCAATTCAGTAAAAGATCCACGATCGTCTACATTCATTTTTAACGCATACTTGAACTTATCTGTAGGCAGATAGGTCAGATACAGAGAATACAGCTTTTTCGCAAAAGAACCTTCCGGCATCTTCGGCATCATAAGTGTCGTTGGTTGTTCCTTAAATTCCTGCAGTAAGTCAACAATTTCACCCAGTGTCACCTTATGTGTTACCGGTACACAGCAATAACGTCCATCCTCTTTCAGCACGGTCCCTACACCATCAAACTCACAGTTCTTCTCCTTACCTTCCAGCAGATCAAACATTCCCTCTACCAGATCATCAATGTACAGAAGTTCCAGTTCGGTACTTCTGTCGTTGACCGTAAACGGCTCATCATTCGCAACCGCCCAGCAGAATGTGCTGACCGCACTGTTATACTTCGGACGGCTGTGACCCATCAGATTCGGGAAACGATACACCGCTACTTTTGTACCGTTTTCTGCGGCATAGTCAAAAAACAATTCTTCTCCTGCCTTCTTGCTGCGTCCATATTCATTGTTACCAAAACGACCGGAAAGTGTGGCCTGAATAGATGAAGACAGCATAATCGTTGCTTTATTGTTGTGTTTTTTCAGACAATTCAGTAAATCAGACGCAAATCCAAAATTACCTTTCATAAAATCTTCCGGATTCTCCGGACGGTTTACACCTGCCAGATTAAACACAAAATCTGCCTTTTTACAGTACTCGTCCAACTGAGCCGGCGTAGAATCCAGATCATATTCATAAATCTCTGCAATCACAAGCTCCGGACGGGTCTTATTCTTCCCGTCACGGATATTTTTCAGATTATTCACAAGGGCAGTTCCTACCATACCCTTTGCACCTGTTACCAGAATATTCATTCTTACACCTCCGGATGCACCGCTGTGCAGTCCGGAACATCTGCTCCATCCGGCACAACAGCATTATTACAAATCGTTACATTACTTCCTATACGGACGCATCTTCCTACTTTTGCATAAGTACGTACAACGGAATTCGTATAGATCAGAGCATAATCTTCTACCACACAGTCATGATGAATCTCCACTCCCGGATTGATCAGTACACCATTTCCGACAGTGGATCCGTTCTGAACAACTGCGTAATTCATGATAACACATCCCCATCCGAGTTTTGCATATGGACTGACGTATGCGCTTGGACTGATCAGATTCGGAAAGTTGTATCCAATCTGTTTTGCCGTATCATAGATACGTTCACGCACCGCATTATTTCCAATAACAATAATGAGGTTTTTATACTCCGCAAAAAATTCCTGCAAATCTGCTGTATGCCCAATTACTGAAATACCACAGATCTCTGTTCCGGTTTCAACGCCATCATCGATAAATGCACATTCATATGTCTGTCTGGCCAGTTCCGATACTACACGTCCAAAGCCACCAGCACCAACCAACAGCAGTTTTTCTTTATACATTCGGGATGCCTTTCAGTTCATTCTGCACGTATTCCGTAGTCATGATCTTTTTCACGGTTCCTTCTACATCCAGACGTTTTGTGTTGTGACTGGTATAAGACTCATCGGCCATCGTATGTACCTCACCTTTAACCACAAACTTATCATAGTTCAGGTCACGGTTATCTGCTGCCACACGGAAATAATGTCCCATATCTTCACTACGCAGACGTTCCTCGCGTGTCATCAAAGTTTCAAACAATTTCTCACCATGACGGGTACCAATGATATTTGTACCTGTATCTCCAAACAGCTGCTGAACAGCCTTTGCAAGATCACCGATGGTAGACGCATCCGCTTTCTGGATAAACAGATCCCCCGGATTCGCGTGCTGGAATGCAAACATAACCAAATCCACTGCCTCGTCCAGGTTCATCAGGAATCGGGTCATGTTAGGATCGGTAATTGTAATCGGATTACCGGATTTAATCTGGTCAATAAACAACGGAATAACACTACCACGGCTACACATAACATTACCATAACGAGTACAGCAAATAGTTGTGCCGCCACGCTCTGCTGCAACTCGAGCATTAGCATAGATAACATGTTCCATCATTGCTTTGGAGATACCCATTGCGTTAATTGGATAAGCAGCCTTATCGGTAGACAAGCAAACTACTCGTTTGACTCCCGCATCAATGGCAGCGTGAAGCACGTTATCGGTACCGATGATGTTTGTCTGAACCGCCTGCATCGGGAAAAATTCACAGGATGGAACCTGTTTCAGTGCTGCTGCATGGAAAATGTAATCAACACCAGGCATTGCATCCCGAATAGACTGTGGATTACGGACATCTCCGATATAAAACTTAACTTTCTTAGCATTCTCCGGATGTTTTGCCTGAAGTTCATGACGCATATCATCCTGTTTTTTCTCGTCACGAGAAAAAATACGGATTTCCTTTAAATCAGAATCTAAAAAGTGTTTCAGGACAGTAGACCCAAAAGAGCCAGTACCACCAGTAATCATAAGTGTTGCGTTATCAAATGCAGACATTTTTATTTCCTCCATAACTACTTTATTATTTGTCGAAAACTCAAGTCTTACCATATTAAGACTTACGGTTTCCTCTATTAAAATCTCCCCGTTAATCAAAAAAGCACTATACTTACGCCTATTATTTAAAAAGTACATTAGATTTAAATACAAACGGTAAGGCTTTTGATTGGAAGCGATTTTTATTGATTTATAACAATGATAGTCAAATCAACCACCTTATCATTTTTGCTACGCATCTTTGTAAATATGTCATAACTTTTTATACGTTATTTTATCTTGAATACTACAAAGTATTTTTAGTATATTTGTTTATCTACTACTTTTTTAATTCCATTTCAAAGTATACCAGCATAATTTAACTTTTATTAAATCAAAGACCGCGCGACTTCCCATACTTTTTGTATAAAAGATCTATGCTTTATTTCTGTTTTCCTAGGATCTCCAACATGATACACTCCTCGTATCGAAACATCAACATCAAATCCCTCTTTTTCCAAAAAATCAATTGTTTTTTGTTCGTACCATTTCCCGTCAGCAAAGACACCGCCTTCTGGATAAATAAAAACATGGGGGGCGTCTTTTCGAATGTGATAAATCTCATCCTTATAGCGTCTTGATCGAACCGACCCCCAAGTTTCAAATTGCCATGGATTTTCATGCTTACGTATAAATTTCATAAGGTAATCTTTACGCCAAATCGCTGCTTGAAGATTCATCCGAAATTCAGCTTTTCTCTTTTTTAAATAATACCGCCCATAAGCTTCTTTTACACTATCCTCAGCATCCTTATATGTCTCCATGAAATTAAAACATGCAATTTTCGGATGCTGCTTCATGATATCATGTATACGATTTACTTCATCGTTATCAACAAAATCGCTTAATATAAAATCATCAAGAAGGAATACTACATAGTCATAGGGATACTCTTGTAAAAAATCATAGAGCCGCTCTGCCCATGGTGTATTAATATCGCATACCTCTGTAGGATAAATAAGTTTAAAATCATTTGACTCTATTCGAACAGATTCCGTATTAATATATACCTCCTTTTGATACTGTTTCCAATACTTCTTTAAGTTTCGTAGAAACATCGGTATTAATTCGCTATTCTTATCACATCCTAATACCATTAAAGCATAATCTGTCTTATTCATTCTGTTCGCCTAATCCTTTCTTTTATAATATTTAAAATCCCAAAAAAGTACTGATCTTTTGTTAAACTCAACCCACACACATACACTGATGCACCTAAGACTATTTGCAGAATCAGTTTTAAAGCGTCATTCATCGAGACTGTGTTTATCGGCGCAATACAAACAACCATAATTATTGATATTAATAAATATTTAATCATCGGTCCTATTTGTAGCAAATACGATATTCCAAGATGTTTTCTAGTCGCATATGTATAAAATGGTATATATGTCAACAATGATATACTTGTACCAATTGCAATTGCTAACGGTGAAAACTTTAACGTCGCCACAATAGCTAATATTGCCACAATATTCTGCAATATTGTTATCTTCAATGTAACATCACTTCTTCCGCACGCTAAAAATGCCGGTCTTTGAATTGTAAGAATCGGATAGTGCAAAAAACCAATTGCAAACACACACATATATGGTACACAATTCAACCATTTTTCAGTCAAAATTACTTTCGTAAAAGTAGGTGAAACTGCTGCAAATCCAAGAAGCGCTGGAATAATAACCAAACTATATAAAGCTGTTGATTTCACAATATAATTATTGAATTTAACTTTATTATCCTGTTCTTTAGCCAATGCAGGAAGTAAAACACTCGAAGCTGTATAAGTTACACTTTCTTCAACATAACTCGTATATGTAAATGCCCGGTCATAATAAGCTAAATCGCTTGAACTATAAAGACCGCCCATAATAAAGCTTCGAATCGAATTACAAGCAACATTCCCAATATCTTGTGTTAAAACTCGCAAACTATACGGAAGTGCACTTTTTAATTCATTAATATTAATTTGTAATCTGATCTTATATTCACTCTTTCGTAAAAGTTGGGTTAAAAAGATTGTTGTAAAAAATGGATTCACTATATTGTACGCAATCAACGCTTCAAGATCCATACCATATAACATCAATCCAAAACAAATAATCGCTGATAATGGTAATACAATCAACGTTCTCATAAACATTTCCTTGAATTGCATTTTTTTTGAAAGTAATCCCATTAGTACACCATTAATTGCATTAAACAATATCATTGCCCCCGCAATCTTAAGATAACCTCCAAGTTGTGGATAGCCCAAGAAGCCCATTAAAAAGTCACCTGCTATCCAAAATAAAACTATACAACCCAACGCAACCAAAATGCTAAAAATTATTACAGTTGATATAATCTCATCTGTCAGATTTTTTTTCTGAATAATATAAGAAGAAAATCCACTTTGTGCAATCACGCTAAAAATATTAATCACACTCAATAAAATTGCCATTTCACCTACCGCTTCTGGCTTGATCATTCTGGCAATCATTATTTGAATAACAAGACCAATTCCTTGAGAGAGCAATCTCTCAGAAAATTTCCAAACAAATGAAGAAAAAATTGTTCTTTTATCGTTCATCTACCCTCTCCTAAGAAAATTCTTTATTTGGAACGCTATGTAACCAATTTTTCCTAAAATTAATACAGGTATATATGGTTGATCAATTTTATTCGCACATTCTTTGATATCCTTTTTTTCTTTACACGATATAGCCGCATATGCCAATAATTGCTCCATCCTGTCTTTACGGGGAAGTTCCTTATATTTGAGCATTTCCTTTGTAGTTAACTGGTAACCATTAAAATTTTTTGAACACTTTCCTGTAGTAGCGGACAACCCTCCACTTTGATAATCGCACACATAAAATGCATCATTAGTCCAACGAATCTTATACCCTTCATGTGCAATTCGGTACCATACGACACTTTCTGTCAAAAAATTCTCTCCTTTAAAAATTGGAAACGGAAACTTACGCAATATTTTTGTATAGTAAACTTCTGATTTATCACCATTTATATTATATCTTGTTCTTTCAAAAGCCGTACAATCTACATACTTTGAGGAAAAACTAGTTCCAATCAACTTTCCTGTTGGTGTTACTCGAACGCCAGAAACGCCAGCAAATTCTTCGTTTTCAGGAAGTTCATCTACTAAATGCTTAATCGTCTCTATTGCATTTGATTTAAGCCAATCATCCGAATCGACAATAAAAAAAAGCTCACCTTGTGCTATTTGAACTCCTAAATTAATAGCAACATGTTTTCCTGCATTTTTCTGCTGTCGGACTATCATCGGAAATTTTGCTTGTTTTTTCATTTCTAAAAGCAATTCCATTGTATTATCAGATGATCCATCATCCACAACCACCCATTCAAAATCATTATCTGTTTGATTTTGTAATGATTCAAATGTTCGACTTATGGTATGGGATCTATTATATGTCGGTGTAAAAACTGTTATCATCTACTTTCCTCCTCTTACTTAATAAAAATCGCTCTTGCCAATTCATAGCCTTGAAATGAAAGCATCCCCACACAATAAACAATACAATATACCTTGTACCAATATGCGCTCTTTATATTTCTTATATCATGTCCATCACTGCCATAATGCATAATCAATATTGGATATAAAACATTCATTCCATACAACATTCTGGAGTATACAAGTCCCTGCGTTATCATTCCTAATGTTCCGATTGAATATAAAATGATAAAGTACAAATATCTATCTTTTTTTTCTTTAAACCAATATATCTGTAATGCAACAATAATACTAAATACAATCAAAATAACAGATACAATTTTCACTCGTATATCCAATCCTGCTTGTTCCTTAGTATATAAATCAAACAGTCCTGCTGATGAGGAGATAATTGCATTCTTGCTTGTTGTAAAGCCATTTAAAAAATCTGTGAGCACAGGGAGAATAAAAATCGAAACAGTCACACCTATAATACGTAATGGAATATATGTTATTCCATAAATCACAGCTGAAAATCCACTTGCCGGATGAACTGTAATTGCAAATACAGCAATAGCAATATCAATAATCCAATTCTTTTTTCTAACACACTCAAAATCCCAAATAGCATAATTAATCAACGTCACTGCCAAAACATTCCGAATCCCAGATATTGCCATTACGATATTACTTAATGCAATAAACAAAAAAAAGCATATTCCTGCACTTTGTGCTCCAATTTTATCTTTATAATACGCTGTTATCTTTTCAAATACGAGACCTTCTACTAGAATCGTAATAAATGGAAGCGTTCCATCCCACGGAGTTAATGATGCCATGTAAAAAAGCAGCGTTGCACCAAAATAATTTACATATCGACTTTTTTTCCATGCATACATTGCCCCCCACTCGCGAAATCGATCTATTTCATCATAATGTTGATATAAGTCCCAGCCTCGTGGTGGAACTATTTGCGCCACTAAGAAAGCGATACCAACCACTCCAAAAAATATTAGTATTTTATTTTTTGTAATATACTTATTAGTAATCACTTGGTATACCTTCATTGATAAATACATTACTCCCAGGGGAATTCCCAAAGTCAACCCTACCATATTTTCTCCTGTCTGCCGGTAATACTCATTCACTATATTTACCATAGATTTTTCACAAACAATATTGCCTTTCATAACCACGCGTACAATTTTCCGCACTCCATTGTTCTGCAATTTCTCGTGATTTATAAGAATACTCCCTTTGCAATTTTTTATTATCAATAATTTTTTGTATTGCAATTTTCATTTCCTCTTCGTCATCAACCTTGACCAAGAAGCCATTAACACCATTTTTCACAATATCTTTTGTCCCTCCAGCATCTGTCGCAACAACAGGAAGACCACAAGCCATTGCCTCCAATATAGATAGCGGCAATCCTTCTGTTTTTGAAGCAGAAACATAAATATCTGCCTTTCTTAAATAATCTTCTACATTTTTCTTCGATCCCGGTGCAAAAATATATTTTTCTGCTTTCTTTTTTTCTATTTCCTTTTGAATCTTATCTCTGTCCACTCCATCGCCTAACAATGTTAATTCTACTTTATAACCCATTTTATAAAGTTCTGAAACCACGTGAATTGTCATTAATTGATTTTTGATCCAATACAATGTTCCTACCGAAATAATATGTACTACTCCGTCATTGCAAATAGTTTTCACTGGCGTAAAACGTTTTATGTCCACGCCATTATTTACAACAACAATTTGATTTTCTGGTATCCCCATATCTTCAATAAGTGTTTGTTTTACTGTAGGACAAATTGCGACCGGCTTAAAGCCAAAAAATGAAAAACCCATTTTATAGATTTCTTTTTTTAATATACTACTTCCATACAATAAATTAGCCTCATTATGTACTGTATACAACCGATTTGGAATATTACATATTTTACATGCTAACATCATATGTAAAATTGAACCTGTCTGAGCATGGACTACATCTGGTCGTTCTTTTCGCAGAAATTGAAGCTGTTTATGTAGCATTGTAGGATAATCTTTTGCTGCCAAATCTACAATTTGAATACCATTCTGCTCTAGCAGAGATTTCAAAAAGGATTCTACATTAGTACGCGTTATCAAAAACATAACCTTAAATTTACTCTTATCAATAGAAATAGCAAGATCAACTGCAAATCGCTCTGCTCCTCCTATTGCCAAACTTGGTACGCATATAGCTATTTTCTTCATATTAATAATTCCATTCTTTCTATATTTAATCATGCACACTAGAGCGTGTTTGAAAAATAAAAGTTGCACAAAACATATATTCTAATACCCATTTTCATGTTAGAATAAAGAAAAAGGGGTGTTAATTATGTTGAGACGATACGAATTAACCGATGAAGAATGGAACCGTATAGCTCCATTACTGCCGCCTGAAAATTCTGGAAAACAGGGACGTCCCCAAAAATGCAGCCGGACAATTCTGAATGGAATTGTTTGGATTGCTCGTAGCGGAGCTCCATGGCGAGACCTTCCAGAACGTTATGGTTCCTGGCAAACTGTTTATTCCCGTTTCCGTAAATGGATTGAAGACGGCACCCTTGATAATATTTTTTGTGTTTTGAGCTTAGAAGCCGAATTAACAGAACTGTCAATTGATGCTTCTATCGTCAAAGCTCATCAGCATAGTGCTGGAGCAAAAAAATGGGGCCTCCAAACGAAATCGGACACAGCCGTGGTGAAGCCAGCACAAAAATCCATGCAATTGTAGATGCATACGGTTATCCGGTTTATTTTATGATTAGTGAAGGGCAGCGTAACGATATCAATTACGCAATCCCTTTGTTGGATCATGTCAATCCCAATGGAAGTAATGTATTGGCAGACCGTGGATATGACTGTAACAAGCTAATTGATTATATCTATGCCCATGGAGGAGAACCAACGATTCCTTCTAGAAAAGGTGCTAAATTTGAACGCCATTGCGATTGGTGGCTTTACAAAGAGAGACATTTGGTAGAAAATTATTTTCTCAAATTGAAAGCATATCGTCGAATTGCCACCCGCTATGATAAACTGGCTTCAACTTTCTTGGGATTTATATGTATCGCTTCAATATTAATTTGGTTAAAATAAACAACTTACAATGTTTTTCAAACACGCTCTAGTCTTTTTACTAACTACAATATACTTCAATCAATTTTTCCATAACAGAA
>UMEI01022537.1_pt1 | contig 17198 bp, 16 predicted proteins | sample 1964711 | NCBI WGS metagenome assembly UMEI01 (sample SAMEA4836016, study PRJEB28245) | human gut metagenome | biome: gut microbiome; material: fecal sample | place: Denmark | collected 2008 | reverse complement strand
GGATCGGGTCGGTTGGCTGCTAATATAGGGTATAACATTTTGTCGAATGTCTGATTCATTATTCCCGCAACTCCTAATATGAGTAGAGGAAACGAGTAGCCCAGCATCTGTTTCCATATTTTTGTATCGAATCGGTAACGGACTCCAAATATTTCGGGTAAGAGAATGACGAGAATGATACTTGAACTGATGATATTAGATACCAAAATATAGCCGACCATAAATGTAGGTTCGAAAAACCAAGACACTGTTGCCGGATGATGCTGATACAGCCATGGACAAAGTAAAATGAAAAATAGATTAAAAAATATGTTGATAAATATGGATAATAATTTGACTGTAGCGAAACGAATCGGCCTTTTCTGATATCTGAGGTAAGCGAAAGGAAGTGCTGTAAAAGCGTCTATGGCGATGATAAGAGCCATCATCCATATATAGTCGGTATGTTCCGGATATCCTAGCCAGCGTGAAATTGGTTGAAGGAATATGAGTATTAAGATGAAGAAAAGTGAGGATGTGCAAGCCAGGGATATCAAGCCAGTAGTATAGACTTTGGTGGGGTCTTTGTATGTTTCGTCGTTGGCGAATCTGAAAAATCCGGTTTCCAATCCGTATGTTAGAATGATAAGCAATAGAGCCATGTAAGCATACAGATTGGTCACAATGCCATATTCTGCTGTAGTTTTGAGCACGTTGATGTATAAAAATACAAAGCACCAGTTTAAGAAACGTCCGACGATACTACTCAATCCATATATAGCCGTGTCTTTGGCTAAACTTTTCATTCCCGACATAAGCTTGATGTTCTATGAAAATGAATAAATCTGATTTTTATTAAAACAAAGACCCCTGATCTGAAAATCTGGTTCTGTGAAGATGAGTATACGCTAAGTCTGTAACTTCCCGTCCACGGGGCGTTCGTTTGATGAAGCCTTCTTTTATCAGGTAGGGTTCGTATACTTCTTCTACGGTTCCAGCGTCTTCACCCAATGCTGTTGCTATTGTTGTGAGACCTACGGGACCTCCCTTAAATTTATCGATAATTGTTGTCAGTATTTTATTGTCGATTTCATCCAGTCCGTATTTATCGATATTCAAAGCTTCTAGGGCAAAACGAGCTATACTTATATCTATTTTGCCGGAACCTTTTACTTGAGCAAAATCTCTTACTCGGCGGAGCAGGGCATTTGCAATACGAGGTGTACCCCGGCTTCGCATCGATATTTCGATTGCGGCTTCCTGTGTACATGGAACTTGCATAATTGCTGCCGATCGTAGGATGATATGGGACAGAACTTGATGGTCGTAGTATTCGAGGTGGCAATTGATACCAAATCTTGCGCGTAATGGGCTGGTCAATAATCCGCTACGGGTAGTTGCTCCGACTAAAGTAAAAGGATTCAATTCTATCTGGATAGAACGGGCACTTGGTCCTTTGTCTATCATTATATCTATCCTGTAATCCTCCATTGCAGAATACAGATATTCCTCTACGACTGGGCTTAATCGGTGTATTTCGTCGATGAATAATACATCATTAGGTTCCAGAGAAGTCAATATACCGGCAAGGTCTCCAGGTTTGTCTAATACAGGACCGGACGTAATTTTAAATCCCACGCCTAATTCATTGGCAACAATATTTGATAAGGTGGTTTTCCCAAGTCCTGGGGGGCCATGTAAGAGAACATGATCAAGAGCTTCTTTTCTCATTTTAGCGGCCATAACAAAAACTTTTAAGTTTTCGATTATTTTATCTTGTCCGCTAAAATCTTCGAAAGCTAAAGGACGTAAAGCCTTCTCAAATTCCCTTTCGGTATCTGATAAATTTTGATCTCGTATGTCAAAATCATTTTCCATTGTTCAGATTTTCTCTTTCGGATGACAAACTTAGCCAATAATTCTGGGAATATAAATGTTTCGACTTAAAAAAGTCTTTATTTGTATTGTAATATTTAAAGGTCATTTCCGTCGTATTCGTTTTTTCAGTTCCATTTTTTTTGCCCATTTCCGAAAAAAATCAGCTTGAAAATGTTGCGCGGCCTTTACTGATTTATCAATATCCCATCCCCTTTTTTTTGCATATTCTGTAACAATATAACGTATAACATTCGGATCCCAAGTCAACCGTTCGAAATTTCGTAGGCATTGTTTCGGTGTTAATTTGCCAAAATGCATACGGTTAAGGTCTACCAAGCTGAATGAAATTTTATCTTGATCTATTTTGAATAGTATATTTCCTGGCGAATAATCGAGATGCAGTATACCTGCTTCGTGTAATTTTACTGTAAAGTCGGCAAAAGCATTTAAGATATTTTCTTGGCCGTGGATTCCGTCATTGAATTCTCTCATTAAGCGAGGATAATTTTCAGTTAATGAAATAAAGTATCCTTGGTAAAAAATATGGCCACGTTTCACTTCTATATAAGCAATTGGTTCAGGTGTTCTGATGCCGCATTTTAATAAATATAATGCGTACTTATATGCTCTTTCGGCTTTACTTGGACGAAAAAATGTATATGCCAGTTGATTGATGCGTAAAGGAACTTTATATCGTTTGACGGTAAGGTCGATATCGTCGATAATGAATCTTTTTATGATATTTCGTGCACTATATATAGTTTCCCCACTGTTTTCGAATTCATATGGGAGATTTTTTATAAAGCTTCCCAATTTTTTATATTTAGGATTTATCACAATTTTCATGTGAAATAGGTTTTATTATAGTTATTTGTGTAAATTGTAGGGTGAATCTTGTCTTTTACATGGTGAGAAAATAAAAGTTCTCTTACCGTCGCAAAAATACCTATTTTAGTTACATATGCAGGCTATTACTTTATTTTTTTGAGTTTATTAATAGTTTTATTTTTTCTATTATCATTTCGGGTGTGATTTCGTAAAGGCAAGCATAATCTTTTCTCCAGCAAGGTTTGTTCCCAAATATGGAACATGGGCGGCATGGCAGCTCTATTTCTACCGTATTTGATTTGTCTTGTCTCCATCCCATAAACCCTGCATAAGGATGCGTGGCCCCCCAAATAGAAATTACAGGGGTATTTACCAATGAAGCCAGATGCATGTTTGCAGAGTCCATACTGAGCATAACGTCGAGTTGGCTCATAATAGAGAGTTCTGTCTCAAAACCCAAATTTTTCCCTGCGAATGATATAGTATTACTATATTTGTTTGTCCATTCGTTTATAATAGTCTCTTCGTGCCCTTTACTGCCGAAGAAGAATATTTGATATTTGTCTGAGGAGGATAGTTGGGAAACGACAATTTCCATCAATTCTATAGGATATATTTTACCTTTGTGTTTAGCAAAGGGGGCTATACCGATTAGGCTTTTGCTGTTATCTGATATATTTATGCCATCAGGTAATGGAGGTGTGGCTATATTTTGGAATAAGGAAATAAAAGTTTCGTTAAAAGAAAATCCTAATTTATTGAATACTTCTGTATATCGTACGAATGATGACTTTAACTGTTTTTTTTGCTTGTGTTTGCGGGTGGTAAGCTTTCTTTTTTCTTTACGACCTTTATTTATATGAGCGACTTTACATCCAGAAAGTGCAAATAAAAAGCGCAAGATTTTGGATCGTAACACATCGTGTAAATCGGCTATGATATTGAAAGAGCTGTTTCTCAATTCCCTGTATAATGTATAGAGCCCTTTAATACCGGAGTGTCTCCCTCGGATTTGTGCTGATATGATAACCAGATTAGCGGGTTTTTCAATAAACAGATTCGATGCATGAGGAGATGTAAGCATCGTAAATTCTATTTGAGGATATGCACGACATACCGAATATACAATAGGTATACTCATGGCAACATCTCCTAAAGCAGATAGACGGATAATCAAGACTTTTTTTATCTTATTGATATCCAAAACTTAATTATTTTTTGTTTGCATATAACACCGGATTAAGGGCCGGATCATTGTACATTTTCATTTGTTTATAGACTTTCATGTATTTTCGTCCGGTTTCAATGTCGGCAAGTAATTGGTCGATGGCGGTTGTTAGGTCTATTCTTTGTTCGAGTAGTATTCTTAACTTTTCTCTGCATTTTTCGATATGTTCAGGAGACGCTTCTTTGCGTTCAACTTCTTGCTGCATATGGTATATCTTTAATGCAAGTATCGATAGCCGGTCGAGTGCCCAAGCTGGGCTTTCTGTATTTATTGTGGCATCAGGGGCAGGGATTACGTTTTTATATTTGTCTAAGAAGTAGCTGTCTATAAGTTCGACTAAGTCTGTCCTGTCTTGATTAGATTTATCTATTCTTCGTTTTATTTTCAGAGCTTCGACCGGATCGATTTCGGGATTTCGTATGATATCTTCAAGATGCCATTGTACGGCATCGATCCAGTTTTTGAGAAACAAATAATATTCGATGCTTTTTTCTTCAAAAGGATTATTCATTTCTGCATTGACATCATCCATTGTATGGTAATATTGAGTCGCATTCCAAAAAATGCGGTTGCTTTTTTCGCTGAAATCCATTTTATTTGTTTTTTAATTCTTTGTTACAAACATAAGAATAGTTTTACAAAATACCAAAGAACATTTGATAATGAACTAAAAAAGAAATTATCTTTACAAAAGAAAAAATGTGAGATGAAAATAATTGTTGATAATAAAATACCATATATAAAAGGTATACTTGAGCCTTTTGCTGATGTGGAGTATTATGCTCCGGCCGATATAAACCGGGAGGTAGTTTGTGATGCCGATATTCTTATTATAAGGACACGGACTCGTTGCAATAGAGAATTATTGGACGGTAGTAAGGTGCGTTATATTGGGACAGCAACTATTGGGTATGACCATATCGATACGGAGTGGTGCGGCAAAAATGGTATTGTATGGACGAATGCTCCGGGCTGTAATGCATCTTCAGTCGGGCAATATATTTTATCATCTTTGTTGTCATTGCAAGAACGAAAGGATTTTGTTCTGGAAGGTAAGGTTATCGGAATTGTAGGTGTCGGTAATGTGGGGCGTATTGTTGCCGATTATTGCCGAATGGTAGGAATGGAAGTTTTGTTGAATGACCCACCAAGAGCCCGCCTGGAGGATTCTACTTGTTTTGTCTCTCTTGATGAGGTTGCCAAGGAATGTGATATCATTACTTTCCATACTCCGTTGAATAAATCAGGTATGGATTGTACATATCATTTGGCAGGAGCGGATTTTTTTTCTCGGTTGAGGAAAAGACCTGTCATTATAAATTCTTCGCGAGGAGAAGTTGTAGATAATAGAGCTTTATATAACGCCTATCAAAGCGGCAACGTTTCGGAAATGATTTTAGATTGTTGGGAAAATGAGCCTGATGTAGATGATGTTTTGTTGTCTAATGTATTTATTGGGACTCCCCATATTGCAGGGTACTCGGCTGATGGAAAAGCGAATGCAACGAGACAGATAGTGCAGGCTGTAAGTCGATGGATGGGTATATCTATAGATACGTCTTTGATACAGCCTCCGGCTCCAGTATTTCCGGATATAGACTTAAGTCTGTGTTCTGATAATATACTGGCTTCAGCAGTATTGGCTACTTATGACCCCAGAAATGATACTGCAGCTTTACGGGCAGCTCCTGGAACTTTTGAAAAATTGCGAGGAGAATATGGCTTACGGAGAGAGTTCAACGCCTATACGGTGCATCATGCAGTTTCACGAGATATAGAGTTACTTCAAAAATTAGGTTTCCAAGTTTCTTGAGGACAATAGCAAATCGATTGTTTGGGGATAGTATTTATATTCTAATTCATGTACTCGAGCAGCGACGGTCTCTGGAGTGTCATCCGGAAAGACAGGACAGGTATACTGTGATATACATTCGCCTTCATCATAATGTTCATTTATGTAATGTATGGTAATACCAGTCTGAGTTTCACCTGCATCTATGACTGCCCGGTGTACATTATTTCCATACATACCTTTACCGCCAAAACGAGGCAAAAGTGCAGGATGTATATTTATAATTGATTTAGGATAGCTTTCGATGATGTATAATGGTATTTGCAATAGAAATCCTGCTAATACGATAAAATCTATATGTTTGTTTTTAAGTATGGACAGAACATATTCGGATTTTTGGAAATCTTCCCGAGTAATGATTTGAGTTTCTATGTCGAATTTCTTCACTCGTTCCAGGACATAAGCATTGTGTTTGTTACAAATAAGCAGAGATACTTCAACGTTGGAGGAATTTGAAAAGTATCGAATTATATTTTCTGCATTGCTTCCAGAACCGGATGCGAATATGGCGATATGTTTTGTCATAAATAATAATCAACTTGTTATTCGAAAAAACAAAATTACTAAAAAACTAAGAAAATCAGACATTTTTGAAATGTAATGTGTAAACAATAAAAATGAATATACATAAAGTTGTGCTGGAAAAGGGGCATTTTATTTGTAGTTGTCTTAATATAGTGGCTTCCAAAAGACTATATTCGAAAGAAAAAAGACGATGAAATACTAATTTGGATAGTAAAAATTGCACAAAATATGTATGTGTGTGCAATTTTAATGAAATAATACGGTAAATATTTTTTTTGTTTGGAGAAAATTGTATTTCTTTGCACTGCAAAAATAAGAAAGTAATTTATTAATTAACTAAAAACTGGAAGTTATGTCTGAAATTGCATCAAGAGTAAAAGCGATTATCGTTGATAAATTGGCCGTAGAAGAATCGGAAGTAACACCTGAAGCAAGCTTTACAAATGATTTGGGTGCTGATTCTCTTGACACCGTTGAACTGATCATGGATTTTGAAAAAGAATTCGGTGTTAGCATTCCCGATGATCAAACTGAAAAAATCCAAACTGTAGGAGATGCAATAGCTTATATTGAAGCTAATGTGAAGTAAATCCAACACTACTCTATTTGTATGGAATTGAAAAGAGTTGTAGTAACAGGTCTGGGAGCAATTACCCCATTAGGACATAATGTTGCCGATACGTGGGCAGCAGTGGTTGATGGAGTAAGTGGTGCCGGGCCTATTACTCGTTTTGATGCTTCGTTATTCAAGACGCAATTTGCATGCGAAGTGAAAGACTTCGATCCCAGTCTTTATTTTGACCGGAAAGAGGCACGTAAATATGATCGTTACGCACAATATGCAGTAATTGCTGCAAAAGAAGGTGTCGAAGATTCTGGCCTCGATTTGGAAAAGGTTAATAAAAATCGGGTAGGAGTTATTTTTGCTGCAGGCATTGGGGGTATTCGTACCTTCGAAGAAGAAGTAGGCGGTTTTTATTTGAATGAAGATAAAGGTCCCCGATTCAATCCGTTTTTCATACCGAAGATGATTGCAGATATTGCAGCTGGTCATATTTCTATGATGTATGGTTTTCATGGGCCCAATTATGCTACAGTTTCAGCTTGTGCTTCTTCGACTAACGCATTGATTGATGCATTTAATAATATTCGTTTAGGTAAGGCCGATGTGATTGTAACCGGTGGTGCTGAGGCTGCTATTACTGTAGCTGGTATCGGTGGATTCAATGCAATGCATGCTATCTCTACGCGGAACGATGATCCCAAAAGGGCTTCGCGACCATTCAGTGCAAGCCGTGATGGTTTCGTGATGGGAGAAGGTGGTGTATGCCTTGTTTTGGAAGAATTGGAACATGCATTAGCTCGTGGAGCTAAAATATATGCAGAAGTTGCCGGTGGGGGGATGTCGGCAGATGCTTATCATCTTACAGCTACACATCCCGAAGGTTTAGGTGCGACATTGGTTATGGAAAATGCTTTGGCTGATGCTGAAATGAAACCGGAAGAAGTCGATTATATCAATGTACATGGAACATCTACTCCTGTGGGTGACATTTCTGAGGTAAAGGCTATCAAGAAGGTCTTTGGACAACATGCTTATGACTTGAACATTAGCTCAACAAAGTCAATGACAGGGCATTTATTGGGAGCTGCAGGAGCTATAGAGGCAATGATTTGCGTGAAATCTGTAGAAAATGATATTGTCCCTCCGACGATTAATTTTACCGAAGGAGATGAAGATCCGGAAATTGATTATAAGCTCAATTTTACATTTAATAAAGCTCAAAAGCGTACTGTAAATGTGGCGTTGTCGAATACATTTGGTTTCGGTGGTCATAATGCAAGTATAATAGTAAAAAAATTTGTGAAGTAACGTGCTTAAAAAGATGTATAATAAAATAAGGCTCTTTAGGCTTCGGCGTAAAGAGCCTTATTCTCTATATTATCAGATTTTGGGATTTTATCCCCATGATCCGGGAATATATGAGCAGGCATGTTTGCACCGCTCTTCTTCAGTGAGAACGGAAAAGGGCCATTGGATTAATAATGAACGGCTTGAGTTTTTGGGCGATGCAGTTTTAGATGCTATTGTCGCAGATATTGTATTTAATGAATTTGAGTCGAAGAAAGAGGGTTTTTTGACGAATACCCGGTCAAAAATTGTACAAAGGGATACTTTGAATAAAATTGCTCTTAAAATAGGTTTGGATAAATTGATTGTATCGTCTACTCGGACGAGTTCACACAATAACTATATCTATGGTAATGCGTTTGAGGCATTTATTGGAGCTATTTATATTGATAGGGGATATGATGTTTGTAAAAAATTTGTGCAAGAGCGTATCATAAAGCCCTATATTGATTTATCATTGATTGCAAAAAAGGAAGTAAATTTTAAATCTAAATTGATAGAATGGAGTCAAAAGAATAAAGTTGATGTAGAGTTTGCTTTAGTCGAATCTTTTACTGACCATGAAAACAATCCGGTGTTTCAGTTTCAAGCTCTTTTAGCTGGTATTTCTGGAGGAGTAGGTATTGGCTACTCCAAGAAAGAATCTCAGCAAAATGCTGCTCAGATGGCTTTGAAGAAAATCAAAACGGATAAATCATTTTTGGAGTCTGTTCTTGAATCTCAAATATTAAGGCGTAGTAAAGTTGATGCCGAGGAAATCTCTGATGCTGATGAAAATTCGGATTTAAATGAATTATCACAAGAAAATGAGCTTGAGGAACGAGAATATCATGCAGAGATTATAACGGAGCAAAATTGATTTTCCGGAATATAAGTCTTACCGTTAAAAGGTATTTTGTATTCATAAAGACATGTAACTTGAATAAATTGGATTTTGGTGAAAATCTTCTTTTATTTGATTGATTAGAAATAATCTTGGATTTTATAGAAAGAAGATGCCAGGTTAGATAAATATATAGTGAGCAGGTTATTTTCCTTTGTAAATAAGTAGAAAGGAATATTTTTTGAGTATTTTTGTTATTGCTAAAATTGGGTACCATGGATGTTAGATTATAACAGAGGGATATATGAATAAATTTCGAGTTACATTATTGATTTCAACATATAATTGGCCAGAAGCATTATCATTAAGTATAAAGAGTGCATTGAGTCAGACTGTTTTGCCAGATGAGATTGTTGTCGCAGATGATGGCTCTACGGAGAGAACTTTGGAAGTGATAGAGCAGCTTCGAAGCGAATCGTCAATACCTATTCGTCATATTTGGCATACGGATGAAGGTTTCAGAAAAACGATAATTCTCAATAATGCTATTCGTGAAACAGATAGTGATTATATCATCCAGATAGACGGGGACATTATTTTGCATCCTAAATTTATTGAAGATCATTTATCTGAAGCTCGGAAAAATACTTTTTTAAGAGGAGGAAGGGCAATTCTATCTCCTGAACAGACAGAAAGGACAATTGTCTCGTCTGAAATAGATGCTCACATATTATCGAAAGAATTGAAAAACAGATTAAATTCTGTGCGGAATCCATTTCTTTCTCTTTTCTTGACAAGGGTATCTGCTGATATTGCTCATGTAAAGGGCTGTAATATTTCTTATTGGAAAAATGACTTTATAAAGGTTAATGGCTATAATAATATGTTGTTGGGATGGGGACATGAGGATATCGAATTGGCAGCACGTTTTTACCTTTCTGGTGTAAAGATGAAAAAAATAAAAATGAAGGGTATTGCATTTCATTTGTATCATAATATAAATTCTCGGGAACAGGAATTACGCAATTATGATGTGTATCAAAAAGTTCTTGAGAAGAAAATTACATATTGTGAAGATGGATATGCGCAAGGAGAACAATATCCATATAAAGTTTTGTGATGGAGGAGATACCAGCTTTGGATAGCAATAAGAAGCAGATACAGGGACTTCAATTAAGTGTAATAGTGCCGGCTTATAATGTGTCTGAATACTTAAAAAAGTGTGTCAAATCTTTATTGAATCAGGATTTATCGGAATATGAATATGAGATTATAATAATTAATGATGGCTCTACCGATGATACAGAAAAGGTAGCACTTGAATTATCCCGGAAATATTCCCAAGTACATGTATATACTAAGAAAAATGAGGGATTAAGTCTGACTCGTAATTATGGTATAGAAAGAGCTGTTGGCAGATATATTATGTTTATAGACGCAGATGATTATGTCTTAGAGAACTGCTATGGACATATATGTAGTGAAATGGATACTAATCATCTGGATATATTGGCTTTGAATTATAATTACGTGGATGACTATGGCAAGGGGTGTCGAAATCCTTATTTTCGGAGAATGGCAAAAAATAAATCGGCAGTTTTGTCTGGTAGAGATTATATATTGACAAATTTCTTTGCTCCGATGGTTTGGGCCAACGTTTATCGAAAGGACTGGTTGATTTCTAATGATTTGTATATGTTGCCTATTGGCCATGAAGATGAAGAATTTACTCCTCGGGCAATTTATCTGTCCCGTCGGATAAAATTTATTCCGTTGGCTTTTTATCAGTATGTACAACATGAAAACTCTTATATGGCTAGGTACCGGGAAAGCAATTTTTTTGATATGATAAAGGCAATGGAAAGCCTGAATAAATTTAAAAAAAGCATACATATCTCGTCCGATAAGGAAATAAAGGATTTTTTTGATAATCGTATAGGTAAGATGTGTCTTATGATTTTTAAGCGCAGTATACGTGAGGAATATCCGATACAGAAAAAATTGCTGGATGCGATGCAAGGTGCCGGATTGTTGCCTTTGCGGATAAAACCTTCATCTTTTTATTCTCGTTTTTTTAATTGGAATCCTATACTCTTTGCCCGGTATTATTCTTTGTTGAAAAAGCGAAGATGTAGAATATAGGTATATGAAGAGGTTTAGTTGATAAGGTCTTACTTATGTTTGCTGATAAGTTTCTGTATACGGTAGCAAATACGGAGAAAGATAGGACGGGTTTTGTATCTTTGGTTAAATTCCTCCAATAGTTTGTTCTTAATGTCGGGAGTTGAGAATTTATTGTATTTTTTGATTTTTCTATATAAGGCGCCTTTTGCTGCATTTTGTATAAAAGCTGATAAGTGGAAAGATTTAGATATATGTTCTATCACAATAAAACCCTCTTTAAATTGTAGCCCGTTAGCTTCTGCTTTAGGGGAAACTTTTATATTGTGTTGTCTGAAATAGTTTAGTTTATTGTAGACAATGATAACATGGCCTTTTCGGATAAGTTCAGACCAGAAATACCAGTCGCCACAATAGTGTAGTTGCTTATATGTATTGTCAATTTCAGATAGAGCAGAGCGTCTGAATAACACTGCACTGGCATTGTATATCGCGTTGAACCATAGTAATTGGTGCGTTATGAAATGCTTGTTTTCAATGTAACTGAAATTTTTTGTTGCCTCGCTTTTCGTCCATCTGTCCCAATTTCTGGAATCTATATTTCCGGAAGCATCTATCAGAAAGGAGCCGGTAAAACACAAGCTGGCGTCGGGAAATTGATTTAAATAATTGACTGTTATATTTAGAAAATCAGGATGAGCAACATCATCGCTTTCTGCAATCCATATATATTTCCCTTTAGCAAGAGAGAAACCCTTTTCCCATTGGAGAAAAGTGCTTCCGCTATTTTGTTTATTCACAATAAAGTGGGATATTTTGGGGTGCTTGGCCCATTTGTTCAGGATACTTATACTCTGGTCTGTGGAACAGTCGTCGAGAAGTATAATCTCGAAATCCTGGAATGATTGTTTTACAATCGACCTGATACGTTCATCCAGATAAGGTGCATGGTTATAGTTGGGAATAATGACTGATACGAGAGGTGGTGTCATGATAGTTGTTTTTTGTAACGTAAAAATTTGAACCATAAAGTTAATGTTCCCCATCTGAGTGGATATTTACGTGTATGTTTTATGAGAAAGGGCTTTATTGTCTGAGGGTTAAGTTTATTGCGGATAAGCATTTTTACTAATTTTCGAGAAGTCTTTCTCTCGTCTGCCAAGATATCCTTTTTGGAAGGGGTTGATATATAGAGAGGTAAACTTTTCTCCCATTTTTTATGGAAAATGATGGAATTATTGAGCCACTCATCTGTAAAATTACCATCTGAAAAATGTATGACTTTTATTGGAAAACACACTTTGTTGGTGTATTTCTGGGCAATTTGCATGCTGAAGTCCAAATCATAAAGATGGAATCCGGTAAATGTCTTTTCATCAAAAGGCATTTTTTTCCATACATTACGACGAACGAACATGCAGAAACCGTCTAATACAATAACTTCTGGAAAATCGTTTTTTGTCGGATTGAAATAATGAGGCCTGGGACTTATTTCTTGAGGAGATTGTTGAATATAGTTGAAGCGGTCATATTGAGCAGATGAATGCCATCCCGAGATTGTAAGGGATTTGTGTGATGCTCCTGCAAATCCGATTACGCCACAATCCGGTTTACTCAGTTCTGAAATAATGATTTTTCCCCAGTCATATGTTTGAAAAGAAATATCTTCGTGAGCAAAGCAGAGGAAATCATATTTTGCTTGTCGGGCACACTCGTTATATACTTTGCAAAGACCATATTGATAGACTCTATTATCAAAAGCAATGAGCTCGAAAGGTATTCCAATAGTATCTTCAATATTTTTTTTGAAAGCTTTTAATTGCTCTGGCTTTATAGAACATGTAATTATTGAAAGCATTATGTTTTATCTACTTTTTGCAAAAGTAGTAATTATATATTTTACTTCGATAGGAATATTACCGATTTAGAAAGAAAGATAGAGGGTTAGTTGATTTTTATCTATTATATCAGGGATAAGACTATTGACTTTGGAGTAGATGTTGAAATATGGTGGCAACATTATGCCTATTATGCAGGAGACACATTCTGAATGTGGAGTAACCGTATTTTCCTAATAATAGGTTACGGAAACAATCGACTTTACGTATGCCATGTATGTTATTGAACAATCGGTATATGTTATTTTGTTCTTTGTCAGTAAGATATTTAAAGTCAGAAGCCGTTTCTGTATATGATTTTATGAGCATCTTGTGTATACGGTGCGATTCTACTCCACTTTGAATGCCGAATGATATAAGTTGTAATCTTGCAGCCAATCTGTCGAAAATAATTTTCGAAGAGGGTTTGTGGTTCAGAATGGACCCTTCTCTGAATCTGTATTTATATTCCCCTTGATTTGATAAATATATTTTATGAGCTTGTTTAAATAAGGCTGGTTGTGTATACATATCCTCATATAGTTGTCCGGTTGGGAACTGGACCGTATTGAATAGCGATTTACGATATATCTTGTCGCAAGAGGAACTTGATATACACTCTGTAATCAATAATTTGGCAATTTCTTGTGAGTTATTGATGATTTTATCTTTGTTTTTTTTATAGCTAATTTCATGATCTGATGTCCAAAAATACAGAATTGGATATTGTAGAATGTCAATATCGGGATTTTCTATGAGAATTGACATGTTTTTGAGTAAAGCATTTTCCCCAATGGCATCGTCACTATCTATGAATGTAATGTATTGTCCGATTGCATTTTTTATTCCTGTATTGCGGGCATCGCTTAGGCCTCCATTTTCTTTTTCTATTAATTTGATTTTTCCTAAATTGGAATAGGCATGTAAGAGTTGAGTGGTTTGGTCTGTACTTCCATCATCTACAACGATGATTTCCTTATTTGGATAGGTATCAGATAGAATTGAGTCAATACAGGCATTAATGTATTTTTCTACGTTATATGCCGGAACTATGACTGACAGTAGGGGCATATCTTTTGATTTGCTTATGATTCTATTAGTTGTATCCATTGAGAAACAATTACGTCTTCATTGAATCGACCGGAACTAATTTTTGCTCTCTGGGAGAGTGTCTCTAATAGTTCCTGATTTTTTATTAATGTAGCTAATTTATTGGCAAAGATATTCATTTTATATGGAGGAACGCATATTCCGCTATTCCCTTTTTCGAGAATATAACTGATTCCAGAACTACATTCGAAGGCAATAGGCACGGTTCCAAAAGTTTGGGCTTCGATAAGGGACATGGGCAAGCCTTCTGTTTGGGATGTCAAGCATACTATGCGTGCCGATTTATAGAATGGCTCTGGATTTTGATATCCGAGGAATGCTATATTTTTTAATTTTAGCGATTGAGCTAAAGTTTCTAGCTTATTTCTATCTTCTCCATCTCCTAATATTTTCAAAGACCAGTCGGAGCATTGAGGTTCTACGAGTTTCCATATTTTTAAAAGTCGGTCTATCCGTTTATCTGAATTACTGAGCCGCCCGACATAAAGGACTTCTTTTTTCTTTTCGGACAAATTGGGACTTTGTCCATATATCGAAGGATTAGGAATAGCTCTTAGTTTTTTTTGTATATCCGGTATATGATATTTTAGAGCGTATTCATTGATGTAGAAATCTTGTAATACGATAATATAATTACTGATTTGATATAGCTTTTTTTGATTTGATAAAGCCTTTTTTCGTGCAGTTTTGCACATGGCATTTTGGCCATAATGATTTAACCAAAGTTTTAGGTATTTAGAGATTCCCGATTTTTTTCGAATTATCTGTTCTCTCTTAAATTGTTTAGCAAGAACAGTTTCGTTCATAGGTTGGCCATGTAAGACGGAAATTATTTTTATATTATCAGGTAATTTTTTGTCGAAAAGAAGTTGTGTAATATTTTCATTACAACCTTGGTTGATTATAACATCAACTTTTTTTTCGGAAAGATATTGATTGAATAGGTCATTCTTTTCTAAAGCAAAAGTGTTTTCTGGAATGACTGTTATAGCGATGTCATTTTTTAGACCGGGTTGTCTGTCTAAAGAGGCTTCGGTTGATAAAATAGAAATGTTATATTTTTCTGATAATCGATTTGCTAATTGGGTTGTGACTGTTTCTATACCTCCGATATTTGGAAATTTATTTAATACAAAGAGGATATTTTTCATAAAGTTTGTCTTTTATTCCAAAGTGAGCCTACTTGACATGCCTTACTTTTCTCTATGAAAGTATTTTGCCAATCTTTTTTGGATACATCCAGTCTAAGAAAGATGCTATTTATCCGATGCTGCTAATTTCCGGGACTGGTAGGGTACTGTTTGTATTGCCTGTATTGGAATACGATCGTTTGCTGTGGCAAAGCATTTGTTGTATACTCGGTTCATATCGTCGGCAAGGACGTCTTCTCTGAATCTTTGCAAGTATTTGTTTCCTTCCGTTATCATTTTTTCGCGAAGTTCTTTGTCAGATAATATCCGAAGTATGGCATTAGTCATTCCTTTGACATCATCTGGATCGACATAGATGGAATGAGCGCCTCCCGCTTCTTCCAAACATGATCCGGTAGCTGCAATGACAGGAAGTTGGGAATGCATTGCTTCGATAATGGGAATTCCGAAACCTTCGAAACGTGATGGGTATACAAACATAAGAGCTTGTTGATAAACCGCAGGAAGGTCAGAGTGGGGAAGATTATGGATAAGATGCAAACGATCATTTAAGCCATTTTCATTTGCATATTCCATTAAGCTATCCACATACGGCGTTTTTTTTCCGACAGCAACTAAATGGATATCTGCGGGAATGTCTTTTAATGCCTCTAATGCTAACATTAAATTTTTCCGGGTTTCTATACTTCCGACATTCAATATGTATTTTTCCGGTAACTGGTAAGTTTCCTTTACTTGCTTTTTCTTCTGTTCACTTACGATTTCGGAATATTGAGGATCACAACCTTGGTATACTACATCTATTTTTTCTGCAGGAATCTGGTAGAAATTCATGATATCCCGTTTTGTGCATTCGCTGATAGCCACAATGCGATCGGCTACATGACACGCATATTTGAACTTGAAATTGTAAATTTTCCTGTCGATAGGTTTGTAGTATTCGGGATATCTCAGAAATATAAGGTCATGAATGGTAACGACACTTTTAATTCCCGTTTTATGAATACCAATTGGCAATTCGTTACTTAAACCATGATATAACTGAACCCCTTTTTTTAAAAGGTCTTTTTTGATAAAAAATGAACGCCAAAGAGAAGAAAATCTCTTCATCGTGGTCGTTTGTGGAAGTTCTGAATGCACGTTGACATGTGTCAATAATTTATCATAAGAACTATTCTTTTTCTTTTTGGGAATAAATAACCGGTAATTATGTCCCTCATGATAAGTAGCCAGAATGTCTACCATAAAGCGACTGTAATTTCCCAGTCCTGTATGGTTGGCAACAGCCCGTTTTGCATCCAAACCTATAATCATTTCTTTGCGATTTATACGTTTTTTCCGTTTTAGTTTTTTGTCGATTCTATTTTTCATAAAAATCTTCTACTAATAAGATGCAAATTATATTGGCTTTGCTGCATTGCCCTCAAATAAATAACAAATTTGGTGAAAAAAGTTCCTAAGTTATCTATTTCCGACCGAAATCTGCAGGGATTTCTCCCCAATCTTTAGTCTCCCATTTTAGTAATTGTGTTGTGTATGAGTTATTTGTTAACCACTTTTCGGCTCGTTTGATTAAGTCGAATATTTGTGTATTTCTTTCGGTTGGCACTAATTTTGTTTTGCATTTTTTATGGTGTACCCACAATAAGGCATTGCGACTATCCGAATAGATGGGGATATTGCTATTCTGCTGTTTCAAATAGGCTAGACCATGCACTATGGCTAAAAATTCTCCTATGTTATTGGTCCCTTCGGGCATGGGGCCGACTCTGAATAATTCTTGTCCTGTGCGTACATAGACGCCTCGATATTCCATATCTCCGGGATTTCCACTGCATGCTGCATCTACAGCTAAACTATCGACAATCCATTGCGGAGCCATAGGCGTTTGGGATTGTCTGGGTTTTGCCAGTT